>Ga0208462_1000761_pt1 | contig 27643 bp, 19 predicted proteins | sample AD_SCU001_MetaG_FD_184452 | JGI IMG/M metagenome (GOLD analysis project Ga0208462, IMG submission 184452) | Active sludge microbial communities of municipal wastewater-treating anaerobic digesters from China - AD_SCU001_MetaG (SPAdes) (version 2) | ecosystem: Engineered > Bioreactor > Anaerobic...
TGGTTGACAACTTGATTGTCACTTGAGTAGTAGACTTTTCCTTATTTATATGATAAGGTACCCGATTTTCGCATTACCAACAACCAACAACGAACAACCAACAACCTCTCCTATCATCCCACTATGGTTCTCACTCAACGGGGACGATGACGGAGATCTCCCAGCAACATACTAGTTTCCATCCCACTATGGTTCTCGCTCAGAAGAGCCGTCCATCGTCAGTCGTCCCAGAGCATGGACCCGTCCTTCGAAAGGGCGAGAAGAGGAGAGAAAGAGAGAGAGTGAGAGAAAAGAGAGAGCGAAAATGGGGACTGACCGGCTCCTGTGGTCTGTACCCGATTTTCGCATTACCAACAACCAACAACGAACAACCAACAACCTCTCCTATCATCCCACATTGGTTCTCGCTCAACGAGGACAAAGTCCTCTACCTGATAGACCCAGTTTCTGTTTCCATCCCACTATCTCAACTTATGCACTTCGAGTTAACGAAGCGAGGAAGAAGGAAATGGATAGAAGAATCGGCAGCGGAAGAACTTCGAACTAAGTGGATGAAGTAATCGAATTTGATCTCTTCAAGGAAATCCCTGAGAGAGACCTGGTCTTTGACAGAGCGATAGAAATTGGCGATCATCCAGGTAGTGAAGGCTAGCTGGACAAGTTCGACATGCTTCTGGAAACTGGTAGAGGAGAAGACCTGGGCCTTGAGGCCGAAGTTCTGCTTGACTGCTTTGAAGTAAGTCTCGATGTAGTTTCTCTTCCTATAATGCTCAAGGATCTCCCAATCAGTCAGAGAAGTATCGCTTGAGAGGATGATTCTGTTCTCTTGGTCTGTGTTATGGAAGACAAGCTTGACAGTGGCATTGTTGTATTTGGGTATCTTCACAATGATAGAAGAGAGACCGCGAGTCTTGTCTCTCAGTTTGGACAGATGGAGCTTGACACCCTGAAAGATAACATTCATCACAGGGTTGAGTCTTCCAATTACTGTGAACCCCATGTCCATAGCCTTCAGAAATATCTCCGAGCAGAGTATTCCTCCATCCATCATGAGGATAGTATCTTTGAAGGGGATCCTCTCCAGCATTCGAATGAACTGGTCTGTGAGATTCTCTTCGTCTCTCAAAGAAGAGAAGAGCGGGAAGTAGAGTTTATCTTTCACCCAGCCTATAGCGCTCAAGAGAGAGACACCGCTCACGATTCTATTCTCTATGGTTGAGTAGAAACTCCCGAGATTCTCGATTCTCTTTCCTCTCCTCTTCATGACAGTTTCGTCCAGAATGATGTACTTGAACTCGAGAGAATTCTCCTGGAGGAATCTAGAGATGTAATCTACTCTCGCGTATGAAAGGTCTCTTGTGGAGAGTGACTGAGAGCTCAACATTCTCGAGATGGAGGACTGAGAAGAAGAACAGAATCGGGCAAGTCTGCTGGTGTTCTTGTGAGCGGACAGGAAGAGAGCGATGGAATACTCTGCAACAAACCTTCTCTGCTCTATACGGAAGAAGCGAACTGAATCGATGACATCCGAGGTAATCTGTGATATATTCGTTGTGGGCATGAAATCATCCTTTCGTATGGTTTGATCACCACGAATATACGATGATTTCGTGCCTTTTTCAATGACCCTGTTCTATTTCCTTCTTTTAGTTAAGTCAAAGTGCATAAGTTGAGACTATGGGAGAAGAACTTCGGTGGTTCAGATGGTGAGTATGGAAAAAGCGTTCTCGAGGCAGTTGATGGTGGTCTGGTTGTGGCTGGTTATACGAACTCCTTTGGTAATGGTTATGAGTTGTATCTGTTGAAAACAGATTCTAGCGGTGACCTTCTCTGGGAAAAGAGCTTCGGGAAATCAAGCGATGTTTACCGTTTCAGCGTTGTTGAGACATCAGACGGTGGGTTGGTTGTGGCAAGTACATTATCTTCGCATGGCCAGGTCTATTTACTGAAAACAGATTCTAGTGGGAACCTCCTCTGGGAGAAGAACTTCGGAGGCTCTAGTAGTGATAGTGGATACAGCATCGTTGAAACAGCAGATGGTGGGCTCGTTGTGACAGGTGATACGAGTTCTTTTGGAAACAACCGTCAAGTGTATTTGCTAAAGACGGATTCAAATGGGAATTTACTATGGGAAAAGAACTTTGGAGGTTCTGACAACGATCAAGGACTTAGCGTTATTGAGACTTCTGATGGCGGCCTGATTGTGACTGGTTTAACGAATTCTTTCGGAGATATCTCTCAGGTATATTTGCTGAAAACCGATTCAAATGGAGACGTTCTCTGGGAGAAAAACTTTGGGGATTTCACTACTGGCTGTGGTCTTGATGTTGTAGAGATAACAGGTGGTGCTCTCGTATTGACTGGTCACACATCTGGCATCCCTCTGGTTTACATGATCTGGACCGATTCAGAAGGCAACGGTATAAGTGAACCGGGTTGGTGAAATATTTATAGAGATCTATGAGGTCAAATCTGGAGTCATCAGTAAGTGTTTGGGATATATATATGAGATTCAATTCAGAAAATCGATGAAATACGACGAATCTCTTCTCTTGAGCGTCATAGACGGGGATATGTTCACGCTGATCCGTCACAAGACCCTCAATCTCATCGAGGTCGTCCGCCTTGTGGGGGCCGATGCTCCAGACAGCAAGCACCCGGACGAAGCGGTTGCCCGTTTCGGATCGGAGTCCTCGGGTTTCGCGAAGCTGCTGCTTGAAGACAGGAAGGTCTTCCTCTCCTACGACGAGCTGCCCAGAGACAGCTACGGGCTGTATCTGGCCTATCTATGGATTCCGGTGAGCTACAAGGGCGAGACCTATAATGTCCTCTTCAACCTTCTCGCGATAGCCGGCGGATACGCTCGAGTCTATTCAATACACCCCTTCAAGGCCAGCTACATGGAGATATTCGCAGAAGCTGAAAGACTGGCAGGCCTGGACAAAAAGGGATTGTGGAGCGATGAAAACTTTTCCGCCACACCGCCCGAGCCCCTCTACGACCCGGTAGTGTACATAACGAATACCGGGGAGAAATACCACCAGTACCACTGCCAGCACCTGCTCCAGAGCAAGATGGCGATAAAATTGTCCGAGGCAGTTCGGATGGGCTACGAGCCATGCAGCGTCTGCAGGCCCGCTGTGGCGTATGTTGGGTATTGAGGCTTGAGTCTGTTTAATCAATCTGATCGAGGGGTCAGCACGAAAAGGATGTGGATATATATAAAAAATGGAGTCCCTATTTTCTGGGGCTGATTCTTCTCTAAGTTCCTTTCTTCCTATTTTAAATCTGAACGTGAAGGTATATTTTAAATTTCAAACTTATATGAGCTTCAATATATTTCTTAAATGTGGCAATATCTAAAGAAGAGTTATCGTTAGAATTTTCTCGCATTTAAGTCTCTATTTGGTTGAAATCACCTTTAATCGCTTTAGCAGGCTCCGAATCGGACTTTGTAACTGAGACCGAATGCTATAGTATTTACTTGTAAGACTCTTCATGGTGAGAGTGGCTTATGGGATATGTGGTGCAAAGTGACTATTCCTTTGTCAGGAATAGTCTTTTTAAACACCTTCAAGAAAAAATGATCGGTCTGTCATTTGTTACAGGCGGAAATGATTCATGCAGATCTTCTTTGTTCAAAGACATTGCCGCCGCAACGAACACTAATGTACTTAATCTCAGCTTTCTTCTGAGCAAAGAAATGAAAACCTTACCGAAAGCTGAAAGACCTCTACGGGCTTCTGGATTCTTGTCAGAACTTTTAAGCAATCACAAATCAATCATTTTTGATCATATAGAGCTCCTGTTCGATCCCCAACTAAAATTGAGAGCTCTCCACACTTTGCGACTACTTGCAAGGGGAAGATTTATTCTTGCTATTTGGCCGGGCAATATCGAAGGGAGCAAACTTACATATGCGAAAAGAGGACATCCAGAGTTCTTAGAAGAAGGGTTAGATGATGAAATTGTATTCAAAATAGAATGAGACAGGGGGTTATGAAATGCGATACGGTGATCTGATTCAATTTGAGCCGCTCGAATCGGTTATGCAGCTTAAAGAAACGGCGAGAGAAGAGCGTGCTCGGGACTTCATATCGACATACGTGATCTCCAGGCCCATGGCAGACAACTTGACGAAAGTCATCTTCAAAAATCTCCAGTTCTCCACTCCCGCTGATAGCAAAGGTATCTTCATAGTTGGAAACTACGGAACGGGAAAATCACATCTTATGGGCGTCATTGCTTCGGTTGCTGAAAATTCAGAGCTTCGGGAACTTCTTACAGATGAATCAGTAAGAGAGTCGGCCATTGAGATCGCCGGAAACTTCAAGGTAATTCGTTCTGAAATCGGTGCAACCGAAATGCCTTTGCGAGATATCATTCTATCTGAACTTAAAACTGAGCTTCACAAAATGGGAGTTGAATTCGACTTTCCACCAATAGATAAAGCTTCAAACAACAAAGAGACTCTAGAAGAAATGATGAGCAGCTTCTGCAAGAAGTTCCCTGACAAAGGTTTAATGATGGTTGTAGATGAGTTGCTTGATTATCTGCGAAACAGAAAGGAACAACTCATCCTGGACATGACTTTTCTAAGGGAAATTGGCGAATTCTGCAAAAACTCTCGTTTCAGATTCATTGCAGGGATTCAAGAGGCTCTCTATGATAATCCTACTTTTGAATTCGCTTCAGACGCTGTTCGTCGAGTCAAGGATCGTTTTATCGATGTAAGAATCGCAAGAGAGGACATAGAATTTGTAGTAGCAAACCGCCTGCTGAAAAAAACAGATTCACAAAAAGCAAAGGTAAGAGAACACCTTCAAAACTTCACAAAATACTACGGAACCATGAACGAGAAGCTTGACACATTTGTCAACCTCTTCCCGGTCCACCCCTCTTTCATTGGGATGTTTGAAAGGATTAGATTCATCGAGCATCGAGAAGTTCTTCAAACCCTGACGAAGGTCATGAGCGAACTCCTCGACAGGGAAGTCCCGGAAGGCGAACCCGGCATCGTCTCCTACGACACTTATTGGGACAGAATCAGCTCAAGGAGTGATCTGGTAACAGTGCCCGAGATAAGGTTGACAAAAGAGAAAAGCGAGGAACTCACGGAGAAGACGAAGGCAAACATTGACAAACACCATCTCGACAACGCTTTGCGAATCATCAAAACGCTTTCAGTTCATCGTCTCAGTACAAGCGACATAGATGTCAAAATAGGACCAACGGTGGATGAGTTGAGGGATGATCTTTTAATATTCAATCCCGCGATCGAAGATCTTGGCGGGGATCCAATGGATGATCTATCAACTATGATCGAAGGGATTCTGAAGAAGATCATAAACATCGTAAGCGGACAGTATGTGGCTTACATAAAAGAGAATGGACAATACTATCTCGACTTGAACAAAACGATAGACTTCAACAGCCAGATAGAAAAGAAGAGAGACACACTGGGCAACGAGACTTTCAACAGATACTATTTCACTGCTCTGGCAAAGCTCATGGAATGCTCCGACAAAACATATGTTCCTGGGCATAAAATCTGGCAATACGAGTTGATTTGGCAAAGCAAGAACACAACAAGATTTGGCTACCTGTTCTTTGGACAACCTAACGAGCGCTCCACCGCTCAACCCCCAAGAGACTTCTACATATACTTCCTTCCAATCTACAAAATCCATCCCTACAAGGATGAAGGTCGCGATGACGAAGTGTTTTTTGCTATAAACGATATTGATCGGGAATTCGAAGAAAACCTGAAGAATTACGCTGCCTCTATTGAACTGTCCCAGACGGCTGCGAGCTACAAGGAAACCTATCGCAGGATCTCGGATGGGTATGTCTCAAAACTGACAATGTGGCTCAATGAAAATCTAGCGTCTTCCTTTTCGGTAACTTATAAGAAATCGACAAAATCGATCCCTGAATCCTATGCCCTAAGAAACAAACCCTTCAGACAGCTGGAGGGATTCAAAGAGATAATAGATGATACATCTTCTTTGTTGCTAGACAGTCACTTCTCAGATACTGCTCTCGGTTATCCACAATTCCAAACGAAAGTTACCTCCCAGAATAGAAGCCAGCTAATCGAGTCGGTGATCAAAGGAATGACATCCGGAAACTTAACAAGACAGAACAAAGAGGTACTATCTTCTCTCGATCTCATAGATGAAAACGGCAAGATAACAACCGCGAAGTCGATTTATACAAAAGGAATCATGAGCAAGCTAACGGAAAAAGCCTCGGGCAGTGTACTAAATCGAAACGAGTTATTCGTGAGTACAGAGACCGGGGAATTCCTTATGCCTTATAGACTGGAACCGGAGTGGGCCTTCGTCTTGTTAGCCGTGATGCTTTACATGGGAGAGATCGAGTTATCTCTGGCCGGAGAACAAATCGACGCCAGTTCTTTCGAAAAGCTTATGAAATTGAAGCTGGAGGATTTGGTCAACTTCAGAAATATTCGACTCCCAAGGGACCTGCCCGTCTCTACCATAAAAGAGCTGTTCTACTTTCTTAAGATAAATGAAGGCCAGGTAAGTAACCTTCAGAACGGTGATCCGGCTCCGGTTGAAAACATGCTTCGAAGAGCCCAGAGTCATGCAGAAGAACTGGCCAAATTATCTGAAAGAATAAAGGGGGGCTTTTATTTCTGGGAAGAGCCTCTCATAACCACTCCAGAGCTTGAAAAGCACCTCGCTTCTATCAAAAAGCTGAGAGAGTTCTTCGATTCGCTCACAAAATATTCCACAGTGGGAAAGTTGAAAAACCTGCGGATCTCAAAAGAAGACATAGTCAATATGAGTAAAGAGTATGAAGGCGTCAGAAGAATCAAAGCGATCATTGAAATCACCGACGAACTGAACAGCGAGGTCAGTTATCTTCAAAGGGCGAAGGAGCAAATGATATCCTCCAGTCCCTGGCTAGAAGAGTATGAAAAGAAGAGAAAGGAAGCGCTGGCCATACTGAAAGACAAAGATCAGAAAACGTTGGAAGTGAAAAGAACGCTCAATAGTCTTCTTGGTGATCTTAAATTTGCTTATATAAAGGCATACATGGATTTGCACAGCAAAGCCCGGCTCGATGTTCAAAGAGATAAACAGAAAAGCAATCTTCTGAGCGACTATCGTTTCAGGACTTTGAACAAGCTCTCGACAATAGAGATGCTATCAAAACAACAGCTGGAAGAACTGACAAATAAAATCACAAGACTTAAGACCTGTTACGGGCTTACGGAAAGCTCCCTGGAAAAGTCTCCTTTCTGCCCTACCTGCGAATTCAAACCAGCAATGGAAAGCAGCGACAATCGCGAGCCCGAGCTGGTGCTCGATGGTCTTGATCGAGAACTAGACGGGATCTTTGACAGCTGGAAGAAAACGATCCTAGCAAATCTGAAAGACCCTGTGGTAAGTGAAAACATAGAACTCCTTGAACCGGGGGGGAAATCACTGATCGAAAAATTCATTGATGCAAAACAACTGAAAGAAGAGCTCGTCAACAACCCGGCTTTCACAAAAGCTCTAACCGAAGTCTTCTCGACTCTTGAGAAGATAGAGCTCACCACCGAAGAACTTCAGGAAAGGCTCTTCGGCGATCACGCCCCAAAGACACCGCAAGAGATGCGTAAACGCTTTGAAGAATTGATTGAAGAAAAGACCAGAGGCAAAGATGTAAACAAAGTCAGAATAATTCTCAAAGAAGGTGAAAAGTAATGGAGAACAACAGGCTATTCGACGACAATGCAAATAAAGGGCCCGTTGAGTGCCTGGGGCTGACTTTCTCTAATGATGAAGATAGACGGAAGTACTTCAGGGATAAGCTGAAAGAGAAGCTAAGAGACCCTGAGTTCAGGAAGATAGAAGGCTTCCCTAAGGGAAGCGACGAGGACATACTGAACCTTTCCGATCCGCCATACTATACGGCCTGTCCGAATCCATTCATAGACGATTTCATAAGGCATTACGGAAAACCTTACGATCCCGAAGAGAAGTATTCTAGAGAGCCCTTTGCAGCAGACGTCAGCGAGGGAAAGAACGACCCGATATACAACGCTCATTCATACCACACCAAAGTTCCTCATAAGGCGATAATGCGCTATATATTGCATTATACAGAGCCTGGAGATGTAGTATTCGACGGCTTCTGCGGCACTGGAATGACTGGAGTAGCTGCCCAGATGTGCGGAAGCAAAGAGGCCGTCGAATCGCTTGGCTATGAAGTCAGAAAGGACGGAACTATACTGGATGAATCGGGGAAGCCTTTCTCGAAACTGGGCGCCAGATACGCAGTGTTGAACGATCTCTCACCGGCTGCGACCTTCATCGCCTACAACTACAACACTCCAGTCGATGCAAAGGCCTTCGAAAGAGAGGCGAAGAAAATTCTGAAAGAAGTCGAAGAGGAGTGCGGCTGGATGTACTACACGCTCTCTTCAGAGAAGGCTGAAGATATTGAAAGGGCCAAGAAGCTTCTCTCAGAACAAGGCAAAGACTTCACGAAGGAACTGCTCTCTTGGGGAAGGATCAACTACACCGTCTGGTCGGATGTCTTTTCCTGCCCCGAATGTGGCGGTGAGATTATCTTCTGGGAAGCTGCGGTGGATAAGGAAGAGGGGAAGGTTAGATCCGAGTTTTCCTGTCCTCACTGCGGTGCATCGTTAACGAAGAAAAGAATGGATAGGGTTATAGAAACGAAGTTCGATCCAGCCATAGGCGAGACCGTGAAGCAGGCGAAGCAGATCCCCGTACTGATTAACTACTCAATAGGCAAGAAACGTTACGAGAAGACACCCGATGAATTCGATCTGGCACTCATCGAGTACATAGAGAAGAGCGAGATACCCTATTGGTATCCAACTCACAGAATCCCGAAAGGCGACAAGACTGGAGACCCGTTCTCAGTAGGTATCACTCATGTCCACCACTTCTACACGAAGAGAAACCTGTGGGTGTTGTCGGCCATTAGCAAGAGTTACTGTAGGCATCTACAGACGAAACTTCTCAATCAGTCAATAGTATCTACTTTGACTTCAAATCTTGTAAGATATAATCAGGGACATAGAGGTAATGGACCACTTAACGGCACTCTCTATGTTCCGTCCTTAATTGCTGAGTCTAATGTTTTCAAAGCGTTTTTGGGAAAAATGTCTAACTTTGCAAGCGCATTTCTCTCAGACAGTTATTCATCTGTTGCTTGCCAGAGCACTACTCAGGAAATTTCACCTTCGAAGTCAGTGGACTACATCTTCACCGATCCTCCCTTCGGCGGAAACCTAATGTATTCCGAGCTCAACTTCCTCTGGGAGTCCTGGCTGAAGGTTTTCACTAACAACAAACCGGAAGCGATAATGAACAAGGTTCAGCAGAAAGGACTTCTCGAGTATCAAGAGCTTATGACCCGTTGCTTCGAAGAGTATTACAGAGTATTGAAACCGGGACGGTGGATGACCGTCGAGTTCCACAATTCCCAGAACAGTGTATGGAACGCAATACAGGAGGCTATCCAGCGAGCCGGTTTTGTGATAGCCGATGTGCGAACGCTCGACAAGCAGCAGGGAACATTCAAACAGGTTACAAGCACCGGCGCAGTCAAGCAAGACCTCATTATCTCGGCATACAAGCCAAATGGAGGACTCGAAGAGAGGTTCAGGCTCGAAGCAGGAACGGAAGAAGGAGTCTGGGACTTCGTTCGGGGGCACTTGAAGAGACTGCCCGTCTTCACGGAAAAGAACGGCTCATCCGAACTTATAGTAGAGAGAACGGATTATCTGCTATACGACAGAATGATCGCCTTTCACATCCAGCGGGGTCGATCGATACCCATGACCGCCGCGACCTTTTACAACGGTTTGCGCCAGAGGTTCCCCGAGAGGAATGGAATGTTCTTCCTGCCAGACCAGATCAACGAATACGATCTAAAGAGCATATCGGTCAGCGAGCTCCGCCAGATCTCTCTCTTCGTCACCGATGAAGATTCGGCGATCCAGTGGCTCAGGCTCCAGCTCCAGAACAAGCCGCAGACCTTTCAGGAGCTTCAGCCACAGTTCATGCCGATCTCGCGCGGCTGGGCTAAGCACGAGAAGGAGATAGAACTCAAGGAACTTCTCGAAGACAATTTCTTGAAATACGACTGTATCGGACCAGTGCCCGCCCAGATCTGGAGCTGGTTGCTGAAGAGCTCGAAGATGAGAGAGAAGATGAAAGAGCTGACTCCTGAAACCGCAGACAGCTCTCTGAAATCCGAAGCGAGAGATAGATGGTACGTACCGGATCCAGCGAGGGCGCAGGATCTTGAAAGAGTTAGAGAAAAGGGGCTCCTCAAGGAGTTCGAAGAGTACAGAAACCACGTGGGCAAAAAGCTTCGCGTCTTCAGAACGGAGGCCGTGAGGACCGGCTTCAAGAAACTCTGGAGCGAGAAAGACTACAGGGGAATAATCCAGGTAGCAGAAAAACTCAGTGAAAAAGTTATACAGGAAGACCCGAAACTGCTCATGTACTACGACAACGCCCTGACCCGCCTCGGAGAGTAAGAGGCTATGAAGTATATATTCTCTGACGAATACGGAACACCAAGCTATAAAGGGATTGATCGCGATGACAATAAAGTGTTTTTTCTATCGGCAGTAGTCGTGGACCCGTTTGATTACCCGGAGTTTATTCGCAGCTTGACGGACTTCAAGGTGAAATGGTTCGGGGACAAGGCCGAGTTTTGCCTTCACTTCAAAGAGATATCTAGAAAAGAGAGGATATACAGATTCCTAAACAACGAGCAAAATGAAATCAGCTTCCACAAAGATTTGTTCGAGGTGATTTCTATTCTTAGGTTCAGCTTCTTAGGAGCGTTTATCAACAAGGCAGACATACTCCATCGCTACAAGCAGAATATTCATCCCTATTTGGCTTCAATACAGCTAATTGCAAACATATTGCTCGATTTGTCGGAAAGAGAGTTCCAATGGATATTCGAAAGTAGAAAGTCTTTTGAGGATAGGCTATATGCCGATTCAATAGGAAATCTGAGTATTATGGGAGTGACCACTACACAGTTGCAGTTTTCTCAAGATCATAGATTCGGGGATTTGAAAGTTAGAACGCAGTTCAGAAGAAAGGAAGAGAGGATTGCAGGTCTGGAAGTAGCCGATATTCTTGCATTCGCCATAGGAAGTAGTATAAGAAAAGGAGTCTTAAGAAAACCACTGTGGCCATTCGCTTCACGAATATTCGAGCTGATCAAAGAAGAGAAATCATTGATTGAATATCCCTATGTTGTCCTTTAATAGTCGGAAAGGCTAAAAAGTTAAGCGGAGCCCTTTGCCTGCTCCGCCCACGGGGACACCCCCATGCATAAGAATTATAACATTGTGGCATACGGAATGTCAATACTTTGGTGCATATACAGGAAACGGAGCGTCTTATGAACGAGAAGTGGTACTGGCTGGAAAGTGAAAAGAAGCTCTGTATGCTCCTTGAAAGCAAGGAGCTCTGGGGCTACAAGACATCGAAGATCTGGATTCCCGGGGAAGAAAGGGTAGTTCAGGTATCCTCCGATCAGTTAAAGCCCGGCGAAGAGGCAAAAGCCCTTTTTTCTGGAGATTTCATATCTTACGCCGCCGCTTCGGGCAAACTGCTGAACGCCTTCAATTCGGCAGATATTCTTCTGGCGCCAATGAATTCAGCCGTCTTGCCGCTCCCTCACCAGATCCACGCCCTTCAGAGAGCTCTTTTCGGAGAAAAAATCCGTTTTCTTCTCGCCGACGAGGTGGGCCTGGGAAAAACCATCGAGGCGGGCCTGATCATTCAGGAACTGAAGCTTCGGGGAGTTGTAAAACGCGTGTTGATTGTGGCTCCTAAAGGGCTTATAAGTCAATGGGAGAGCGAGATGAAACTTAAATTCAGCGAGGATTTCAAGCTGGTAATACCTTCCGAGCTCTCGGCTTTCAAGAAACTATCGGGAGTTCAAAACGCCTGGGAGCTATTCGATCAGGTGATCTGTCCTATCGATTCCGTCAAACCCATTTATTCCCGCCAGGGCTGGAGCAACGAGAGACTCCAGGAATACAATCAAGAGAGGTTTCTCGATCTTGTCAATGCCGGCTGGGATCTGATAGTTGTGGATGAGGCTCACAAACTCGGAGGGACCAATTCGCAAGTCGCTAGACACAGGCTCGGGCAGAGCCTTGCGCAGGCAGCGCCGTATATCTTGCTTCTTTCAGCGACGCCTCATCAGGGAAAAAGTGACGCCTTTCTCAGGCTTATGTCTCTTCTCGACCCGATTGCTTTCACTTCAGAGGATGAACTCGACAGAGATACGGTCTCGGAGTATGTTCTTAGAACGGAAAAGCGAAAGGCAATAGACATTGAGGGAAAGCCGCTCTTCAAGAAGAGAAACACAAGTCTGGTTCCTGTCTATTTCGGCGAGAAGTCTGAAAGGCAGAAGCTACTGTATGAAGCGGTAACGGCATATGTAAGAGAGGGCTACAGAAGGGCTCTAAATCAGAAACAGAATTACATAGGATTTTTGATGCTTCTTATGCAGAGACTGGTCGCTTCTTCCACAGCAGCCATTGCCAGAGCTCTTGAAAAAAGACTGGAAGCGCTTTCCGATACAGACGATCAAATGACACTTCCGCTGGATCTGGACAGCTTTTCTTTCGCAGAATTTGAAGAGATGAACAACAGCGAGGAGATCGGTTTTCCCGGGATATTCAAAGTAAAACCATTCGTAAATGAGGCTGAGAGAGTTCGCTATCTTTTGGGACTGGCCAGAGCCGTTGAATTCGAAGAGAACGATGCCAAGGCTCTGAAGTTGCTGGAGATAATTCAGACGATAAGAATGGAGGAGATGAATCCCGAAGTCAAGATACTGATTTTCACAGAATTCGTCGCAACCCAGAAGATGCTCCAGAAATTTCTCGAAGAGAGAGGTTTCTCGGTTTGCATTCTAAACGGTTCGATGAGTTTAGAAGAAAGGCTAAAGGCTCAAAGATCCTTTGCGAAGAAAGCCCAGATATTGATTTCTACCGATGCGGGAGGAGAGGGACTCAATCTTCAGTTCTGCCATGTCGTGGTGAATTACGATATGCCATGGAACCCGATGAAGATAGAGCAGAGAATAGGCCGCGTGGATAGGATAGGTCAAAGCCTGGATGTGAAGGCCTTCAATCTGGCGATAGAGTCAACGGTGGAATTCAGAGTAATCGAAGTCATTCAGAGAAAATTGCAGGTTATTCTCGACGAGTTCGGTGTTGACAAGACCGGCGATGTTCTCGACTCTACAGAGGCGGCCGATCTCTTTGACGATATCTTCGTAACCGCGATAGCGGATCCGGAGAATCTTGAAAAACAGATCGACAGCTCGCTCGAAAGGATAAGGCAGCAGATCCTGCTTTCAAAGGAAAGCGGTCGAGTTCTTCCAGCAGACAGTTCGATCGGACCGGAAGAAGTGCGCAGGCTGATAAATCAACCTGTCCATTACTGGCTCGAAAGGGCGGTTGTATCCTTCGTTAGGAGTAAAGAGGGGAAGGCAGTTCCGCTGGGGGACAACTGGAAAGTAAGCATACCCGGCGAGATAGATGAGGAGCTGGTGAGTTTTTCCCGCAACGACGATCCGGATCTTAGAACGATAACATTCAACGATCCTTTGGTCAGATCCATTGTCAAAGAGATTCCACAGTTTCCTGAAGGGTTGCCTGTTCCGATAGCGAGTATTCGCAGCATTCCGAAAGGCATCACCGGCATCTGGTCGCTCTGGAGAGTTACGGCGCATGGTTCAAAGTACGATCTTCAAAGGGTCTTGCCGGTCTTCGTGAACGAGTTGGGAGAGTTGCTTCACAGATCGGCCGATCTGATCTGGATGAGGTTGATCGAGGGTGAAATCTCCGTGATTTCCCTCGAGGTTATCGAGGGAATCTACGAAACAGCCGAAAGGAGATTGAAAGAGACTTTCGATGAGTTGAAGAGCATCTACTATAGCAGAGTTGAAAAGGAGAGGAACAGGAAGAGAGACTGGTTCAGGATAAGAAGAAGGCTTGCAGAGAGATCGGGTCTTTCACAGGTGATAGATTACAGAGTCCGTAAAATCGACAGGGAATTTGAAGAATGGAGCTCTCAAGAAGAGACGATCATTCCTCAGATTGATCTTTTGCTGGCCCTGGTAATTAAGGGGGAAGTGTGAATTGTATTCCCTGAACGAACGGATTGTACAGATGATTCTCAGCCCGGGGAAGGACTCTCTAATAGTCGAGGACCAGGACAGGCTGGTCGATAGGGAAATCGTGGAGAGAGTTTTAGAGAGAGGATATTCCGTCGTTGAATTTGAAGATTCAATCGTTTTCAGATACATCTATGAAACCGGGTACAGGGAACAGGACAAGAAACTCATAGTAATTACAAGAGAAACTCCTGCCGAAGAGCTTCCTTTTGATATTTATTCTTCCTTTTACACGGTCGAAGTCTCTATCAACACGCTTTTTCCGAAATTTAGTAGAACCGCTCTTGAGGTACTTGACAAGCTTGAACTTGAAAGGCTGTATGAAACTTACAGCGATGATCTTGATTTCCTTTCGACGAGAGAGACGAAGGAATTCATCTTGAAACGAATCTACGAGTTCGACCCTGCCAGGCGGTATGAGCTTTCGCAGTTGATTGCATGGCTCATGAAGCTCCACTATAACAGGATCCAAATGCGAGATGAACTCATTGATCTTGTCATGGAGATCGCCGGGCATAAAGGGTACGATGAACTTCTAGATTTAAAGAAAATGCTCCTGCATAGGGAGAGCTTCTTCGAGTTTCTTCAGGAGAGATGGCCGGTATTCCTGAGAAATTACGGAAAATTCGTAACGAATGAAGAAAGCAAGGCGTTTTTCAGGCATAAAGGCCCCGCTTCTCTGCCTTTCGACGAGCCTGCAATAAAGGTCTATGTAGATACGATGTTTGCAGAGGGACTTCTGAAAGCAGTACCAGTAGATGATCCGGTCAAGTTCGGGAAGTCCTGGATGGTGATAGGGGTCGATGGGGCCGGTTCGGAGCGGATCAGGTTCGGAAAACTGGCAAAGATTGCCACTGACTCTCTACCAAGAACGGCTGCAAATTTTAGTGACTGGCTTGGTTTCGCCTGGCGATGGGCAGAACTGAATCTTGTTGCTTGCTCTATTTCGCTTGAAGAGAGCGACTTATCCATATTGGGAAGTATAACCACTCTTGTGGATTCCAGCTTTGAAAACTGGATGAGAGAAGAGTACGGAAGGCTTCTCACAGTTTCTTCGAAGTTCCCGGTAACGGTAAGAGATACTTTGAGCTGGACAAGCAAGATACTGCATGGGACTGGAAAAGTAGCACTCATTGTAATCGACGGTATGTCTCTTCTTCAGTGGTCTAGACTCTCGCGTCAGCTTGGCGATCTCTCATTTGTACAGCAGACGGCTTTTGCTATGATCCCTACCATCACATCGGTATCCAGGCAGGTAATCTTCTCAGGCTTGCTCCCAATGGATCTAAACAATCTGACCAACAATTCGGCCGAACCAAAACTCTGGCAGCGGGCATGGATCGATAGAGGCTTTAATGAAAGGGATATCTCCTATATAAACAAGGCCGATAATCAACTGATTAAGGCTGTGAAAAACTCTATAGAAGACGGGCAAAGGATCATAGGAATTGTTATTAGAGAAGTGGATGAAAAGTCTCACGCTGAGAATATTGGTATGAGATCTCTTCTGGCTGTCACGGATATCTGGCTTAAAGAAAGCTGCTTTCTAGATCTTTGTGATCTTTTACTTGCAAAGGGGTACGAAGTAATCCTTACCAGCGATCACGGAAACGTTGAAGCTAAGGGAATCGGTAATCCATCGGAAGGATTGATCGCCGAAACCAGGGGCGAAAGGGTGAGAATCTACAGCGATTCCTTCTTAAGACGCAGAATACACTCCCAATACCCCGATTCAATTGAATGGATTACGGCAGGGCTTCCCCAAAACTATCTTCCCTTGATTGCGCGAGGAAGAAGGGCTTTCACAACAGTTAATTCAGCTGTTGTTTCTCACGGAGGTTTGACACTTGAAGAAGTCATCGTTCCACTAATCAGACTCAGGAAAGGATGAAATGAATTGACGAAGCTGCTTGGATTCGATAGACAAATAAAGAAGGAATGGCTCGATATTACTATGGAACTACTTGTCGAAGGTAAGAATATTCGAGAGATAAGAGAACAACAAGAGCGATTCATGGCAGTCGATTTGCCCGGTAAAGATGCCAGAAGAAAGACCAGACTCGTTATTTCCAGAATCTGGCTAGACAACAATCGCAATCTGGTCATTCTGAGAAGAAAGGTGCTTGAGATTCTCAAAGAGAATCCAGAGATAGATACAAGAATCTTTCACTGGGGAATGAGCCTGGCAACTTATCCTTTCTTCAGAGACATCGCCGCAATATGTGGCAGACTCATCGCTCTGCAGGGGTATGTCAAGGTCTCTCAAGTTCACGACAGAATAAGCAAAATCTGGGGAGAGAGATCAACACTTACCAGAGCATGTTCAAGGGTAATTCAAACTATGAAACTATGGGGGACGATAGAGAACACAGAGAGATCAGCCCTCTATACAACCAACGAAAGAAACGCGATAGCCGTAGAGAGACAGAGTGAGACAACATGGCTCATTCAAAGCCTGCTTTATGGCAAAGAGAGCAGATCTATTGCCATTGAAGAAATCGAAAGAACTCCAGAACTGTTTCCTTTCAAGATCGAAGCCAGGTTAGATTCACTCATCGTCTCAGACGAAATTGAAGTGTCCAGACAGGGTCTAAAAATGAACTTGATTACGCTCAAAAAGTTGGTGCGTGAATGAACACAGACAAACTGAACTCTCTTGCAGAAATAACCGCCGAGTACTGCCGTGAGAAGCTTGATCTGGATTCTGTAGAGCTTGGATGTGAATACAGGTATCCGAATTTGCCTTTATGTATAATCGATACCGTTTTCTCAATAGGCGTGAGTTACGTTTCTACAAGTAACACAGTAAATAGATTCTGCAAATTTCTGGGCACTGAAAGCACTTATGAATCGTTCTCTGTTTCATCCTTCCTTTCGCTGTATCACAAGTATTCACCACAAAGAATGGCAGCAGAAGTGTTCGGAAACAAGCAACGAACCTCAACAGTCAACGGAATACTGAAAGCTGAAGCTGTCAGAAGGTTCTCTGAAGCTGTGAGAGATCAGAAGGTTGAGTATTTGAAGAATGCGATCTCTTTAGTGGATAATGCAGAGTTTGAAAACTCGATAGTCAGCATCCCGGGGCAAAGAAGTGGAATATCCCTTAGATACTTCTATATGCTTATCGGTTCTAGTGACTTCGTGAAACCCGATAGAATGATCTTAAGATTCCTTCAATCCGCTACTGGCTGTGAAAGTATAACTCCTGATCTCGCATGCAAAATAGTCCAGTCAGCTTGTAAATTACTCAGAGAATCGTTTCCAAACATGACGCCCAGATTGTTGGATAACACTATCTGGAGATTTCAAAGAAAAGTGCCAAGGGAAAATGCTGGTATAAACAAAAGGGGGTGTCATGAAGGAGTTTTCTTTCATTCCATTAGGCGGTGCCAATAGTATAGGTGAGAGCTGCTCTCTCTTTGAGGTAGGCAACGCTAGAATACTTGTTGATGTAGGTTTAGGTTTCCAAGAGAGGCCGTTTCCAAATAATTTGATTTCAAGAATTGATAAGACCTTAAATGGTCTCGGAAATCTTGACCTGGTTCTCATAACGCATGCGCACAGGGATCATCTAGGTTCGATACTGAAGCTAATGGCGAATGGTTATAAGGGGTACATTTACTCTTCTAAAATAACAAGACAACTGGCTAAGTATGTATTCGATGACATCATCTCTGATGACCTTCCAAACAGAGAGATTGCTGACTTATATGCTCATTACGCATCTTATATGTATCAACAATGGCATTCGTTTGATCTTGGAGATCGTTTAGATATTAAAGACATAACTATCTGGCCTTTTAATGCCGGGCATATTGCTGGTTCATTTGGATATGTTATAGAGTATGACAGCTCATCCATAGTGATAACGGGCGACGCATCGCTTTATCCGAATCTATCTTCGGGAATCATGAATTTTCCTAATGTTGAGAATTGCGAGCTTCTGATTTGTGACGGAACTGCTGTAAATAAGATGGGAACAGACTTTCTATCTGACGAGGCGGTTGTTGATGCTGTTGAGATTTCTCTAGATAAAGTAGAGAAGGTTATTTTCCCTTGTGTTGCATTGGGAAAAGATGTCGAAACTCTTCTCAGGTTGGAAAGAGAAATTATAAGGAGAAAGAAGAGCTTTGACATTTTTGCTTCCAAATCTACTTTCGAAATAGCTTCGGTAATTGGACTGGGAAGGAATTTGTCTAAAATGAAATGTAAAGTTGCCGAATTGAAAGAAATAACTTCTCCAGGAATATTTGTCGGAAGAGTTCCCAAATCGTTCCGTATGTCGAAAGCATCATACTATGACTATCTGGATATCTTACCTTCAAAGAAATCGCCTAGATTACATTACTTTAGTATTGGAACACATCTGAATTCAGCACAGATAGAACTTCTTGTTGATTTCACAAAACCCAAAAGAATAGTCTTTGTCCACACTCTAGAGAGAAACATCAACAATAGTAAACTCAGATCTCCAAATTTATCTATTGCTAAAGAACTCAGAAGATACGGAAGAGGTGATTATTCATGGTAAATGAAAGGCTGACAATATTCAGCAGAGCTGTTAACGATGTACATACCTTTATGAAGACTCCTCGCTCTAGAAAAGGTTCCTATGGTAGTAGTAAACACGATTACTCTAAGGAAGTCGAGGCCGCAATTACAATTAGTAAGATAACTTATCCACTAGACTTCGATGATATTATCAAGCAACTTGAGCAAATCGGTATTCGTGATTCCAAAGCATTTCTTTACTTCAACTTCAAGATTGTCAGCTCACAATATTTATCTGGAGTAGTTAAGAAGGCTCAAGAAGCTTCCGCTTACTTTCTAGGTCTGCTGAATGGTAATGATACCGACGGAGAAATGAACTCAAAGCTTATAGATATGCGTCGCGATGACAAGCTCTTCTATAGGCTCGTTGGAGCAATAGTATCTGACAAGCTTGGTTCGGAAGATCAAGTCAGCACAACTGTTAGGAAATTTGACGAAATCCAGTTGAATTCAGGTCACTCCTTGATTCAGAGAGTGTTCAGGGAATTTGTGGTTAATTTAGCGCAGATTACAGAGAAGAAATTCAACACAGGAAGAATAATTACAGACAATCTGGAAAAAGAGATATCAGAGCTAACCGAAAAATTGAGTAGCGAGCAAGAGGATATTAGAAAGGAGGTTCTAATATCTCTGTACAAAAGCATAAACAATGAAAACACGGATTTTATTCTGGATAGATTGGTTGACTACACTAATGCGGAAAGCAACTTGGTAATAGATACAGTTGCTATGAAAGTTATGTTCAGTAATCTACTTAAAGGGTTCCAGAAAATCGGAATTGAACATTTCGGCAAGCCGGGGAAAGAAGTAACGAGCACAAGTATAGATCCAATGAGTTGTTTTTGTGATGATGAAATAAAACCTGAAAACAAGTATGTCGTAAAAAAGACTGGCTGGAAAGTCAAGGATACGATTGTGAGAGAAGCTACGATTGAATCTATAAGAGGTGATATCTAATGATATATCTTGGTATAGACCTCGGTACTTCAAATACAGCCGTGTCATGGTTCAACGCTTCTAGAGGCAAATCATTGGAGTTCAAACTCGATCAGATGGGAATAGGCGGCGTAAAGACAAAAGAGAAGACCATTCCTTCCGCTATATTGGTTCAAGAAAATGAGACTTTTCTGTTTGGGAAATACGCATCTCAACAAGCGATGGAAAACCAACCGGGTAATGTCGCGAAATCCTGGAAGCTGCTTCTCGGGTCAGAAATGAAGATGGTGGTAAGAGGAAGAGAATACGATCCGGAATACTTCCCCAAAATTCTGCTTGAGTTCATAAGAAGAGAGGTTGAGAAGTATTTTCAGGAACCTGTTGAATCGGCTATTTTCACACTCCCTGCGTCGGCCAGTACTTCAATGAGAGAAGCTTTACAAAGAGCAATATTGGAAGCTGGCTTTAGAACGGATGTCGGAATTCTTTTTCTTGATGAACCAACTGCAGCGCTTCAATACTTTCTTCAACTTCAGAGGTTGGGAGAGATCCCTGAATCCTTACTTGATTTGACACGTCCAAAGAACGTAATGGTTTACGATATAGGAGCCGGTACCGTCGATGTGACAATTAACAAAGTCTACCTGAACGAATTCCAAACTCTTTCGACAGAACAGATTTCAATTTCAAGGTTTTCAGATATCGCTGGAGATCGCTTTGATGCATTGTTTGCCGAAAACTTTCTCTGTAACATCATAAGAAGGGATTATCCTGACATTTCCGAAAGGGATTTGAAGAGCATAATACCCGTACTAGTAAACATCGCCGAAAGAACAAAGGTGAATCTTAGTAATTCCTATTCCGCTCAAAAAGACAATCATATTAGTACAACTTATGAGGATGTTGAGGATTCCATTGGATCAATTGCCCTTGGAGGCACTAGATATTCACTAAATGCCACTGTCAGTTTAAAAGATTACTACGATAGTATCGAAGTTCTTCTCAAAGGAGAGCGTAATGTATTTACTGCGATCGATAGTGCGATTGAAAGAGCACAAAAGGTAACAGAGTCAAATATAAACATAGACGCGATTCTTCTAAATGGGGGTATGTCCTATGCTCCTTTTATAAGAGAAAAGATTCAAGAACTTTTCCCAAAAGCTATTTTCCTGGATGTTTTTGACTATTCATCAGCCGTTGCTAATGGAGCGGCTGCTTATGCCTATGAAAAAGATATCTCTGGATATCAGAAGAACAGATTAACAAATATTGTCCCGGAGAGTATCTATCTTCAACAAGCCGATGGTTCAAAGAAGCTGCTAATAAGGAGTGGAACAAGACTCCCATACAAAAACAATAAGGTTTATGAAGCGACTGTCGAAGAGTCAACTACAGAGATTCTCTATAAATTTCTAAAGACAGGGGCTTCAGAAAGTGACTACGAAGTGCTGGGATGTTATTCTCATAAACTGAACTCTTATGTAGATCCCGGTGACAAGCTGGAAGTTGGTTTTGAGATGCTTGAGGACAAAAGAATAAAGATAACACTGACTGGTGAGAGTCTAGGAACCATAATGATGAGCTATAGTTTTAATCATCAGAGAGAACCAACAAGATCCGAAAGACCTATAAAAAGACCAGAAAAACTCGGCAAATCATCCTGGTCAGGAAATGAAAGAATGGATATTGAGCAAATAGTTACTGACTACAAGTCGTGTCTAATTAGAACACTAGTGGCGACAAAGCAACAAATGAATGAATTGAGATCTATCGAAAGTGAATTGCTCAGATTTGAAGACCCTCACGTTCTCGCTGATACGATTATGAGGATTTCAAAGGACAATTGGCTAAAGACAAACTACTACCAGGTTTTTCACCGAGTCTATTTCTTTCTAGGACAGATCTTGGCCAAAGAAACTTCTGAAGACCTGGAGTCAAAGATAATAGCTTTCTTGCACAAGGAGTATCTTAAAACTCCGTATTACGATAAGAGCTGGAAGATCGCAATAGTAACTGCGATCGGTAAGTCTCTTAGTTTCTCAACTGAGCCTTTGCTCTACGATTTGTTAAAAGCTCAGAAGAAGAATTTACTGCCCGGAGTCATTCAAAGTCTTATTATGGCTCTTGGTAAAGTTGCCACGAGTATAAGAACTTACGATTACTTGAGTGAGTTCATAAAACTCGATAATAACAAAGGTACAACGCTTGCAACTCTTTGGGCAATGGGAAGAATGAGTTCACGCCAAACGAGCTCGCTTTCCATAACTGAAGCTTTGAAGCCAATAAAGAGAATATCTTCGATTTTTGAGAGCTCATCCGATAATGAGACTATTATGAACGCGCTATATTGGATAGGATGTTTGCTGCAGAATATAAGTACCGGTAATTGCAGAGAGTGATTCCCTGCAATTGCAGGGAAAATTCCCTGTTAATGCAAAGAGCCATTGCAACTTCCCCCGGAATTACCTACCCTTGTAGTTACGACACTATAAAGGGGAGGAACAAAGGAGGATGGTTGCAATGGCTAAGATCAATTCTATCAGAAGCAAATATTTTAATGAAGGAAAGCGAATTGTGGAGATTGCAAGAGAAACAGGGACGGATGTGAAGACAGTGAAGAAGTACATTCTGAAGGATGATTTCAATACACAGCCACCACAGACGAAGAAAACAGTTAAGTCGAAGCTCGATCCTTTCAAAGAAGAGATTGACTGTTGGCTTGAGCAAGACAAACTTGAAAGAAGGAAACAGCGACATACGGCTTTAAGAGTATTCAAAAGGCTTGAGGAAAAACACGGTGGTTCCTTTGACTGTTCATATCGTCTTGTGGCAACATACGTGGCACAGAAGAGGAAAGAACTTTATGGCCAGAACAAAGAGTTTTACTTCGCTTTGGAACACAAACCCGGTGAAGCACAGGTAGACTTTGGAGAAGCTGACTTTCTGGAAAACGGGGTTCGCTGTCACGGATATACTCTGAATGTCTCCTTTCCCTACAGCAACGGGGGATATCTTCAACTCTTCAAGGGAGAGAACCAGCAATGCCTAATGGAAGGACTCATGAATGTCTTCAACCACATAGGGGGTGTTCCCAACAGAATATGGTTTGACAACGCCTCATCCATGGTCAGCAAAATACTGAAGGAAGGAGACCGGATCCTTTCGGAACACTTTCTCAGATTCAAGAATCACTATGGATTCGAAGCAGTCTTTTGTAATCCCCAGAGCGGGAATGAGAAAGGCAGCGTCGAAAGTAAAGTGGGATACCATAGGAGAAACCTGCTAGTTCCTGTTCCAGAGATAAATGACTTAATAGCCTTCAACAAAGAGCTCCTCGCTCGATGTGATCAGGATATGGAAAGAGCGCACTATTCGAAGCCAGGCATGATAAGAGAACGATTTGAAGAAGACAGGACAAAGCTTCTAACACTTGCACGGAGTAAGTACGATGAATCGATCCTCCTGGCTGTTCGCACAGATGCTCACGCGAAGTTCACTCTTGAAAAAGGAAGGCATACATATTCAAGCGCTCCAAAATATGCAAAGACCGAGATATGGGTAAAACTGACCGCTCATGAAGTTACCGTAATGGATAGTGACTACAAAGAGATAATCACTCATCCGAGATTGTATGGACAGATGAAGAGAGAATCCATGAACTGGATCCCTTATCTCACCCAGTTATCCAGGAGACCCGCAGCACTGAAATACACGGGTATATACGGACTGTTTCCTTCTCCACTACAAGAGTTTCTTGAGCAGAGTGATCGTTCAAGCAAGAAAGAGACTCTCAAGATCCTTGCAGAGCTGAGCGAAGATACAGGCTTTTTGAGTGCAGTAGAAGCCTTTCTTGCAGCTCTAGAGAGAGGAGCAAAAGACAGCGATAGTGTCCTTGCTATATTCCGGCGTCTCAATACGGAAAGCTTCGAGTTCAGTCCCGTTTTACTCCCGAGTGACATACCAGAACTCCCGCCTCTTAAGAACAAAGCACTTGACTATGATCTATTCCTGGGAAGGAGTAGCCAATCATGAAAGAGCAGATTGCGTACTGCTGCAAGAAGCTACGCCTTGGAAGGAAGATAGTGGATGTATTTGAAGAGGTAGAAGCAGACAACAACCAGGAATACCTTATGAAAATACTGCAGATTGCTCTGGATAACCGTGAAACCTCAAGGAAGAACCGCCTGGTAAAACAGGCGGGCTTCTATGCCATGAAGACATTCGAAGATTTCTCGTTCGAAGAGATACGACTACCTCAGGACTTAAGTCCAGAAGAACTGAAGAAAGCCTCTTTCGTAGACGAGAAGAAGAATTTGATTCTGTACGGAAACGTTGGTACTGGAAAGACTCACCTTGCTCAGGCAATCGGTTTGGAAGCCTGCAAACAGAACAAGGTGGTTCGTTTCTTCAGAACGGCTGCGCTGGTAAATCGCCTTTCAGAAGCACAGAAGAAGTCAGAACTAAACGTCTTCATGAAAACACTAATGAAGGCCGATCTGGTTATCTGTGATGAGTGGGGTTATGTACCTCTTGATCGTGATGGATCGAAGTTGTTGTTTCAAGTTATCTCAGAATGTTATGAACAAAGGAGTGTGATAATCACAACAAATCTGGAGTTCAGCAAATGGGTCCATATCTTCTACGATGAACAGATGACTGCGGCAATGATTGATCGTCTTGTTCACCACAGTCATTTGCTGTTGTTCGAAGGTCAGAGCTTTAGAATTAGGAATTCGCTAATGAAAACTCATTGACAAATTTCCCGGGTGGAAAGTTGTTTGGAATTCTTGCAAAAACAGGGAATTCACTCTTGCAAAAAACAGATAGGAGAAGTTATGGATCAAAGAGCTCTATATACAACAGGGATTGCAGACGAAAAGATTGTTGTGAAGATTTCTAATATGCTCAGCAAAAAGAAAGAAAAGATATTCAGGGAGAACATGACTAGAATAATCGATTCAATACTTGCTATGTTGAGTTATGAAGAAGGGATTCAGTTAGTAGAGTATGAGGCTTTCCTGAAGAAAAATAGAGACAAGGTTTACAGTAGTAATGACTGATTTCGTATTTATGGCAGTTAATCCATAAAGGGAAGGGGAATGTATAAAGCAGAATCTCTTATCAAGCCAAATAAAACACGGTTTTTACATTTGCCGGTTTTTCAACAGAAGTGTATGATTACAAAGATCGCCGGGAAGATTGATGCGTTATAAATGGCAAACGAAGGAAGATTAGTGTATTCAAACTCTTCTAGTAGTCGGGAGGTGTGTCGTTGGTGAATGAGACTAGAATTCTTGATACATTCGTTGTTGAATCTGATCAAGGTTTAAGGTCGTTCAATATCTATGAGGGCGATATATTTGAGCAGAAGGGTGATTTGTTAGTTCTCTCAACTCATTCTTCAAAGAGAAACGCTCCAACCGGCTGGATATTGACTGGTCTTCAAGAGAAACTTGGTAGAGAGTTGAATCTCGACAGTACGCATGTTCTCTCCTGGAAAGGTATTTCGGTTCATTTCGAAGAAATCGCTGACTTTCAATTCAAAGGTTTGCTTACTTTGCGTGTTCCCCTATCTAATATTGAGAGCCTTCCGTCAGACAACACTTCTTATGAGGAATTGATAGATGTTTTGACCGCAGCCCTAACTATCCTAGAGAATCTAGGGATCTTCTTTAGTGATGTATCTTTCCCTGTTATTGCGGGACAAAGGATTTCTGATATTCTTCCAGGCAACGACGCTTCGTACAAGAAGGCACTAGAAATACTGATCGAGAGAAGTAAGAAGTGGCTGGAAACATCAAAGAACTGCACATCTCTGAACCTTTTCGTATATGAGAGCGAAAAACTGGAGCTATTGACAAATGCACTATACACAATTCGCGAAAGACACAATATACATGGCGACATCGTGGGAGATATTCTATCCAGTTTGATTAGGCAGGTAACTGATCAAATAAGTGTCCTCCAAAGTCTGAAGGTCAGTGCCTCTCTTAAGCGGTCCCTAAATGATCTGAAGCAACTTCTAAGCTACGAACCAGTTAGCATTCAGTCAATTAACTCAAACTCTCGAATAATCATTGAGTACATGGCTAAGGATCTAATTAATGCCTTTGGGATTGAAATACAAGATAATAAGCTCTACACATTGATTGATTCTCTTAAGAACAAATTATCCCCGTGGGTGATCTCTTATATGCACGCAATAAGATTTATAGGAAACTCATCCTCACACGCGTCACACTTGAACAAAGACTATGTTCCCAAAAGCATGAAGAAGAGTGATCTATTGGCGGTATTAGGAGCCCTGACGAATCTACTGTCTTTATGGATCAATTTGAGAAATGCAGATCGATAGAACAGTCGAGAAAGTTTTCTTTGAGCACAAAACAGGAATTGCCGGGACTTTTGAAAAAGCGTTCAGCTAAATCCATATTTTGAAGGACACGGAGGCTTGAGATGTTTCAAGATAGTCAAAAGCAAAAGATCATTGATACTTTGACAAATCTTCTGGTTCCTGGTGGAAAGTATAAGTTCTCCCCTTACATAGAACTTGCCCAATATAAAGTTTTGTTCGATGAAGTAGTAGACAGTTCAAAGAGAAGGGAACAACTCAAGAAAATTATCAAAAAGCACGGCTCAAGAATCGAATCGATTGCCAATAAAATCAGCGAATTTTTTCTGAAAAAAGAATTCACAAGAGAAAAATACGCAGATCCTCTATTCCTCGATACTTATTTTGTTCACTACTTTCCAGTGAATGTATGTAAGATGCAGCATATGCTGCTTGAATTATTGCAGCAAGACGCCATTGGAGAGTCGCTAAGAATTGTAGATATTGGCGTCGGAACAGGGACAACAGCGGTGGCTATTCTTGATTTTCTACTTGCCACAAAGACTGTAGCCGTTATGAACGGCGCTCCTTTCGATATTAGGGACATCAAGATAACCTGCGTCGATGTGAGTGAAAATCCTCTGAGCTATTCCAAACGCGTTCTAGAAGCTTACAGAGAGCAACTCAATAGTAGCAGTCTAGACGGTGAAATAGGTGATTATAAGAAGATACTCATTGATTGCATAGATTCCATCAAGTATGTGAAGCATGACATTAACAGTCTGGATCTGAACCTTATGGATAATAATCCTGACCTGGTGATTGCAAGTAATGTTTTGAATGAGCTTACAGATAACGGTAAGAATAACCTCTACATGTCTTTAAACAGCCTTCATGATGGCGCTCTGATAATTCTTGCAGAACCTGGTTCAAAGACGGCCTCGCAAAACCTCATGTACTTTAGAAAGCAGCTTAGTTCTTCTGGAAAGTTCTCCTCTTTCTCCCCATGTGTCGATGGGGTTGCTGATCATTCTTCATGCAGTAGTTGTTGGAACCGAAGAAGTAAGGGCTTCAATCAGCCATTGCTTTATATGGAAACCCATAAATTACTTGATGAAGAGAGCAAAAAAAGATTCACTGAGCAGGATAACGATCTTTTGTCATGGTCTTCGGCAATCTTCAGAAAGTCCTCAAGAAGTGTACAGGAACCACAAGTTGAGAATGAGTATAGATTCATCAGCAGCTATACGCTGAGAGATTATGAGGTTCTGAAATGCTGTGCCGCCGGATCTGGCCATTCATCCCTCGAAGTTCATAGGCCGTATGGCATCGAGATTCCCCCGCTGTTCTACGGTCAAAAAATGGTAATAACCGATGCCAAAAAAGAAGTCAATTCGGGAACACTTGTTGTCAAATTGGATACAAATAGCTGTGTGAAAACTAAGCAGAGAGAAAAAGAGGCCTTCTTTGATAGTTATTCATAGGGTGTCTCACAAATCAAATAGCATGGATGATATCCATAATCTTTCTCAAAGAGCGATGGTGTAGATGATTGTAAATGACCACGAGATTGTAAGTGAGAATCTTAAGGCCGATGGCTGTGTCAAA
>Ga0208462_1000762_pt1 | contig 27615 bp, 23 predicted proteins | sample AD_SCU001_MetaG_FD_184452 | JGI IMG/M metagenome (GOLD analysis project Ga0208462, IMG submission 184452) | Active sludge microbial communities of municipal wastewater-treating anaerobic digesters from China - AD_SCU001_MetaG (SPAdes) (version 2) | ecosystem: Engineered > Bioreactor > Anaerobic...
CTTGCAGATCCCGGCTGCACCTCTGATCAACCCCTCTATTTTATGTATCGGGATCTCGCCAGGAGCAGGAGTGACCGGGAGTGGCTCCGGCAGCACCATCTCCGCTACGACATCACCGTCATCCCGGCTCGCGTTCTCTGCGGGGAGTACGTCAAGACGAAAGGGCACTACCACCCCCGCAACCCTGCAGGGGAGCATTATCCTGAGATCTACGAGGTTCTCAAAGGCAGGGGGCACTACCTCCTCCAGACATACCCTGCCGATGACGTTGTGATGATCGAGGCCTCCGTCGGCGAGAAGGTCATGATCCCGCCAGGCTACGGCCACGTGACCATAAACCCCGGAGGGGAGGAACTCGTTATGGCAAACCTGGTCTCCTCGGATTTTTCCAGCGATTACGGCCCCTACATTGAAAGGCGTGGTGCAGCCTACTACGAGATGGAAGGGGGGGCGCTGGTGAAGAACCCTCGCTATCCAGACGCTCCGCCGGTGCGCTGCTGCGATCCGGTTGAGGTTCCGGAGCTCGGGATCAGGAGAGAAACCCGGCTTTATGATCTCATCGGGCAGCCCCGTTCGGTTGCGTTCTTAAACCGTCCCGAAGAGTTCATGGGGATCATGGCCGGTGCTCTCAGGAGAGTCCCGCAGCGGGGGCGTCGCTGAAGGCGATATCGCCTGGATGGCCACTCCCTGCCACCATCGCAGGAATATGGATAACACCGCCATGATGTTATGCTGCGATAAGGCATGGGGCGTGGCCCTGCCGTGCTGCTCGATATTCTCAGAAGAGCCCGGATACTTGCCGGTAGACCAGAAAATAGGGATTTTGTTTATTCGGCTGCCGCTTCCGGACGGTTGAAGTATTCTTCCAGGGGCTTTGAACCGCGCTGTGTCACAACGGCGTTGACCTGGACGATATCAGCACTGATCTCGTTGCCGCGCACTGATTTCCTCCGGCGCTCACCCTCCCTCACGGGGTGGAACCCGACACCCCTGGATAGGAGGAGCCTTCTTCGTGCCGGCCCTGGAAGGTCGCGGCGCGCGGGAATACCTGTTCGATCGGAGGCGCCGGTGATCCGGATCCTGTAGCCCGCAAAACCGAGAATACCACCCTCGATCTCCTCACCTATGCGCCTGCCTATGAGTGCCCCTGCGGCGGGACCGGTTGCATCGACCTTATATGAACGCCCGGTCTCCCGGTCGGATAGAACTATTTTGAACTCTGCCATCTTGACGACTCCTTCAAAACTACCTATACACTTTGAGAATATGGTATTAAAAGACTACCTCTGTGCGGGCTCGGAACTCATGAAGTGGTTTCACTTCCCCCAGAAAGGGTTTTCCCGGCGCTTGATAGCGGTGAACTCCTCCAGGGTCTCGCGGAGGTCAGGGCGCAGGTTATCCAGCATCTCGCGCTCGATCACCTTCACATGCCGTTCAGGTATATCAACGTAGAGTTCGTCATCGACATTGATCTGGCGACCGACCGTTGGCCCATCGATCGAGATCGCCACCTCTTTGCCCGCCTCAGCTTCCTGGATGGTCTCGTTCCTCTCCTGGATCTGTTTGATCCGGCCCACCTTCTTCCCCTCTGGCAGGACAAGGTCAACCCCGCTCTGGAGTTTCCCGCCGAGGACACGGACGCCCACCACCGCCGGGTTGCTCTGCCGGAAGATGCAATTTGGAAGGATCCGGATCCTGGCAGGCATGATCACCTTCTCAAACCTCTGCCGCTCGAGTTCCTGTTTCTTCTCCTCCCGCCACTCGATGTAGTCGTCGATCAGCTGGTAGATGACCCCGCCCTCGAATATGCTGACGTGGGACATCGACGTGTCTGCCAGGGCATCGATCGCGTCCGGCAGGACCGGGGTGTTGAAGGCTATGATCGCGCTGTAGAGTGGATCCCTGATAGTCCCGGCTTCAATGACGTCATGGCGGGTGACCGGGCCAACGACTGCCCGCATAACCGGGATCTGGTGGCTATCGAGTTCTTTTGATAGAGCTTCAAGGGCCCCGATGGTGTCTGCCCGTATGATGACACCTGTATCCGAGAGTTTCACCTGGATATCCTGGACCTCGTGGCGGACCTCTTCGATCACCTCGTCCCGGTTCCCGCCCCGGACGGCACGGAGTGGGGAACCTGCTATGACACCGGCGAGTTTCGGTGCGGCGACCTTGATACCTGCCGCTGCGGTGACAGATCTGACCCGTTCGAACCGCTCTTCGACCAGGATCTCGCTCATCGGCCTGGGCTTTAAGAGGGAACGCACTTTTGTTTCGATGATCTGGTCGTTACCTGCGACGACGATATCGTCTCCGACCCTGAGTGTGCCGTCGTAGAGGATAACATCGAGCGTCATCCCGAGACCGCGTTCCTCCTTAACCTCAAGCACCGTGCCGGCGCCGGGGCCATCGGCGGTGACCCTGAGGCTCCCGGTCATGTAGCGCTGGGCAAGCCCTATCAGCATCATCAGGATGTCCGGGATACCCTCGCCCGTGAGTGCACTTGTGGGCACGATGCAGATGTTCCGCGCGAAGTCTGAGACCCGGTCGAAACGCTCGGAGTTGAAACCGAGGTCGGAGAGTTTGCCGACGAGTTCGTATACCCGTGTCTCGAGCACACCCTGGACGCGCTCGTTCTGTTGCGCAAACGTCTTTAAAAATGGCTGCCCCTCATGGACGCGCCAGCCGTGTATGCGGTCGATCTTGTTTGCCGCGATCACAAAAGGTGTCTTGTAGTTGCGAAGAATCTGGAGCGCCTCGATCGTCTGGGGACGAAACCCCTCGTTGATGTCCACGACCACGATCGCCATATCGGCGAGCGCTCCACCGCGCGCACGCAGCGTGGTGAAGGCATGGTGCCCCGGCGTATCTATGAAGAGGAGGCCGGGGACGTTGATGTTGACCCTGCTCAGCGCCCCGCTCATGCGTATTATTGCATCGATTGGAACGAGCGTGGCGCCGATATGCTGCGTAATTGCACCTTCTTCGGTGGATACCACGGATGAGCCCCGGATCTTATCAAGGAGGGACGTTTTGCCGTGATCCACATGCCCCATCACGCAGACGATGGGAGTTCTGATCGCTGATTGGTTAGCCATGATAATCACCTGCAGTATATTGTGTTGACGAATTAACCCGAAAAGCCCGTGATATTGACCTCGAACTCTCCAGAACCACGCCAGGGTCTGGATTGGTTCTGCTGACAGTTGGGTGTCAGCAGACGCCTGATACTGGTATGTTATAGAGCATGGACCCTATTAACTTGTGGTGGTGAGTGGACGGAAGGAAGAAGTTACCGTTCGAGAGGCGCGGAAGACGTGTACAGGGGGAGGGATACCTTAATCAAACCCGACTGCCAACTATTATGAGTACTTCGCCAGGGTGGGGTAGCTGGTTATCCTAAGGGACTGTGGATCCCTCGACCCGGGTTCGAATCTCGGCCCTGGCCTCTCTTTGTTGTAGTTCTGAGTGCTGCATTCCAGCAGGCAACACGGTTTATCTCCCGCTGTTCCAAATGATTACAGAAGAGGGTATACCATGGAGATCACGTTCACCAAACTGCATGGAAACGGCAACGACTTCATCCTGATCGATGAATTCGATCAGGAGATCATCCCCGAAGAGATGAAAGGAACTTTTGCAGCGCTCTACTGCGACCGCCGGTTTGGCATCGGTGCTGACGGCGTCCTCTACCTCCAGCCGTCTGATAAAGCAGATATCCGGATGAGACTCTTTCAGCCCGACAAGAGCGAGGCCGCGATGTGCGGAAACGGCATCCGCTGTCTCGCAAAATACGCCTACGACGCCGGTTATGTCAGAGAGCCCTGCACGGTAGAGACCGGGGCCGGGATTGCCCCTGTGAGGATGGGTTATGCGGATGATGAGTTCACCGCGACGATCACCATGCCAGACCCGGCTTTTGAGCGCAGCGCAATCCCCGCTGCCGGGAAAGGTGATTACCGTGAGGAGATCTGCGGGTTTACCGTTTATGCCGCAAACATCGGTGTTCCGCACGCTGTTATCTTTGTCGACGATATCGATTCTGTAGAGATCGAGATCTTCGCCCCGCCAATCCGGCACCACCCCACATTCCCGGAGGGTGCAAACGTCAACTTTGCCGAGAAAGTCGCGTTCGATAAGATCCGGATCAGGACTTTTGAGCGCGGCGTTGAGTGCGAGACCGCGAGCTGCGGCACCGGCGCCACCGCCTCAGCGGTGGTTGCCGGTCGTCTTGGCCTTGTCGGGGATACGGTGCAGGTGGAGACGAGAGGCGGCCCGCTCGTGATCCGGTTTGGTGAGACTGTTACAATGGAAGGCCCGGCCGAGACAGTTTTTTCGGGCGTTATAACGTTCTGATCCCCTCGCCGGTGATAGCAAAATCGAACGAGAGTCCTTCCGGTCGGGACCGGTGTTTCAGGAGAACCGCCCGCCGGAGACTGTCTCTCCTTTCAAGCCGAACTATGGCCTTCGAGAGGTGTTCAAGCGCCGTCCCCCCAAGACCGGCCACACGGTCGCGTTCCACGTCCATGTAGATCTGGTTTGTGATCAGCACGGGGATCTCGTACTTCCTTGCAAGCCCGAGGAGCTTTATCATGTGGTGCGAGAGTTTCCGCAAGGCCTCCCGTCCAAGGTCAAGTTCCATCCGGTAGAGGGCGGTTGCCGAGTCCATCACCACCAGGTCCACCGGGGCCTTCCCGGTCTTCTTGAGCAGCGCCTCGGTATCGGCGATCATCGCTCCCTGCTGGGTGAAATCAAGCGGTTCAAAGAGGTACAGCCGTTCCGCGAGTTCACCTGCATCCCCGCCAGCGATCTGCGCAAACCGCTCCACAGAGAACCCCTCGGTGTCGATGTAGACGACCGAGTTCCCTGCCTTAAGGGTGGCCACCGTCGCCATCAGGCAGAAGACGCTCTTCCCGCTTGCCGGTTCGCCGTAGATCTGGGTGATTGCGCCACGCTCCAGCCCGCCGCCGAGGAGGTCATCAAGGGCCTGGCTCCCGGTGCTGACCCGCTCAGTTTTCATGGGTCGAGCACACCCCGCTCGATGAAGAGGCGGCGGGCGGTTGCCTCCGCCCTTGCGGCAATCTCCCTGAAAGGAAACCCGGTCTCCCGTGCGCACCGTGCCACCTGCTCATACTCCGCCTTTATGGACGTGATCCTGCCTTCCGACCATCCGCACTTCACATCGATCCACCGCTCCTGCCCCCCAAACTTCACCTTAACGCTCTCGATCGTCCGTTCAGCGACTGCACGATGAACCATCGGGAGGCAGCGTATCCCGAGCGTCCCGAGTTCCCGTGCCATCACCGCCGTGAGATGGGCTGTGGCCGCCGGCGGGGAGATCACCCTGACGATATGGCCGCTGCGCCCTTTCTTCATCAGCACGGGTATGGCGGTTGCATCCCGTGCCCCCTCCTCCATCAGGCGGCCCAGGGTGTAGGTGAGCATCTCCCCCGTCACGTCGTCCACGTTTGTCTCCAGTATATCGATCCGGTCGGACCCTCTGTTGTAGCCTTCCGTTTCAAGGAGCATCGCCCGGAGGACGTTTGGTCTTTCCGCCGGGTTTCTGCTGCCCGCGCCATAGCCGACCGTCCGGATACTCGCCGGGCCCAGTTCGTCCGGCCGGATCGTCGAGAACTCGGCGAGAAGAGCGGCTCCCGTTGGGGTGCAGAGTTCCCGTTCTTCGCCCCCGGGAACCATCTGCAGATCAGATTCGGCAAGGATCGCCACCGTAGCCGGGGCGGGGAGGGGGAAGATACCGTGAGCTCCGACCGAAAAACCCCGGCCGAGCGCCAGGGGCAGGACAGCGACGCCATCCGGGGCCAGACTGTGTAGAGCGGTGCACGCCCCCACCACGTCGGCTATGGCATCGTCTGCACCCACCTCGTGGAAATGCGCTCCCGCCCCGTGGATGCTCTCCTCCGCCCGGTGTATCCGGAGAAAGACTTTTCGTGCCATCTCCAGCGCCTCTTTCGGGGCGTCGCTCCCTGCCAGGCGGTCGAGCACCTCATCCAGGGTGCGGTGCTCCGCGGGGGCATGCGTCATCACCTGCACCGCCCGGATACCGCAGCGGTCTACCCGTTCTATTGTCGGCTCCCCGACGACGGAACGCATGGCTGCCCGGACAGCCTCTTCATCGGCCCCGAGGTCGAGGAGGGATCCGATTACCATATCGCCTGCGGCTCCGTTGAACGGATCGAAGAGAACTACGTTCATGCGACTCCAGTACCTATAAATTCCCGAAATATAAGAACTAGAGGTAATGCCCGAGATATACTTGAAGGTAGATAGCGCTTACCCGGAGGATCAGGGGGCAGGCAAGGCACGGCTTGACCCCGATACCATGCTGCACCTCCGGCTCAACCCCGGAGACCTTGTCGCTATCGAAGGAAAACGGTGCACCGTAGCGAAGGTCTGGCGCGCCATGGTGAACGACTGGCATCAGGGCAAAGTCAGGATCGATAACTTCACCCGGTTAAACGCCGGCGCGAGCATAGGCGACCGTGTCAGGGTGCGAACACTCGATGAGGAGATCGAGGCTAAACGGGTTGTGCTTGCTCCTCCCGAAGACCTCCCCAAGCACCTCCCCATCAACTACGGCAGCGTCGTCAACAGGCTGATCGACTTCCCGGTCGTCAGGGATGATTCCGTGCCCATCCAGGTGGGGCTGCCATTCATGCAGCCTCAAATTGTCGCTTTCAAGGCGGTGGTGGTCGAGCCGGAGAACGCCGTGATAATCACCAGGAACACAAAGATCGAGTTCTCAGAGAAGCCTGCGGCCGGTTTTGAGGGTGTCAGGAGGATCAGCTACGAGGATATCGGCGGCCTGAAAGATGAGTTGCAGCGCGTTCGCGAGACGATTGAGCTCCCTATGCGTCATCCGGAGATCTTTCGCAAGCTTGGTATCGAGCCTCCAAAAGGCGTCCTCCTCTACGGTCCGCCCGGGACGGGAAAGACCCTCATCGCAAAGGCTGTTGCAAGCGAGAGCGGAGCACACTTCATCTCGATTGCAGGCCCCGAGGTGATCTCGAAGTATTACGGTGAGAGCGAGCAGAGGCTCCGTGAGGTCTTTGAGGACGCACGGCAGCATGCTCCTGCGATCATCTTTATCGACGAACTCGACTCGATCGCCCCCAGGCGCGAGGAGGTGACCGGAGAGGTTGAGCGGCGCGTTGTCGCCCAGCTCCTGACGACGATGGACGGGCTTGAAGAGCGGGGACAGGTCGTGGTGATAGGGGCCACAAACCGGATCGATGCCATCGACCCCGCCCTCCGCCGCCCCGGGCGGTTTGACCGCGAGATCGAGATCGGTGTGCCATCTGAAGACGATCGATCCCAGGTGCTCCAGATACACACACGCGGCATGCCGCTTGCAGATGACGTTCTGATCGAAGAGATTGCCAGGCAGACTCATGGGTTTGTCGGGGCGGACCTTGCCGCCCTGGCGCGTGAGGCCGCTATAAGGGCGTTGCGCCGCTACCTCCCCGAGATCGACCTGGAGACAGACGAGATCCCGGCGGAGATCCTGGAGATGATGGAGGTGCAGGCCAGGGACTTCCGTGAGGCTCTTCGCGACGTGGGGCCAAGCGCCATGCGGGAGATTCTCCTTGAGGTCCCGCACGTCTCCTGGGAGGATGTCGGCGGGCTGGAGGAGGCGAAACGGGATGTCCGTGAGGCAGTGGAGTATCCCCTGACCCGGCGGGAGCAGTTTGAGAATCTGGGTATCGAGCCTCCAAGGGGCGTCCTCCTCTACGGCCCGCCCGGGACGGGAAAGACCCTCATCGCAAAGGCAGTCGCCAGTGAGAGCGGGGCAAACTTTGTACCGATAAAGGGTCCCCAGCTCCTCTCCAAATGGGTTGGCGAGAGCGAACGGGCGGTTCGCGAGGTCTTCAAGAAGGCCCGGCAGGTGGCACCGTCCATAATCTTCTTTGACGAACTTGATGCCCTCACTCCCGCCCGTGGCGGCGGCACCGAGTCACATGTCACCGAGAGCGTCTTGAACCAGATCCTGACCGAGATCGATGGGCTCGAGGAACTGCGGGGCGTGGTGGTTATGGGGGCGACAAACCGCCCTGATATGGTCGATCCGGCACTGCTGCGACCTGGGCGGTTCGACCGGCTCGTCTACATCGGCGAACCAGGGCGGGAGGACCGGGAGAAGATCCTCAGCATCCATACCCGCTACATGCCGATCGAGGGTTCGACCATGGATGAACTTGTTGAGATGACCGGAGGCTTCTCCGAGAGCGATCTCGAAGACCTGGTTCTCGCTATCGGGGCAAACCGGCAGGTGAGTCTCGATGAGATAAGGGAGCACCTTGCTGCGATCACGCCGGACGACAAAGAAGGTCTCAGGCCTTATCTCCGGCGAAAGAAAATTGTCGAGTTCTTCTCCCGCGAGAAGATAACCCTCGATGACCCGGTGCGCTCACACCTTGTCAGGAGGGTGGCGGCCGAGACCGAGGGTTTTGTCGGTTCAGACCTCGAGGCGCTCGCACGGGAAGCGGCAATGCTCGCCATGCGGGAAGGCGCTGCGGTAGTGAGCCAGACACACTTTGATCGGGCACGGGAGAGGGTGCATGCGACGATGAACGAGCGGGTGCGAGAATATTACCAGAAGATCCAGCATCACTTCAAGGGCGGGCTGCCGAAAGAGACCCAGCCGCTCGAATACCAATAGGGGAGTCCCGGCACCCGAAAACTCATTTTTGCAGCGTGAGCGGCCCCGTTCCAGCGGAAGCCGGAAAAGGAGAAGGCCCCCCATCTCCTTATCGTCGCCGGCCGTGCCAAACCACGATGAACGCAAGTGCCGCGAGGGGGGCAACCCCTGCAGCCGCTGCTTCCTGCGTGGGAACTGGAGAGCGCTCCGCGCCCCCGGCCATCGCCTCTGCTTCGAGCCAGTCAACCGCGTAAGCGAGCTGGACGTCCTCCCCGGCCATCGCCCGCGCCAGGGTATCCCTGTCGAGCGGCACCCGCACCGTCGGCGCCACCCCGCCGATGAGGGATGCGTTGCTGTCCACCTGGATCCGGCCGTTTTCATCCAGCGACGCGCCCATCGGGAAGGCGGTCACGATCCCGAGAGGGAGCGTCGGGCCGATCGACTCGATGCCAAATGCCCCGTTCGTCCCGTACCATGAGACAATCGCGCCCGTTCCGGATTCGGCAAAGACTTTGGGAAGCCCCTCACCGGAACTGATTGTGTACGGGCTTACAAGTATGGCGACCGGGCCGTCGTAACGGTTGGGCCGGGGCTGTGTCCATGACTCCCAGAGGACCGCGGGCTTCCCGGTCCCGGGGTCGTAGAAGGTGCCGTACTCGTAGAAGACCGGCCGGTCCACGAACCAGCCGGCGAAGGCAGAGGCCAGGTTGTCGTCACCACCCCTGTTGAACCGGAGGTCGATGACGATTCCTGGCGCCCCATCCTCGATCGCATCCTTCACCGCTGTTGTGAAGGGCTGGTAGGCGTCGTAGACCTCCTCGTAGACTGCGATATACACAACCCCTCCAGGCAGGGTTCTGGAGGTCACTATCTCGTCTGTAAGGATTGTTTCGAGATCAGCCGATGATCCGGCTTTCCCGTCGTTTGCCTCACGACCGAGGAAGATGCTCGTCCGGCTGAGGGTGTCGTAGCCGTCGTCCGCTGCGGTCAGGTTAACCATGTGGAGGAGTGAATCCGTTTGAGAAACGATCCCGATGGTCGCCACGTCTCCAACCGGCGCCCGGGTCAGGTATCGCTGCTTGTGGAGCAGGACACCTTCCGCGGTTGAGGGCTTGATCGGGGTCCAGATGATCGGTGTTGCGTTGATCGCATCCCCGATCGGTCGGCCGTCCCAGGAGACTACCTCATCGCCAAACCGGATCCCCGTCCGCTCGGCCTCGCTCCCGTTTGCAACGTAGGTCACGATGACCTCTCCCGTATCAAGCCGTGCGATGGCCAGCCCGTAGCCACCTCCTATATCGGCGTACTTCGCCCCGAAGTCTTCAGCAGCGCGGACCAGGACGTGCCCGTCCGGGATGGCATACACGAATTCACGGAGTGTGCGGTAGTATTCGGCCTTATCGCCGTTCTTCTCGGCTTCAGCGATCCCCGGGGCATACGTTGAGTAAAGCGAGTTCCAATCAACAGCGCGCCAGTCTGTAAAGGCGTAGCGCTCCTCCATGTAGGCGCACGTCTCGCGGAAGGCGTCGCTCCAGGAGATGTTGCTAAAATCGGGGGGTGGTTCGGTCAGGTTGGCCGCGATGGGCGCGAATGATGCAGCCAGTTCCTCGTTGTAGGCCGTCTCGTTGTTTCGTTCGAACGGAACGCAGGTGTCAGTCCATACCATCCCGCAGGAATCGGTGTAGATCCCGGCGGACGTCGGGTGTACAACAGTAAGGATAAGAGCCAGAATGATAATCCCGGCCAATCTCCGGGTCGAGTGCCTGAAAAACATAATGATCCTTTCGTGAACCCTTTCAGCATGACGTGATTTGAGGCTTACGCTTTCTTATTGGAGTCCCGGCGGCTACCCGGCTTTCCGCTGCGTGGACTCACCAGGATCTGCAATGCACCCGGGGGGGTGAGCCCGGGGTCGGGAGCGGCTCTTATCCCGGGCCCCCCTCGGTGCACACTTCAATCTACCGTCTTTGTAGTCTCTTTCCGACTCTGGCCGGGTATCCAGGCCCCCTCAGGATCATTTGCCCCCGCAAGCCGCCTCCCTTTCTCTGTCAGGGTGTATAGCAAGCCCCCGTCTCCCCGGATCATGCTGCAGCCCGGGCACCCCGTAGAATGGGGGCAGGAAAAGGTCCCGGTGCCGGAGGGTTCGCTGCACAACCCGCTTCGCTCTACGAACCCGAGTCTCTCCATCATGAATAGCCGTTCGAGCAGGAGATCCGGCTCCACATCCAGATCGGCCGCAAGTGACCTGATTGTGGCGCCTCCTCCGGCAATCCGTTCTGCTATCTTTCGCATCATGATGCAGGGGGCCCCCTGAAGAACTCTCTACCCCACGCCAGGAGACCGATGGCGCCTGTCGCCGCCAGGTAAAGGAGCGGGCTGACCGCGTCCACGGCCGACCACGCACTCTCTCCCTCCCCGGCAAAGAACGTGGCCTCGATTGCCCCGGCCACAGTTGAACAGAGCGCTACCGCCCCGAAGAGAACCGAGAGGAAGAGCCCGACGTATATGAAGGATACACCCTCCATGGCGCCGGTGGAGACTTTCCAGGCGCCGGTCAGAAGAACCGCTCCGATCACTAGCAGCACGAACCCGTTGAAGAGATCCCCGGATATGTGGAGAACCTCCAGGCCGCCCAGGGAACCGAAGATGGCCCATACAAACTGGAGTGTTCCGCTGGCTGTGTAGAGCGCACCAGCCGCCGCTCCGAATATAGTCTTGATCTTATCATTCATGCTCACGCACCCCAAACGAACGCGGCAACGTGCCCGACGACGAAAGCAAGGACCCAGGCGACCGTTAGACCGTAGGCGACCGAAAAGCCTGTCCACTTCCACGACCCGGTCTCTTTCCGGATGACGCCGAGCGCCGCGGCGCACGGCGTATACAGCAGCGCAAAGACCATCAGGGCGAGGGCCGTAGCTGCGGAGAGGGCTGGATCGGCGAGCAGCGCTGCAGGAAGCGTCTCCTCCCCCGTTCCGTATAGAGTGCCGAGCGACCCGACGACGATCTCTTTTGCGATGAACCCGAAGATCAGGGCAACAGCGATCTTCCAGTCAAAGCCGAGCGGCGCCACAAGCGGTTCCATCAGGTGACCTATGGTGCCGGCAAGACTCCCGGCGCTCCCGTATTCAACACCTGGCGGGAACGACGCAAGAAGCCAGACGATAACGACGCCCCCAAATATGATCGTACCGGCTTTCCGGAGATACATCGAACCCCGGCTCCATGTGCAGATGAGCGTCGTCTTCACCGTCGGGAGATGGTAGGGCGGCATCTCCATTACGAACGGTGATACCTCACCCGGGAGGATGGTGCTCCTGAAGAGTTTCGCAGACCCGATCGCAACGGCGATCCCGAGGACATAGAGGAAGAAGACAACGCTCCCAGCATGTTCCGGGAAGAACGTCCCTGCCAGGAGTATGTAGACGGGCAGTCTGGCGCTGCACGATACGAACGGGTTTGCAAGGATCGTGAGCAGCCGATCGTTTTCGTTCTCGATCGACCGTGCGGCCATGATCGCCGGAACGTTGCACCCGAACCCGATGAGCATCGGTATGAACGCCTTTCCGGGCAGACCGAGGGCATAGAGCGGCCGGTCCATTACAAACGCGGCTCGCGCGAGATACCCGGAGTCCTCGAGTATCGCCAGTACCAGAAAGAGGATAAAGATATTCGGGAGGAATACGAGGACTGCTCCGAGACCGCCGATGATCCCGTCTCCAAGCAACGAGGCAAGATTGGTGGACTCGACCGAACCGGCCGCCAGTTCCGCGAGATGGGCGGTGCCGGCCTCGATTGCGGCGGCAAAGGGGGCACCGACTGTAAACGTCAGTTCAAACGCTCCCCACATCAACGCAAGGAAGATAGGGATGCCAAGGTAACGGTCGGTGACAACGCTGTCGACCAGGTCTGATGGGTTCACGCGTCGCCCCGTGCTTGTTTTCCTGACGCCAGGCAGGATGGTGTCAATCTTCTCGTAGCATTTGTCCGCCATCCGTGCCTCACAATCGTCCGTATCGATGGAAGAGAGGATCTCCTCAACGCGGCCGTTCGCCGGCCCCCCGCAAACCTTTGCCCGGACGTTCTCGTCTCCCTCAAGGAGTTTGACCGCAAGCCAGCGGAGCGGGTATCGATCAACAAGAACTGTATCGGTGGTTAGGGCGTCTGCAAGTCTCGCGATCATCACCTCCACCCCGCTGCCGTAGTCGACGGTCAGTTTATGGTTCGGCGAGCCCTCCGCCACCCTGATCGCAGCGTCAAGGAGTTCGTCTACACCTTCGCCACTGGTTCCCACCGTCGGCACGATCGGGATCCCCAGGGACGCAGAAAGCCTCTCATGGTCTATCCCGTCACCCTGCGCCCTGGCAAGATCGACCATGTTCAGGGCGATGACCATCGGCACCCCGAGTTCGGCAACCTGGAGCGTCAGGTAGAGGTTCCGCTCCATGTTTGTCGCATCAACGACCTGGACGACGACGTCCGGGTTTCCTTCGAGGATGAAATCCCTGGCGATGATCTCATCCGGAGAGTAGGCCGTAAGGCTGTAGGTTCCGGGGAGGTCTACCACCTCGATCTCATACCCGTTGCGGCTGAGCCGGCCGGTCTTCTTCTCCACGGTCACCCCCGGCCAGTTCCCGACATGCTGCCTTGAACCGGTGAGCAAGTTAAAGATCGTTGTTTTACCGATGTTCGGGTTGCCGATGAGCGCAATCCTGATTTCTCGCTTCATGCAGACTCCTCGATGCCCCTCACCATGACCTTCATAGCCGCTCCCCTTGAGAGGGCGTAACGGGCACCGCCAACCGAGACGATGACTGAACCCCGATCCGCAGAGACGACCTTTACCCGGACATCCGGGCAGAAACCCATCCCGAAGAGACGGGTCTGCAGCCCTTTGCCGGCCCTGAACCAGGCGACCCTCGCCACAGTTCCCGGAGCCAGAAACGCCAGCGGGCAGACGCTCTCCATCATTGCCCCTCCAGGGCGACCTCGACCAGACCCGCTTCGGCACGCCGCAGCGAGAGGCAGTAGCCCTTCACCCGGTATTCTACAGGGTCACCGAGAGGTGCAGCCCGGATCACTTCCACCTCGGCCCCCGGAACCATGCCCATGGCAAGCATATGCTTCCTGAGAGAACCAAAGGCACGGATGCCTATGATCCGGGAGCGGCATCCCGGTTCAAGGCGATCGAGCGTGGTTATCCCCGTATGATCGGCTGAATTAGATTTCATTGGATATTCTCTCTTATTCGGTCGATATAACCCCGATCCGAAAGATTTCAGGATCTAAGTCTCCAGGTCGAGGATCTTTTGGATCTCAGGCGAATTCCGAAAACCGGGGCCAACCCATCCTGCCACTGCCATGAACGATTATATACATTAAAGTGCATACATGTCACTAGGAGTTCTCTCATGCCTAACTGCACCACATTTCTCGACGCCAACGCCTCCAACCCCTCAAAGGTTGCTCTAATCGTCCCCTCAACCGGAGAGAGTTACACCCGTGCCGAACTCCTTGATCAGGTCTCCAGGGTAGGGCGCGGGTTCCAGGAGATCGGTATCACCCCCGGGGAACGGGTCTGTATCTACCTCGACAGTTCAACCGAGTACCTGCTGAGTTATCTGGCCCTCTGGCGCATCGGTGCAGTTGCAGTCCCCACGAACCGGGTCTACCGGGAGAACGAAGTGCTCTACGCTCTTCGTGACGCCGGCGCCGCTGCGGTCATCACCGACGTCGATGGTATGGCGGTCGTCGGCCGCATCAGGGAGCATGTGCCAGGACTCCGGCACATCATCGCGGTCGGTGGTGGGGAGGAGAGCGGGGCTGCAACCCCCTGGTCTGACCTCCTCAGGTCACCACCGGGACTTCGCGCCGTCAACTGCCGATTTGACGACATCTGCCAGATCCAGTACACCTCCGGGACTACGGGGAGACCCAAAGGCGCCATGCTCACCCACGGCAACTGGATCGCCGCAATGGACGCCGAGCGGGACGTCCTCGGCATCACAGACCGGGATGTCTACCTGGGGATATACCCGATGGGGCACGTCGGGATCAGCTGGGGCATATCCGCCCTCCGGGCCGGTGCAACCTATATCGTCATGGAACGGTTCGATCTCGACCGCTACATTGAACTAGCCCGGAAATACCGCGCGACGATCGTCGCCGGTATGCCCCCTGTAATCCACTCCCTCCTCCAGACACCGCCAGGGACGGAGGAGGCGCTTGCCACAGTCAGGGCGATGATCAGCGGCGGCGGACCTCTGACACCAGGCATATGGAAACCCTTCCACGAACGTTTCAGGATCCCGATCGTCAACGCTTACGGCCTCTCTGAGACGATCGTCGTCGGTACAGGAACCGCCATCCGCCCTGAACACTACGCGACCGCCGACGAGTTCCGGAGCGTTGGTACCCCGGTCGGGTTCTCGGAGGTGAAGATAGTCGATGCAAACGACTCCGCGCGAGAACTTCGAGCCGGCGAGGATGGCGAGATAGCCCTCCGGGGACCGGCTGTGGCGCTTGGCTACTGGCAGATGCCGGAGGAGACCGCCGATGTCTTTCTTCCCGACGGCTGGTTCCTGACGGGCGACATAGGCCACCTGGACGAGAACGGGATGCTCTATCTCACCGACCGCAAGAAGGACATGATCGTCATGTCCGGCTGGAAGGTCTACCCGACCGAGGTGGAGGATGTCCTTCTTCAGCACCCCGGCGTCCGCGACGCTGCGGTTTTCGGGTGCGCCGACGAGCACCGAGGCGAGGTCCCGGTAGCCGTGGTGATCCCCGCCGGAAACGGGGTTACCCCCGAGGATATCATCGCCTTTGCCCGGGAGCGCCTTGCGGGATACAAGGTCCCCCGCCGTGTCATCTTTGTCGATGAGATCCCCCGCGTAAACGGCTGGAAACTGCTCCGCAAACGTCTCCAGGAAGACTACTGTGATGCATGCATCCAGGGCGGACGCTCGTATGGAGGAGTGCAGTTATTAAGGCAATAACTGCAAAGGATCCTCTCAAGGATATAACCGGGGCATCGATGTGGCAGGCAGCACCAAACGTTCTACAGGTATTGCAGGTCTGGACCTTGCGCTCGATGGCGGGTTCCCTGCGGGCGCCCGTATAGTCATCTCCGGGTCGCCGCTGAGCGGTCTTGAACTCCTTGCACGGCAGTTCTGGCAGGAAGGAGGGCGCACAGGCGCCTATCTGATGCTTGACGCCCTGCCGGGAGATGGGATGGTCGATGCACGGGGTATGAGCCTTGAAGAGATGGTTTCTGCGATGAGCGGGGAGAGAATCATCGTGGACTCGTTATCCACACTGATCGTCACCCTCGGGATCGAGGCTGTCACAAGGTTTGTCGTCGAAGACACCAGCGCCTTGATCGGTGAAGGGTCAAACATCGTCTACCTCCTCTACGCAAACCACCACACCGCCTTTGAGGAGGCGCGGGTCATGCGCGCCACCGACATCTTCATCACCCTGCGCCAGGAGATCCACGGCAACGAGTTCGAACGGACGCTTGCCATCGAGAAGTTCAGGGACGAGGACGTGCCGCGGCGTGTGATACCCTACAACATCATGGCAGAGGGTATCGAGTTATCGACGACAAGCAGGGTCTTTTAGTCCGGGTGTTCCGCCCGGGCAAGCCTCGCGGCAGCAACCATATTCTTCAGTTTTCCGGACGCCGCCTCACGTGACTGCATCCTCAGACCGCAGTCGGGATCGATGAGCATTGTCGCCGGTGAGAACACCTCGATACCCATCTCAATCCTCTTGTGGATCGTCTCGACGCTCTCGATGCCGGGGTCGGCCGAATCCACACAGCCGTAGCCGATCATCCGGCCGTGCAGGTCTTTTTTAGAGATGATCTCAAGGTTGTGCGGGTTGTTTGAGAACTCAAAATCGAAGATCTCAACATTCACCCTGAGGATCTCGTCGATAACGTCCCCCAGGTCCCCGCAGACGTGGAGACAGACCGGCACCCGGAGCCTACCGGCGATAGCGTTTACGGCCTCGCGGCCGACGGTGAGGTTTGCCGCTCCGGTGGAGAAGATGGGCTCGTCAATCTGGATGAGCGCAACACCGGCGTTCTGGAGGTGCTCCGCCTCGACTGCAAGCGCCTGTGCAAGATCCAGGATAAGTTCCTCCCTGTTGCGGTAGAACGTTGTCTCGATCGAGAGGCCGTATGCGATGGTGCTTGGCCCTGTGAGGATCCCTTTCACCTTCGGGTGTCGGGAAAGGGCATACTTAGTGTCAGCGAGCGTGATGGGCTGCCTCGCCGGCTGAACCTTTCCAACGACCGCCGCCCCCCGGATGCCCGGGAGGTGGGAGGTGAACGCACGGATCATGTCCCCCCGGACCTGACCGTCGGATACGATATCGATCCCGGCGGCGATCTGGTCGCCTACCGCGACCTCCACCGCGTGTTTCAGCGGGTCCACCCGGGCCATAAGCCCCGAGCCTTTCACCACGGGGTAGCTCCCGACCACTGTAGTCGGGAGGCGCATTGCAGTCAGGGTCATCTTCTCAGCATCTGCACCTAATAGATCGATCCATCAGTTCCAGGCATTATAAACTTCATGGTGTCAGCCTGTGCCGGTCGCGCGGGAAGAGCACTGCCTCACGAATGTTTGGCAGATCGAGCATCGTCATCACCAGACGCTCGATGCCAAGCCCCCACCCGGCATGCGGCGGCATACCGTATCGGAACGTCTTCAGGTAGAACTCGAAACTCTCGGGTGATAGCCCCTTTGCGCGGATCCGCTCCACCAGAAGGTCGTGATCGTGGATACGCTGGGCGCCGGAGGCAAGTTCCATCCGGGGGTGCATCAGGTCAAACGCCTTGCAGAACGCTGGCCGATCCGGGTAGGGCATCGCGTAGTATGGCCGGATATCGGTTGGCCAGTCAACGATGAAGTAATGGCCTCCCATAGTGTCGCCGATCGCCCGTTCGGCTGCCGGGGTGAGGTCGTCGCCAAAGGAGATCTTCTCTTCGATGCTTTGGTTTGCAATCTCGATCGCCTCCAGATAGGGTATCCTCGGGAACGGTCTTTCCGGGATTGCAAGATCGACCCCGATCTCCGCCAGGTCGTCTGCGCAGTTCTTTGCGACGGACCCATATATATGAACAATCAGATCCTCGAGAAGTTCCATGACGTCATTGTGGTCGGCAAAAGAGATCTCGATATCGAGCGACGTGGCTTCATTGAGATGCCGGATGGTGTTATGCTCTTCGGCGCGGAAGATTGGGCCGATCTCAAAGACCGCCTCGAACCCTGCAGCCATCATCATCTGTTTGTAAAGCTGGGGGCTCTGGTTTAAGAACGCCTCTTTCTCGAAGTAGGCGATCGGGAAGAGTTCGGTGCCGCCCTCCGTAGCTGCCGCGACGATCTTCGGGGTGGTGATGTTGATGCAGCCCCTGGAGGAGAGGAATTCCGTCGCGGCGCAGATCACGGCAGAGCGGATGAAAAATATTGCACGAACACGTGGTTTTCTTGCGTCAAGAAACCTGGAGTCGAGACGTGTGTCCAGGTCAGCCGGAACCTTCTCGACGACGTCGAGCGGGAGCGGGCTTTCCGCCAGGTTGATGATCTCGAGTTCTTCGGGGACGATCTCGCGTCCACCGGGTGCTTTATCGATTGCTTTAACCCTGCCTCTTACCCTGACCACAGACTCTCTTGAGACGCTCCTGGCGGTCTCAAGGATCTCTGCTGTAACCTTCTTCTTCGGGATGGTCACCTGAATGATACCGGTCCGGTCACGGATCAGGAAGAACGAAAGTCCTCCAAGGTCGCGGATCTCATGCACCCAGCCGACGATCTCTGCAGACCCTGTCTCGGGGGTTACGGCGCGTATTGGTAGTCGCATGTGAAAACCTGGATACAGTGTAGGCCCCGGCAGGTATTTTGTCTTGCGCTTACTGAAAATGGGGAGTAGAAGAGATGGATGGTCGATCTTGAAAAACGAGGGTTCAGAGGAAGACCGCTGCGGCGACGACAGTCGTCCAGCGGCCGTCCATGACCCCTTCCGCAGCCTGGCAGATATGTGTTGTACTTATGATCCGGCCACTTGCCTTGTAGATCTGCTCCCGCTCCTGCCACGCTTTGTCGGGGTCGAACTCTATTCCGAGCGTGGTGGCGAGCATCGTCGCTGCCAGGTCTTCTGCATATTCACCCGATACCTCTTCGGTCTCACCGAAGGCGTGATGCTCGGAGAGGTAGCCATAGGCATCGCTCTCCCTCGGCATCGCGTGGCCTATGGCGGCAGAAACCAGCCGGCTCGGTTCGTTGGTCTCGTTCCGGGCCATGACGACATAGACGATGCTGCCTGGAGAAATTTCCTGTAAGCCCGCCTCCTTTGAGATCAGTCGACAGTTTGGCGGGAAGATGCTCGATACGTAAACCAGGTTGTACTTCTCGATACCCGCCTGCCTGAGAGCCAGTTCAAACGATGCCAGTTTGTCTTTGTGGATTCCCACGCCCTTTGTAAAGAAACACTTGCTCGGAACGAACATCAGAGATCTTCTTATCGTTTGAATTTTTTAATATTTTCGGTTATAAACGCCATAAATCAAAAAATGCGGTGGATGTCTGTTCTTTTTCTGCTTAAGGCTGAAATTCAGTCTCGTATGAAGAAAATAAACGCGTAAAGCCATGAATCACGCCCCCATCCCCAGGCAAAAGGAGATGACGCGGTCCAGACCGGCCGCTTCATCCCCATGGATGCCCGAACCTCTGTCCTGGCAGGTTCATTCATCCTGCGAGGGTGGGTCAGGATCTGATGCCCTGGGAGTGGTGGTTTCAGCACCGTATTATTCCTGAAGTTTGCCGCCAGCCGCGCGCTGTCTGCAAGCGGGGCCGGTAAGGTGGATCCAGCTGAACTTTTCACCCGATTGGTCGCTGCTGGAGGGAAGGGGGACAGCGGGGGTGAAGAGGCGTGGGATCACCCATATATCAGGTTCAGGATGTTCTTTGCGAGGTCAAGGCTCCTCCCACGGTTGACCATGAGGGTGTCCATGCGCAACCCTCCTTCGATCTCGACCGGGTCGCGGACGTCCTGGATGAAGATATCCACGAAGTCTTCGTAGAGACTGTAGGTTCCGGCCGATGAGGGTTCCCTCCCGAAGGCGCGCATCAGCGCCGCCGCCGGCCCGCTTATGGGGGCGTCCCCGATGAACGGGCTGACGGCGATGACGTATTGACGGCTTAGCGCCTCCCGCACCCCGGCGCACTCGAGGATCGGTGATATGCTTGTGACCGGGTTGCCTGGACCAATAACCACAGCATCGCTTGCCTCGATCGTATCCATAACTTCCCTGGTTGCGACAGGTGGTTCGTTATATCTCCGGTAAACACCCTCAATCTCCACCTCGCCGCGGTGCTTCACCCAGTACTCCTGGAAATGCATCTCGCCGAGAGGCGTGCTGACATAGGTCGTCACGACGGAATCGGTCATCGGGAGAACGGTTGCCTGCACACCCAGACTGTGGCAGAGGAACCGCGTGATCTCCGTCAACCGCATGCCGCCTCGGAGCATCTCACCGCGAGCGGCATGGACAGCTCTATCCTGGTCGCCGATGGCGATGTACTCGTCGATACCGAACTTCGTCCGGAGGAGGTCGTGGGTTATGTACGAGTCGTTGCGAATCCCCCACCACCGCCCCGTATCCAGGATCCCCGCAAACAGGTAGATGACCGTATCGATGTCGGGCGAGAGATGGTTGCCTGTGATCCAGAGATCCTCGGCCGTGTTGACGACGACCGCAATCTCACGTTCTTCCAGCAGGTCCCGCATCCCGCGGAGGAGTTTTGGGGTTCCTGTCCCGCCCGAGAGAAAGGTTATCATTGACCAATTAGCGTATCGGGCCGATCTGTATATGAATTTTCCCAAACCTGTCGGATGAAGGGTGGCCATCTGCGAGAGACGCCATTCCGGTGAGTGACGGGGAAGAGCGGGTTCTTCCTCGTTTTTCCCGTCGGCCGGCAGAAACCTCATCTGCATCCCTGACAGGGTCTCCATGGGAGAGTCTTGCCATTCCACTTGCCCGCCAACGGAAATAAGGGCAGGAAGAGGGTCCGGTAAGTGCAGGGGACTTCAACCTCAGTGAACTACCCCGCGCCTATCGGGCGTGGCTTTCTGCTTCATCCCCCACCCCACCGGGAGCGAGTCCACAGGTCCAACGGCGCGTCCCGCGCCTGGTATCATGTTGCTTGGTTATCGCAACACAGACAGAGTATTATTGGATGAATAAATTGCCTGGCGTATCACCGCCATGATATCCCAGGCGAGTGATTCCGCCTGCCGCCTGTGCAGGAGGCGCGTCTCAAGACGGAGCGACCCTTTTACCTCGTCGGGGTCGTTGACGTCCTGGACGAAGAGATCTACGAGATCCCCATAAAGCCGGGAGACCGCCGGGGCTGTCGCGGCCTCGCCGGCAGCGTACATCAGCGCGGCATCTTTCGGGTTCGGGCAGGCGTCCCCGCTAAACGGTGAGACCGCGACCACAAACTTATCGTCCAGGAGGTCGCGCATACCATCGCAGTCCAGGATGGGGAGGATGCACCTCACTGGGCTGGCAGGCCCGATCACGACGGCGTCACTCGCCTCGATCACCGCCCGCACATCTTCCGTGACCGCTGGGGGTTCCGGAGCGGCCCGGAGAACCTCGCGGACCTCTGTTGCGGGGTCAGCAGTCATCCAGTAAACAGAGAGAGGCAGGAGTCCGGTGCCGGTATCGATGAAGATGGCGGCATCCCCGTCCGTCACCGGGAGGATCGCTGCCCCGATACTGAGCGAACGGCACTGCGCCTCCACCGCCTCCGTCAGGGTAAGCCCCCTGGAGAGGAGCCCTGCCCGCGCGATCTGGACGGCTCTGGCACGGTCACCGATAGGGAAGGGTTCGCCGCCACCGACCTTCGGGAGGTATGTGTGGGTGGTATAGGTGTCTCCTTTGATCCCCCACCACCGACCGGTATCCAGGATGCCCGCGAAGAGGAAGATGGCGGTATCAATGTCGGGTGCAAAATGGCCCCCGGAGACCTGGAGATCCCCGGCGGTGTTTGCGACCACGGCAATCTCGCGATCGTACATTATCTGCCTGAAGCCCTGGATCAGAGCGGCCGTTTCTGTTCCGCCGGAGAGGAATGTGATCATCTTAAGGCTACCTTTAACTTGTGGGGGTTTCCCTGATTAACACTTTCACCCCATGCGGCAGCAGGAAGGGGTTTCCATCCAGCCTGAGGTTGATCCGCATAGACCTGGCTATCGGTTAAATCCAGAGGTGTGATCCCCATATCTGAGCCCCGTTGAGACCCTCTCGTGAACTGTTGACCGCATTCCATTGGTTGTCCCCCATACGAGACACAGAAAATGGCGGGGCTCAGATTCAGCCACAAAATTTACCGTCATCAACCTTTTTTTAATATTCCCGGGCCAAAGTTATCACGACGTTTGATGAAAACAATTGAAGTTGATGGATTGAGCAAGAGTTTTGGCCATATCAAAGCCGTGGATAACATATCCTTTGATGTGGAGGAGGGGGAGTGTTTTGGTCTGGTCGGCCCCAACGGTGCGGGAAAGACAACGACACTCAAACTTCTGGCCACGGTGCTCAATCCCGACTCAGGTTCAGCCAGGATATACGGATACAGTATTCTCGACCAGAAGGATGAGGTCAGGGCAAACCTTGGCATGGTCTTCGAGGAGCCGAGTCTGGATGTCCAGCTTACGGGGAGGGACAATCTGGATTTTCATGCATGCATGTATCACATGCCCCGGGAGGAGAGGAGAAAGAGGATCGCCGAGGTCTTAATGGTGGTGGGTCTTGAGGAGAGGGCGGACATACCGGTCAAGGATTACTCGGGAGGGATGCAGCGTCGACTCGAGATAGCAAGGAGCATGCTCACGCATCCCCGCGTCCTCCTGCTGGACGAACCGACGGTGGGCGTGGACGTCCAGACGAGGAGGTTCATGTGGGACCATGTCAGGGAGTTGAATCACAACCATGGGGTGACCGTCCTGCTTGCCACCCATTACATCGAGGAGGCGGAGTACCTCTGCGACAGGATAGCGATCATGAACATGGGAAGGATCATGGCCATTGGCACACCAGAGGAACTCAAAGACTCTGTCGGAAAGAGCGTTGTTTCGCTATCCCTCAGCGAGGGCTCTTCCCGAGATTTCATCAGGATGCTTTCAGGACTCTCCTGGGTTGAGAACGTCCGTGAAAATAACGGTCAGATTGAGATCGGGCTTAAGCGCGAGAATATCAATCTGGCTGAGATCGTTGATCTTGCCCAGGGGCATGACCTCATCATTACAGCCATAAAGATGCGTAAACCCCGTCTTGAGGACGTCTTCTTTCAGTATGCGGGATCTCTGGTGGAGGAGTGATGAACGTTCTTGAAGTGGAGGGTCTGACAAAAACGTTTGGTGAGTTTGTTGCCGTCGATCAGATCGGTTTCACAGTTTCGGAAGGTGAGATATTCGGTTTCCTCGGTCCCAACGGCGCCGGGAAATCCACCACCATAAAGATTCTCACCACTATCCTCAACCCGACCTCCGGAGAGGCCAGGGTGTGCGGATATGATGTGGTTCGCCAGATGGATGAGGTGAGAAGAAGCATCGGGATTGTGTTTCAGGACCCCTCGATCGACAGGTTCCTCACAGGCAGAGAGAACCTTAGATACCACGCTGTCATGTACCATATGCCCTCAAAAATGATTGAAGAGAGGATCGACGAGGTTCTGGACCTGCTAGACCTCCGGGGCAGGGAGGACATTCCAATCAAAGATTGTTCTGCCGGGATCCAGAGGCGATTCGAGGTGGCCCGGGGTTTCATGACCCATCCTCGGTTGTTATTCCTGGACGAGCCCACGGTGGGTCTGGATATGCAGGCCAGGAAGAGGCTCTGGAGTTATATAAACAAACTCAGGGAAGAAGAGGAGATAACCATCTTCCTAACCACACACTACATCGAGGAGGCTGACCACCTCTGCGACCGTGTGGGCATAATCGATCACGGGAAGATCGTGGCCATCGATACCCCGCAGAACCTGAAGGATGTCGTCGGGGGTGAGACGATCCTGGTAGAGGCGGCAAACCGCCGGAACGGGAGGTTTGTTGATGCACTCCGGGAGTTGGAATGGGTAACGGCCATCGAAGACGGCGGGCAAGAACTCAGGTTGAGTGTGATTGGCGGGGAGAGCCGGATACCGCAGATCCTGACTGTTGCAAGCCAAACCGGCACACTCATAACGTCGGTTGAGCTGGTCAGGCCAAGCCTGGAGGATGTGTTCCTGTACTACACGGGTAAGACGATGCGTGAGGAAGAAGGGAGCTTGCAGGATCTAAGAAAAGCAAGGATGCGAAGAAGGAGATGAAGGTATGGAGAAAATAACGGTTTCTGGGGGGTCCAGGACAAGCCGCCTGATAGATCCCCTGCCGATATACATCATGTGGCTGCGGGAGATGAAGAGGATCTTCAGGGTGAAGGCGAGGCTCATCTCGAACCTGCTGATGCCGGTCCTGTTCCTGGCCTTCCTGGGCCTGCCTCTGAGCATGGTATCCATGAACGGGAGCGAGATGTTTGGGCTTCCGCCGGGAGTGGATTTCCTCGATTTTCTGGCGCCGGGGATTATCGGGATGACCATCCTCTTCAGTTCTCTCATGGGCGGCGCCTCGGTTGTATGGGATAAGGAGTTTGGTTTCCTGAAAGAGGTGATGGTCGCTCCTGTCAGTCGGTTCTCAATTCTGCTCGGCCGCCAGGCGGGGGCGATGACCATATCCATAGGACAGGCTCTCATCATCCTCCTGATCGCGACTCTGATGGGGGTCAATCTCCAGAACTCGCCCATTGTCTTACTCTCGATCGTGTTCATGGTTCTGACCAGCGCCACATTTATGGGGCTGGGTCTGATACTGGCCACAAAACTGGGTGAGATGGAGGGTTTCATGGCCATACTGTCGCTGTTTCAGATGCCACTCTTCTTCATGTCTGTCGCCCTCTTCCCACTGGATCTCATGCCGAAGTGGCTTGGATACATCATATGCCTCAACCCCTTCACGTATGGCGTGGACGGACTGAGAGGAGCGCTGGTTGGGATCTCGACATTCCCGCTTGCCCTTGATCTCTTTGTCATCTTTGCATGTGCGGCAGTGCTTGCAGGGCTTGGTACGCACTTCTTCTCCACCATGGAGGCTGACTGAGAGATTGTTCAAAGAGAGGTTCTATCGGGGTCTGGATCTGCGGTCATCCCTTGCCTGACAGAATCGGTCAAGGATCCTGCAGTAGGGGTAGAGAGTTCGGAATTGCAGAAAAACGCGGCCCAGAACCTCTGCTGCATCCTGGAGTTGGAGTCCATCGATCGCTTCCCCCTCCATTCCTCGGGGACAACGGTGGTTGTTAGCCAGGTGATTGCAGTTCCAATCTTATCATACTGTTCGCTGCATTCCGGTCGTGATCCGCTTCCAGCCCACAACGGGTGCAGGAATGGATCCGATCAGATAACGTCTTTGCGACGTTCATACCAGATCTGGAGCATTGCTGAGATGTGTTTTCGCGAGTCTTCTCTGTGCTGTCGCAACTACTTTTTCATCGGTGCAAAAGAACCGGATATTATCAATCTTCTTCTCGTTCGAAGGTGTAGCGAAGGGCTCAATACCAGCACCGATTCCGATCACCGTCTCCTTCAGTGGTAACAGGTAAAGGGTCGTATTCAACAGAGAAGCATGCACATCATTTCCCGGTCGATTAGCGCCCGATCAGGTCCTGATCGTTTCATCAATGGGGTGGTTGGAGGATGGGCTCTGTATCCCCCTTTAAGATGGGGGTATGAGGTCTATCCTGGCCTTAAGGTGAAAATATCCAGAGTCGCGCCCTTCTGTGTTGGATGCGTGTTTGTTCTATCTGACATGCGGAAGGACTTCCGCCCAGACCTTGAACCTCGCAGCCTGTTGTGCGTGTGCGCCGAAGCTGCTGTCTGCGACCGCGATATGATCATACCCCATTTGCTTCATTTCCTCGATCTTTTTGATGAAATCTTCTGCGCTATTAAAGATTGAGATAATCCCACTCGACATGGCCCTCTCTAAAGCGCCGCCACTGATTGTACCGGCATCCTGCTGCAGGTCCTCGGGGGCGACCACTTGATCCGGGTCGTAGACGTAATTGAAATGGCCGGTGCGTTCCATGGTTTTCGGGTCTTTTCCAGCCTCTTTGGCGCCCGCTTCAAAGTTTGGCAAGAGTTCTTCCCTGACATACCCGGGATTGTTTGCAAAACTGATGAGGTGGTCGCCAAGGCGTCCTGCCAGTTTCGCCGCGCGCGGCCCGATCGCGCTGACGTAGACAGGGATCTTATCCTCTGGCTTGGTCAACAAAACCGCGTTATTAAGCGTGTAATACTTTCCAGCGAACCAGATTGGCTCGGCGCCTGTCCACAGCCGGTTCATTATCGTGAGTGCCTCTTCGAGCATTTCCAGCCGCGTATTATTCGAGGGCCACTTGCCGCTGTAGATTGCCATCTCGTTTGGTGGTTCGCCAGAACCCACGCCGATCCCTACGCGCCCCGGGTACATCGCCCCCATGGTTGCAAAGGCCTGTGCAACGATCGCAGGGTGGTAGCGCATGATTGGAGCGGTGACGCCGGTGTAGAATGGTATTTGTCTGGTCGCCTGGAGCGCCGAACTCATGACAGTCCAGGCAAAGTTGCATCTTCTGCCACCGGGCATCGCTATTAAGTGATCTTCAACCCACAAAGAGTCAAATCCCATTTTTTCGGCTTTTATCGCTTGCTGTAAACACTCGGTGGGTGTCCACGCATCTGTTACAGCGAAGTACCCAATTTTTACTCCCATCTTCTCCCCCCCATTTTCCAGTTTTCGTTTGGTGATCAGATGACCACATGCTGCATGCAACACGATTTAATAAAAAGATATTCCCCTCCTCACTTTGCGCTCCCTCTTCCCGGCCTCAGCAACAGATTTACTTTCCTTTCTCCTGGTGCTACCTATCCCATGGCTCTGGCGAATTTTTCCGGGCCCAACTGCAATTGGGGGAGTCCAGGGTGTGCATCGAGTCGACTTAAATGCCGGGATGATCGAGGTATGAGGCGACTGCGACCGCAATAAACGGAGGCTGTGAGGCGGGTGGACGCTTATTTTTGCCTGCCTGCTGTAAGATGAGATTCAGCGCACGCGAGCCGTGCCGGATCGGGGTGGGCCGCTTTTCTTTTTGGCTGGAGCATCCGCATAAATCCGCTCTCTTCTGCTCGCCCGGATCGCCGGCCGCTCTTCCTCACTCCAGAATCATGACGATTCCAAGGGCGATGACCAGCACGGTGAAGAATCGGCCGTAGAACCTCTCCAGGCCGGGTGTCTTTATCCTGCTCAGGTATCGAGGTCCAAGATACGCCCCTGTAGCTGCCCCCGCCGCAAGGAAGAGGGTGAGCCCCCAGTGAACCTGCCCGATCGCGAGGTGGCCGGTCAGACCTGCAACGGCGTTGAAGAGGAGGACGAATATGGATGTTCCAACCACTTTTACAGCAGGCAGCCCCATGAGGTACAGTCCAGCGATGACCGGCGGCGTTCCGCTAACCCCGAAGAGTCCTGCCATGGCGCCGGAAACGATGCCAAAAGCCGTGCCCTCGACCGCCCTCGCCGCCGTGAGGGGGCGTGAGGCCGGTGGGCTCTCGCCGGTGCCGGCACCCGCCCTCCTCCGGGCGCTGAAAAGCATTGGAATGCTCAGCACGATCATGAAGATGCCGAAGAGTTTTCCCATGAGCGGCGGAGGAATCATGCCCGATGCAAAGGCGCCGAAGAACGCACCGACGATCCCGCCAACGCCAAAGATCAAACCCAGGGGGACGTCCAGGTTGCCCTGGCGGTAATGGCCGAGAGAACCGAGGATGGTGGTCGGGATGATCGAGGCAAGGGAGGTGGCGACGGCGTACTGCGTCGGCACC
>Ga0208462_1000763_pt1 | contig 27564 bp, 25 predicted proteins | sample AD_SCU001_MetaG_FD_184452 | JGI IMG/M metagenome (GOLD analysis project Ga0208462, IMG submission 184452) | Active sludge microbial communities of municipal wastewater-treating anaerobic digesters from China - AD_SCU001_MetaG (SPAdes) (version 2) | ecosystem: Engineered > Bioreactor > Anaerobic...
TCGGCTTTTTCTTTGAACCCGGGGTAATATATTTCAAATCCCGTCGCGCTCTTGCTGAAACCGGCATTAATGTGCAGGCTTAAGAATACGTCCGGCTTAAGTTTGGAAATTTTTTTCCGGCGGTCGTTGATGCTTGTTGTTTTATCGTCAATGCGGGTTAAAACAATCTCGTAAACGCCTTCCTTGGCAAGTTCCTTCTGCAAAGCCAGGGCGATGGCCAGAGTGATATCCTTTTCTCCGGTTTTATCTGTAATACTGACGCCGGAATCTTCACCGCCGTGCGCAGGATCGATCATCACCATGTTCTTTCTTCCGGCGGCGGATAAATCCTGCACTCCACAGGCGGCGACGGCACAGATCAGGAGTAATACCCAAAAAAGTATTTTTCTTTCTTTACGAAGCATCATCTCACCTTGTTTAAGTTTGCGTTTGCTTATATGCAATCTGATCTATGTTTGTCAACAAGCAAAAAGTTTTTTCAGGAGTTGCGCACTCTTTCGATCGATTTGACGGCTTTCAGCTGTTTAATGGCCACCAGTATCTGATTGAGCTGTTTCAAATTGTTGACATCGATCACAAATGTACAAGTGGCGATTAAATCATTCGTCTCGACCTGGGCATAACTTATGTTTACATCTTGCGAAGAAATTATCGAACTGACTTCAGTTAGAATGCCTTTGCGGTCGTCGCAGACAACCTTAATGCGCACGGGATAAGTATGCTTTTCGCGTACATCCCAGTTGACTTCGACAATGCGGTCAACATCAAGATTTTTGATTTGCGGGCAATTTCTTGTATGGATGGTCATGCCGCGGCCGCGTGATATGTATCCCGCTATTTCATCGCCGGGAATGGGATTGCAGCACTTGGCAAATTTGACCAGGACATTTTCCACACCCGTCAATGATATCCCCATCGACGGCACATCTGACTTTGCCTTTATCCGAACTTTTTCCGGAACCTGCTCTGCGGTTTCCGCAGCTTCCTCACCCAGAAAGAAATTAACGATTTGTTTGGGGGAAATACGCCCGAAGCCCACCTGGGATATAAGCTCTTCCAGTGAATTTACGCTGTATTCGGCCAGCAGCTTTTTAATATCTTCCGATTTTGCATAGTCCTTTGCTCTCAAATTATGCCGCTTGAATTCTTTGTCCAGCAAATCGCGTCCCAACGCCAGAGAGCTTTCCTTTTCTTCCTGATTAATCCAGTTTCTAATCTTGGAAATCGCCCTTGTTGTGACGACATATTTGAGCCAGTCCTTGCTCGGATGCTGTCCGGACTGCGTCATGATCTCGACCAGATCGCCGTTTTGCAGTTCATACCTCAGGGGAACTATTTTCCTGTTGACCTTGGCCCCGATGCACGTATTGCCGACATCGGTGTGAATACTGTAGGCAAAATCAATGGGCGTCGCCCCTTTGGGAAAGGCGATAACGTCTCCTTTCGGGGTGAATACATAAACCTCCTCCGGAAACAGCGACAACTTGAGATTGGACATGAACTCCCGCGGATCTTTGATCTCCTGCTGCATTTCCAGCATTTCGCGCAGTTTCTTTATCTGGGCGTCTTCATCGTCTTTAAATGACCGCCCTTCTTTGTATTTCCAGTGCGCAGCGATGCCTTTTTCCGCCCACTCATGCATCGCCCTGGTCCGAATCTGAATTTCGAGCCTCTCTCCGTAGGGACCGATCACCGTTGTATGCAATGACTGGTAATTGTTGGCTTTGGGCATGGCGATGTAATCTTTAAATCTGCCCGGAACCGGCTTCCACAAGGCATGCACCGTGCTGAGCGTCTCATAGCATGCTTTGACATTATCAGTATCCAGAATCACCCGGAAAGCCATCAGATCGTATACTTCATCGAAATTTAAATTTTGCTCCTGCATTTTTTTATAAATGCCGTATAAATGCTTGGCGCGTCCTTCGACATCACCTTTAATGGAATATTTTTCGAGTCCCGCCCAGATAATACTTTTTATTTTTTCCGTATAAAGGTCCCGTGATTCTTTGGACTTGACTACACGCCGGGACAAATCTTCATATTCTTCCGGATACAAATGCTGAAAGGAGAGATCTTCCAGTACTATCTTCATCCAGTTAATCCCCAGCCGGTTAGCCAGCGGCGCGTATATCTCCATGGTTTCTTTGGCGATGGCCGCCCTTCTTTCGGGAGTTTGATACTGCAGTGTTTTCATGTTGTGGATGCGGTCGGCCAGACGGACCATGAGAATACGGATATCGGCGGACATGGCCAATATCATTTTGCGGAAATTTTCGGCCTGTTTCTCTTCCTGGGAACCCAGAGAAATGCGGCTTATTTTAGTTAAGCCGCCGACGAGAAACGCAACATCCCTGCCGAATTCTTTTTCTATTTCTTCTACGGTGGCCAGCGTGTCCTCGACCGTATCGTGCAGCAGACCGCTGATGATGGTCGCCGCATCCAGCTTCATATCAACCAGGATGCCGGCAACCTCCATGGGATGGGTAAGATACGGCTCTCCCGATAACCGGACCTGCCCCTGATGTGCTTTCGCCGAATAGATGTACGCCTTCTCGATCATTTCCAACTCTTCGGGCGTAAGATAAGCTTGAGCTTTATCGAGAATATCTGTGATTCGTAGCATTAAAGTTCCCTGCTAATCTAGACTTGCGTTGACTGCCCGGCAGTCGGGTTTAAAGCTTCGGCAACTTTTTTTTGAATTTCGGCTACTATCTCTGGAAGTGGATAAATCTTTGTCTCCCCTGTCTGTCGATTCTTCAACTCGACATTTCCGGAAATCAGATTTTTTTGACCAACGGTGACTCTCAATGGAATACCGATCAGGTCGGCATCTTTAAATTTCACTCCCGCCCTCTCATCACGGTCGTCCAAAATCACCTCAATTCCTGCCGCCGATAATTCATTGTAAATTTTTTCCGCGGCCTGGAAGACTTCTCCTTCATTGACGTTTACCGGGGTAATGATGACCTGATAAGGCGCCAGCGGCAGAGGCCAGATTATACCGTTGGCGTCGTTGTTCTGTTCGATACAGGCGGCAACGGTTCGGCCGATTCCAATTCCGTAGCAGCCCATGATCATTATTTTTTCCTGACCGTCGCGGTCGAGATAAACTGCCTTCATGGCTTTGCTGTATTTTGTTCCCAGCTTGAAAACATGACCGACTTCAATTCCCCGGACAAATTGAATATCCCCGCCGCAGCGCGGACATTTATCGTCTTTCTCAATAACTCTTAAATCGGCAAAGGATTCCACCTTGCAGTCGCGTCCGAAATTGACATTTTTCAGATGATAGTCTTCGATGTTGGCGCCGGTGACAAAATTAGTCATGTTCATCACGGAATAGTCGGCGACGACGCGGGATTTAATATTCACCGCCCCGGCAAATCCCCGCGGAGCGCCTGTCGCCTGCATAATCATTTCGTCGTCGGCCAGTTCCAGTTCATTTGCCCCCAAATAATTTTTTACCTTGATTTCATTGACTTCCTGGTCGCCGCGAATCAATACTGCGCAGGGTTTGCCGTCGGCGTTAAAGATTAATGTTTTGATGATATCCTGCGGCGTCACTTTTAAAAAGGCGCTGACTTCTTCAATAGTGCGGACATCCGGCGTATGCACATTCTCCAGAGGCAGCCAGTCTTTTTCCGCAGCGTCGATTTTATCCGGCTTAGCCACTTCCGCCTTTTCCAGATTAGCGGCATAATTGCATTTATCGCAGACGACGACGGCGTCTTCACCTGATTCGGCCGTAACCATGAATTCATGCGAATACTTGCCGCCGATGCTGCCCGAATCGGCTTCGACCGGACGGAATTTTAAGCCGCAGCGGCGGAAAATATTGTTATAGGCTGTAAACATCTTTTCGTAGCTGATTTCCGCTCCGGCTTCATCGGCATCGAAGCTGTAGGCGTCTTTCATTCCGAATTCCCGCGCGCGCATGACGCCAAAACGGGGACGAACCTCATCGCGGAACTTCGTCTGGATCTGATAAAGATTACGGGGCAGTTGGCGATATGTCTTAATGTCGTTGCGCACCAGGTCGGTAATCACTTCTTCATGAGTGGGACCCAGACAGTAGTCGCGGTCATGACGGTCACGAAAACGCAGCAATTCTTTGCCGTAAAATTCCCAACGGCCCGATTCCTGCCAGAGCTCGGCAGGCTGAACCATCGGCAGGCAGACTTCCTGCGCTCCCGCTTTATTCATTTCTTCACGAATTATCTGTTCTACTTTACGGATAACCCGGTATCCCAGCGGCAGATAAGAATAAATACCACTCGTCAACTTTCTGATCATCCCGGAACGGATCATCAATTGATGGCTTATAACTTCGGCGTCGGAGGGAACTTCCCTCCCCGTCGGTTGAAACATTTCTGAATAACGCATTTAACCCCTTTCCCTTCTATGACCTTGTAAAAAGATTGCAGGCAAGGCGCGCAAATCCTGGGGATTGAAGCGTACTTATCGTACGCTGCAGTAAGCCTTACCCGTGCTGAACACGCGGCAGGACGAGGCGCCTCCGGCATACTCCGGATTCACTTAGCATCCGGCCTTTTTACAAGGTCATCATTCATTGTCCAGCGATTTTATCTCTTCCAGTAACACCGGCACGAAATCTTTTTCATCAACTCTTTTATAGGCGACGCCTTTTTTAAACATCATCCCGAAGCCCTTGCCGCCGGCGATTCCGATGTCCGCATCCGCCGCTTCCCCCGGTCCGTTGACGACGCAGCCCATCAAGGCAACCTTGATATATTTTTTCCTGCCCACCAAAGCCTTTTCAATTTTCGCGACCAATCCCGGAAGATCGATCTGGCAGCGGCCGCAGGTGGGGCAGGAAACGATCTCGGGGCCGACTTTCCGAATTTTCAACGAACGCAAAATTCCATAGGCGATGGGAATTTCCAAAACCGGATTGCCGGTTACGGAAACCCGAATCGTGTCGCCGATCCCCTGATAGAGCAGCGTTCCGATGCCCAGCGCCGATTTTATCGCCGCGTCAACCAGAGTGCCCGCTTCCGTTACTCCCAGATGCAGAGGATAGTCTGTCTTTTCAGCAATCAATTTATAGGATTCAATCATCACGGGCACGTCTGAAGACTTCAAGGACAGCTTTAAGTTTTGAAAGCCTTCCTCTTCAAAAAGCTCAATATTTTTTAATGCGCTGGCGACCAGAGCCTCCGCCGTGACACCTCCGTATTCCAGAACCATGTCTTTCTGCAACGACCCGGCGTTGACGCCTATCCTGATCACCACTTCCCTTTCTTTGGCTACTTGAATTACTTCGCGGATTTTATCTCTGGAAATATTGCCCGGATTAATCCGAATTGCGGCGACTCCGGCTTTCATTGCATCTATGGCCAGTTGATGGTTGAAGTGAATGTCGGCGATCAGGGGCAGATTTATTCTTTTTATAATTTCCGGCAAGGCAGCGGCTGCTTCCTGGTCCGTCACGGCGACGCGGATAATCTCGCAGCCCGCCTCCTCCAGCTCCCTGATCTGGGCGACAGTGGCTTGTACATCAGAGGTGTTGGTGTTGGTCATGGATTGCACCGTTATCGGAGCATCGCCGCCGATCGGCACGCCGCCTAAATTTATCTTTCTCGTTTTTTTTCTTACTATTTTAGAAAATTCCTCCATGAGCATCAACTTTCACTAACGTAATTCGCCAGAGTCTATTACCCGGCGCTTACTTGCCGCCTCAGACCTGCACAAACCGATAAATAATGACAACCTGATAATTTTATTTCCCCTGCCAGCAGTAAAGGCACAGCTGATCTCTCGGAATGCCGATGGCGGCGATCATGTCTTCGATTTCGAGATATTTCAGGGAAGTGACGTTCAGATCGCGGCAAATCCATTCGATCATCTGCGCATGTTTCGGCCCGGACTGATCCAGATACTCTTCGGGATTTTCCAGGTCTTTCCCCTCCAGGGCGCGGATGGCCTTGCGGCAGGCCAGCTCCGCCGATGTTCGCGTCGAGGAAGCATATATGCACGGATACATCAAAGGCGGACAGGCCGGACGAATATGAATTTCCCGGGCCCCGTTGTCCCATAATTTCTTGATGGTATAATTCTTTAATTGTGTTCCCCGGACAATGGAGTCATCGCAGAGGATAATGCGGCTGCCCTTAATAACTTCATGAATTGCATTGAGCTTCATTGTCGCCACCAGGTCTCTTATTTCCTGGGAAGGCGGCGTGTAGCTGCGGCCGTAACCCGGAGTATATTTGACAAGGCACCGGCGAAAAGGTATGCCCGATTCCATGGCATAGCCGATTGCATGCCCTACTCCGGAATCCGGCACGCCGGACACGAAATCCGCCTTGACATTATCGCGGCGGGCCAGGTAGCATCCGCAGCGTTCCCTCGTTCGCTCTACACTGATGCCGTCGTAGATGGAAGCGGGATAACCGGTATAAATCCAGAGAAATGAGCATATTTTTTTCTCGCTTCCTTCCGGCTTCATTTGTTTGATTCCCTCCGGAGAAACCAGCGAAATTTCTCCGGGACCGATAAACTTGACCAATTCATAGCCGAGATTTTCAAAAGAGCTGGCTTCCGTGGCTACGACATACGATTTTTCATTGCCGCCTTTCTTTTTGCCGATGGCCAGGGGAAAGCGGCCCAGCTTATCGCGGGCGGCGTAAATACCGTCGCTGGTCAGCACCAGGGCGCAGATCGATCCTTCAATGGCTCCGCGCATGGAAGCGATTCCTTCGACAATATTGTCCCCGCGGTTAATCAGGCGGGCGACTATTTCCGCATTATTGATGCCTCCATCCGCCATTTCACTGAAGGAGACTCCCTCATTAAGAAGCTCGTTGATTAATTGAGCCTTGTTGCTGATCAGCCCGGAGGCCACAAGCGCATAAGCGCCGAACTTGGAGCGGATAATCAACGGTTGCGGCGAATCATTATCAATTGCCCCTATTCCAAAGCACCCGTCCATTCTCCGGTAATCGTCAATAAAACGGGATTTGAACTGTGCCTGAGAAATGCTGTGAATTGCATTGTGAAATCCTTTTGGCCCCAGCACAGCCATACCGGCATTTTCCGTACCCAGATGGGAATGATAATCGGTCCCGTAAAAAAGCGTCTGAATACAATTCTCCTGCGATACTACTCCGAAAAGCCCACCCATTTTTTCCCTTTCTCTTAAGACAATTTAGAAATCGCGATCTTTATGCGCTTCAAGCCTTCTTCAATATTTTTTAAAGATGTCGCGTAGGACAAACGGATATGATTGTCATTTCCGAAAGCAGCGCCGGGAACAGTGGCGACATTGGCTTCATCGAGCAAATAATTAATCAGTTCAGTGGAATCAGTTATCTTTTTACCCTGAAAAGAACGGCCGTAAATACCGGACACATTCGGGAATACATAAAAAGCACCTTCCGGTGACAGGCATTTCACACCGTCTATTTCATTGAGTAATGTTACAATAACATCCCTCCTTTGCCGGAATTCGGAAACCATCTTTTCCACCACACCCTGACCTCCGTTCAATGCTTCCACGGCGGCTTTCTGTGAGATGGAAGCCGGATTGGATGTATTCTGACTCTGAATTTTAATAATAGCAGCGATTAACTGCTCGGGGCCGGCTGCATAACCGATGCGCCAGCCGGTCATGGCATACGCTTTGGAAACACCATTGACGACTATTGCCCGGTCTTTTATTCTCGGCTCCGCCGTCGCTATGTTTTCAAAGGGAAAATTTGCATAAATTATTTTTTCATAGATATCGTCGCAGATAACAAAAATTTCCTTATCCAGAAGCACGGCGGCCAGGGCCTTTAATTCGTCCGGCGAATAAGCCGCTCCAGTCGGATTGGAGGGGCTATTGATTACAACGGCCTTGGTCCGTTCCGTGATGGCGGCTTGAAGCTGCTCGGGCTTCATTTTAAAGCCGTCTTTTTCGAGGGTATCGACGATAACAGGCGCGCCGCCCGCCAGAACCACTATGTCCGGGTATGAAACCCAGTACGGTGCCGGAATGATAACTTCATCACCAGGCTCAAAAAGAGCCTGGGCAAGATTATATAAGGTGTGCTTGGCTCCGCAGGAAACCACTATTTGCGAACGTTTATATTCCAAAGCATTATCCCGTTTTAATTTGGCGATAATCGCATCTTTTAATTCATCTGTGCCGCCAACCGGCGTGTACTTGGTAAAACCGGCTTCTATGGCCCGAATCGCTGCGGCTTTAATATTTTCCGGTGTATCAAAATCGGGCTCACCGGCGCCGAATCCGATGACATCCCTGCCTTCCGCTCTCAACGCGTTGGCTTTCGCCGTAATGGCCAAAGTTTCCGACGGCTTGATTTTCGCTACCCTTGCTGCTAATTTCACAAACTATTTCCTCCCGTTATTATATTTTGCCAGCAGTTTTCTCAGAACCTTATCCGGAACCAATCCCTTAACCGATCCGCCGATGCTGGCAACTGACTTGACGATTTGTGAACCTGAAAAGAACCACTTGAAACCACTCAGCAGAAAAACTGTCTCGACATCTCTGTACTGTCTGCGGTTCATCAGGGCCATCTGAAATTCATATTCGAAATCGGAAAGAGCGCGCATACCTCTCAAGATAACATTGGCGCCTACTTCATTAAGATAATCAACGAGCAGACCGGAATAACTGTCCACCTCAACTCCATCAACATCTTTAAATGTTTCTTTTATCATCGCCACTCGTTCTTCCACCGTAAACAACGAAGTTTTGGCGGGATTATAGGCAACAAGAACGATTATTTTATCAAAAAGCCGAATTCCTCTTTTAATAATATCCACATGTCCATTGGTAATCGGATCAAAGGAACCGGGATAAACTGCAGTTCTGCTGTCAAATTTTTCCTCTGTCATGAGCGCTCCATTTAAAAAAAGTCAAGGCGTTGTCGCCGTATTTTCTCTGATCTATAAGAACTAATCCTTCATTCAGCGGCGAATCTGCATCCTCCCTTGTTGAATGCTGAATCACTACCATGGCCTCTTCCGTAAAAACCGGATTTTGCTGCAACAACTTTATCGTTACTTCAACCAATCCCCGGTTATAGGGGGGATCAGCAAAAACAATATCAAATTTATTTTTATTTTTAAAAAGATCGCCGAGCCCTGCAGTGACATCCCTGGCGATAACCCGGCATACATTATCGAGATTGCAGGCGACAACATTTTTTCGGGCAACTGCAGAAATTTTTTTATCTTTTTCTATAAGAACGATTTCTCCGGCCCCGCGGCTGGCGGCTTCTATTCCGACGCTTCCTGAACCGGCAAAAAGATCAAGAAATGACTTTCCCCCAAGTGGACCCAGAATATTAAAAAGTGTTTCCCGCAAAAAATCGGAAGTCGGTCTTTCTCTTGATGCCGCTGGAAACTGTATTGTTCTTCCCCTGGCCTTACCTCCAATAATCCTCATAATTCGAATAAAATATTTATTAATGGTGCACGGGATTTTGTATCTATTCTTCCCGGTGCTCCTGTTCCTGCTCTTGTTTACCGTTCTTTTTTTCCAAAGCTTTTTGCGCCAGTTGCCTTCGAAATTTTATCACCCACCAAATCGGCCCGGAAATAACATAGACCATCATGATGGCAAAAGGCATGATCTCTTTTTCCGCGACTATAACAATTAAGAGAATAACCAGCAATAAAAAAGACATGAAGGGTTTACGGGCGAAAAGCTTCATATCTTTGCCGCTGTAATATTTAACATTGCTGACCATCAACAGCGATAAAATAATGACAAAAAATAATATACAGGGATTTTCAAATTTCTTTTCAACACCAAGATAATGGAAAAAAATAACTATTGTGGCGACAAACGCCGCCGCCGCCGGAATCGGCAGACCGTTGAAAACCTTGCTTTCGATTATGCCGATCTGAATATTAAAACGGGCCAGTCTCAGCGCCCCGCAGAGGACGAACATGAACGCGGCGATCCATCCCCACCGGCCGTAGAATGACATTGCCCATATATAGGCCAGAAGCGATGGAGCAACACCAAAGGCCACCAGATCGGCCAGGGAGTCGTATTCGGCGCCGAACTTGCTGGTAGTGTTGGTCATTCGGGCGATTCGTCCGTCCAGACCGTCCAGGACAAGAGAAACTAAAATCGCTGCGGCGGCAACCGTAAATTTTTCCTGCAGAGAAGAGATGATGGAATAAAAACCGGCGAAAAGAGAGGCCGTCGTGAAGAGATTAGGTAAAACATAAATACCTTTTTTAATGCGGATTTTTTTAATCGGTGCTTCTGTATTCATACCGGTCTCTTTAGAAAATCATTTATTACGGCAAATATCCCAAAGGAGTTTCGCCCGCCTTGACCTTTTCACCAACTTTAACCGTTATACGGGAATCTTCCGGCAGATAAACTTCAACCCGGGAACCAAAGCGAATCAGACCGAACCTCTCTCCTTTTTTAACTGCATCACCGACTTTAACCCAGCATACTATCCGGCGCGCAATGAGACCGGCAATCTGCACAACCCAGATCAAAGAGCCGTTGTCCGTTCCAATTTGTATTGCATTGCGTTCGTTGTCGCTGGAGGCTTTATCCAGATTGGCGGACAGAAATTTTCCCTCATAGTAATTAATTGCTTCAATTTTCCCGCCATAGGGAGCGCGGTTGACGTGGACATTAAAGACATTCATAAAGATACTGATCTTTTTGAATTTTCCCGTCATGGCGTCATTCCCTTCGACATTTTCCAGCTTAATAACTTTGCCGTCAGCGGGCGAAATTACAAGTTTTTCTTCGTCCCGGAAGAAGCGTTCGGGATTACGAAAAAAGCAAATAACAAATAACGAGATCAGGGAAGATAAGACGAACAGCCACTTTGTATTTAAAGCAGCAAGAATAACCGTAATAACAAGAGATAATATAATGAAGGGATAACCTTCTTCAGCAATAAGGCTGTCATGTTTCATAAAGCAATAATCTTTCTCGAAATAAGGGGCTTGTGTATTATAATTGAATAAGCTTGTCAATATATCTTTGCCCCTGGTAATTACCACTTCAAGCCGGCAACCTTCGGGGAAAAAGAAAATCTTTCGGCACGAACTGTTTGCTTAAAGTGGCGGCAGGTATTATATAGGATTGATTGATGATCAGTCAGGGTGCATGTTTATGGATACAGCGCAAGACAGAGATAAAAGATTCGGCATGGCGAATCGAATCATCACCATCGGTTTTTGGATTAATGCCATTTTGATGGCGATGAAGTTGCTTGCCGGTTATTTCGGTAAATCCGAGGCTGTTTTTGCCGACGGCATCGAAAGTGCGTGCGATTTTGTGGCCATCGTCGCTACTCTGTTTGCTCTTAAAGTGGGATGCAGGTCAGTTGACCATGAACACCCTTATGGACACGGTAAAGCCGAATGTATTTCCGCCATCTTTGTTTCTCTCCTTATTCTCGCTGCCGGAGGCGGAATCCTCTACAAGGCGGCCATCACCCTGATTTACGGAAACTATCTTCAACCGCAGTTGGTTGCCGTGGCGGCGGCCTTCATGACTATCCTGATAAAAGAGGTCCTTTTCCGCTATACCCACCGTATCGCCGGACTGCTCGAAAGCCCAGCCGTCGATGCCATTGCCAAGGATCATCGTAAGGATGCCCTGACTTCCATCGCCACATTGATTGGTGTTACCGGCGCCTACTTCGGTGTTGGTTTTTTAGACCCGCTTGCCGCTGCGCTCACCTCATTTTTCATCTTTTACATCGGCCTGACTACTTTCAAAAAGAGCTGTCACGACCTGATGGATGGTCAACCTCCCCAGGAAATATTAACACAAATCGCCAATACTGCTGAAGAAGTTTCCGGTGTTGTACGCGTTCACGAGATCAAAGGAAGGCGTTCGGGACAATATCTGATTATCGATTTAAAACTGGAAATGGACCCGGAACTGACCGTGAAAAAATCGCATGACATAGCCACCAGCGTCAAAGTTCTCATCTTCAACCGTTTCGCCAATGTGGGAGATGTCATGATTCACATTAATCCCTCCGACGAAGAACATGAAGATTTGATAAGATTATAGCGGATATTTAAAGGCTGATTCCTACTAACCGGCGAAAATTGTCTTGATTTTACTCGTCTGATGAGTTAAACAAGCCCCCATTCATAACTAAGCTGTTTTATTTTGATATTATTGAGAAATTGAAAGGATATTTCATGGCAAAGTACGAATCCAAATCCCTGAGAAATCTGGCCGTTGTCGGCCACGGCAGTACGGGTAAAACCTCTCTTTGTGAATCGATTTTATTTATTTCCGGGAAAAGTGAACGGCTCGGTCGCGTTGACGACGCCTCATCGGTCATGGATTTTGAACCGGAAGAGCAAAAACGCCGCAGTTCCATCAGTTCAGCGGCAAACTTCATCGAATGGGATAAACATAAAATCAATTTTATTGATACACCGGGTGACTCCAACTTCACCTACGATATAAAATGTTCCTTGAGCGTCGTGGACAACGCGGTTATTGTTATTGACGCCGTCGGCGGTGTTGAATTTCAAACGCAAAAAGTCTGGGAACTGGCTGATGAATATGATCTGCCGCGCGCGATCTTCATCAACAGAATGGACCGTGAACGCGCCGATTTCAAGAAAGCTCTGGAAAGCATCAAAAGCAATTTCAAGAAAAAAGTAACGCCCATCTGCCTGCCCATCGGCGCCGAGGATAAATTTAACGGCATTATCGATTTGATTGCTTTCAAAGCCTATTCATTCGCCGACAACAAAGGAACAGGCAAAGCGTCCGACATTCCCGCCGAAATGATGGAAGAAGCCAAGGCGTTCCACGATACAATGGTTGAAGATATTGCAGAAACCGATGATGAACTCATGAACAAATACCTGGAAGAAGGCGAGCTTTCCGCCGAAGAACTTAAAGCCGGATTGCAAAAAGGAGTTTCCTCCGGCAACCTGATTCCTCTTATCTGCGGTTCGGCGATCAAAGGCATCGGCGTTTCTCTGCTGCTGGATATCGCGGCCGGTTCATTCCGGTCACCCGTTGAATGTCCCCCGAAGAAAGGCAAAATTCCGGGCGCCGACACAGTGGAAGAGAGAATGCCGTCTGAAGACGCCCCCTTTTCCGCCATCGTCTTCAAGACCATTGCCGATCCCTATGCCGGCCGGTTGACACTCTTCCGGGTTTATTCCGGAAAGCTGAACTCCGACACCGGCGTTTACAACTCTTCCAAGAAGGTCACGGAAAAATTCGGTCATGTTTTCTTCCTGGAAGGCAAAAATCAGAAGCAGGCTGAAGTATTGATTCCCGGTGACATAGCCGGCGTTGCCAAGCTGAAGGACACCGTCACGGGCAACACGCTTTGTGCGGAAAAGAGCCCGATTATTTTTGACGCTGTGGAAGTACCGAATCCCATTATGTCCTTCGCCATCGAACCCAAAACAAGAGGCGACGAAGATAAAATCGCCTCCTCCATTCATCGGCTGACGGAAGAAGACCCGACAATTGCGTTTACCCGCAATGTTGAAACGAAGGAAATGATACTTTCGGGAATGGGCCAGGTACACATCGAAGTGAACATCGAAAAAATGAGAAGAAAATTCGGTGTTGAAGTCAATTTGAATACCCCCAAAGTTCCCTACAAAGAAACCATCAAGGGAAAGACCAACGTTCAGGGCAAATACAAGAAACAGTCGGGTGGCCGCGGCCAGTTCGGCGACTGCTGGATTGACATTGAACCATTGCCCCGCGGCGGCGGTTTCATATTTGAGGACAAAATTGTCGGCGGCGTAATTCCGGGACAATATCGTCCGGCTGTCGAAAAAGGAATTGTGGAGGCGGCGGCCAAAGGCGTCATCGCCGGTTACCCCGTTGTCGATTTCAAAGTGGCATTGACCTTCGGTTCCTACCATACGGTAGATTCGTCGGAAATGGCTTTCAAAATTGCCGGTTCTATGGCTTTCCAGAAAGGCGTCGAGCAATGCCAGCCGATTTTGCTGGAACCAATCGTGAACATCAATATCGAAGTTCCCGACGAATACATGGGCGACGTCATCGGCGACTTAAACAGCCGCCGCGGACGGGTTCTCGGCATGGAAACCCACGGCTCCAATCAGGTCATCAAGGGGCAGGTGCCGCTGGCCGAAATTTTAAAGTACGCCCCGGATCTGCGCTCCATGACCAGCGGCCGCGGTAATTTTACCTATACCGAGTCGCACTACGAAGAAGTGCCGGCATTCATCGCCGAAAAAATTATTGCCGAATCGAAGAAAGATAAAGAAGAATAAAATAGAATTCCACAGAATTGAAACAGGGGCCGCCGTTGCTTGCAAACGGCGGTCTTTTTTTTGGGCACAATGATAATATTACAACGAATTATGACGGCATCGTAAAAAAGCCGGATGCTGTGTTGCGCTTCATCCTTCGTCACTGCGGCATACGCTAAGTATGCCTCATTCCTCATGATTCGCACGCCTTGCCTGCGACTTTTTTACGATGCCGTCTGTAAATGGTCGCTTTTACGACTTTTTACGAGTCCATCAATTATGTGTCCAGGCTTTTTTCCTGCGGATATACGGACAGCTCTTCCAGGAATTGCAGAGAATTGCGCCGGTGAGTTCCCTCCCAGTAAATACGCTGACAACTTGGGCATTTATTGAAGACGTCGCAGTTGGCGAAAACGTAAGACGGCACCAGGTTATATACTTCGTCTTTCTCTGCCGGCTGCAGCTTTTCATTGCATCGAAGGCAGATGCTGAACATTTTTTCCCTCCGCACCGGCAAGGCAAATTCCGCAACCACTTCTTTGAGCTGACTGCCGACGTTCACACCTTTGACAAGATATAATTGTCCGGAATACTGGCGCTTCAACATATCGCGTCTTCTGGTCAGAACAATCCTCTTTTCGGCGACAGCCAGGTTAAGCATATCTCTGCCGGCTTCACGGGGATAAACGATTGCATCGTAGCCAATGATCCGCAGCCATTTGGCCAATTTAGACAAGGCGCCATCCGTCATATACTTTGGATCTTCAGGCATTTTGCGGGGGTGTTTTCGTCTCTTCGATAATCGGGGGTGGCTCGTGTGCGCGAAGTTCTTTGCGCAAATCACGAATAGTCTTGTTCAGGCGGCTGATATTCCGGTTTAAACGGAACCTTTCGATAATACCGAGAAAACCGGTGACAACTACGCCGAGCAGCAGAGCTATGAAAAGCAGCACGTAGATGGGAACGAGCATGTCAAAGAAATTGTAATATTTGATATGGACCGGAGCCGAATTCTCCAGAGAAAAAGTGACAATTAAAAAGGCAAATATAATAAGTAAAATCAGATAAAGCATTTTCATCTCGTTAATCCTCCCGGTGATATTTCTGAAAAAGAGGGGCAAGCTTTGTTGCTGTTGTGTGCAGATCCTCCGGTACAATTCTTACGTCATTTACAGCGCTCATGAAGTTTGTATCGCCTTCCCAGCGCGGAATTACATGCAGGTGTAAATGTTCCCCGATACCCGCCCCGGATGCTTTGCCGATATTTAAGCCTATATTAAAACCACCGGGATTCATCGACTCTCGAAGCACTTTAATTGAAGTATCCAGCAGGGCAAACATTTCTATTCTTTCCTCAGGGGTCAAGTCTGCAACTTCAGCAATGTGCCGCAGGGGGATAATCATTAAATGACCCGAGGTATATGGATATTTATTCACCATAACGAAGCATGTTTTGCCTTCATAAACTACATAATCGAGAGATCTGATCGAAGTTTTACAAAAGACGCAACCTTCAGGCTTCTTGCCTTTAATATATTCCATCCGCCACGGCGTAAACATTGTATCCATGTGTTTCATCCAATATTTTTTAAAACTGTTCAAAAAGGTTTAGATGCAAGGCGCGCAAGAATCGAGCAGCGGAGCGTACTTTGTGCGTATGTGAGCAGCGAGAGCCGCAGCGCAACGCCGCAGATAAGCCTTTTTGAACAGTTTTCTAAATGTTAATTATCCTACCTTTGATATCCTTGTCAATTTCTAATATACCAATTGATCTATGGGGTGCGAAACGTTTGTCTGTCGGCGACCCGGGATTGAAGAAAAACACGCCGCCTTTTTTATGGCAGGCCGGAATGTGGGTGTGCCCATAGACAATGCAATCCAGCGGGCCTAATTTGGCCAGTATTCTCTCCTCGATGCCAGCAGGCGACCCCCATCCGTGGATAACCCCAAACCGGAATCCCTTTATTTCAAAAAATAATTGTTCGGGTAATTCTTCTTTAACGGAGGAATAATCCATGTTGCCGCAGACCGCCTTGATCTCCCTGCCGGCAAACATGTCCAAAACGCGCAAATCGACCAAATCTCCGGCATGAATAATCATATCGACATCGCCAAAATGTTTTTTGACGACGCTTTCCAGTCTTTGGTCATAACCGGGAAGATGTGTATCGGAGACAACGCCTATTTTTATTTTTTCTGCGCCCATAACCGTTTGAATTATTAGCGGCAAGAAGTAAAAAAAACAAGTCTTATTTCTTTTTCCCGATGGTAAAAAGCTTTTAATTTGACTTTAAATAAAAGTGAAGTTAATATTCAGGCCATGAATACTATTGAAAATTCTTTGGACAAAATCGCCGAAAAAATTCTTCATCTGGATGAAGCATCTCTCGACTTCCTCTGGGATAAATATAAAACAAAAATGGAGCAATTTTCGTTTAGCAAGGAATGGGAGAAGTCGGTCATCATTTTCTCCATCATCAACTCGGTAAGAGTTAAAAACGCCATCTTCAATGAGCAACTCTTAAGCAGACAGGCCAATACGGAAAAAGCTGCTGCGCCCGGAAAACCCCGGGGCATTCCCAACTTGAAACTGGTTAAATAATGGACAAAGATGCGGCTCTGGAAAGAATTGCCCGCCTTCGGGACGTCATAGAATACCACAACAGACGCTACTATCAGCAGGACGACCCGGAAATTTCGGATTTTGAATATGACCGTCTTCTGCGGGAGCTCCAGGAGCTGGAGAAACTCTATCCCGATGAGAATCTTGCCTCTTCACCGACGCAGCGCGTCGGAGCCGCGCCGCTTTCCAAATTTGCCTCCTTTGAACATGCTTCACCCATGCTGAGTCTGGCCAACGCCTTTTCCACCGAAGAGATTATCGATTTCGACAACCGCATCAAAAAAATGGCCGCCACGGAAGATATCTCCTATGTGGCCGAACCGAAGCTGGACGGTCTGGCCGTCAATCTTCTTTACGAAAATGGCCGTTTCATCCGCGGCGCTACCCGCGGCGACGGCATCACCGGTGAAGATGTAACACAAAACTTAAAGACCATCGCCGGCGTACCTTTGCAAATCAACAAATGCGGTTTTCAACCGATACCCGCTTTTGCGGAAATCCGCGGCGAAGTGTATATGGAGATCGAGTCCCTGCGGAAATTCAACCGCCGCAGGCTGGACGAAGGCGGCGAACCTTTCGCCAACCCACGTAATGCCGCCGCCGGTTCCCTGCGCCAGCTTGACCCCAGAATTACCGCGCGCCGCCCCCTCAACATCTTCTTCTATGCCGTGGGCCGTGTGGAAGGCGTGAAGTTTACAGACCACTGGGAAGTGCTGCGAACTCTGCAATTATGGGGATTCCCGGTTAATCCGCTGATCCGGCAGGCGAGAGACATCCGGGAATGCATCCAATATTTCGAGAGCATGGGCCAACAAAGAGAAACCCTGCCCTACGAAATCGACGGCGTTGTTTTAAAGGTCAACGATCTTAACCTGCAGGCAAAACTCGGCGCGGTCTCCCGCAATCCCCGCTGGGCGCTCGCCTGCAAATTCCCGCCCATGCAGGTAACAACAACGATTAATAATATTATCGTCAACGTCGGCCGCACCGGTACGATAACGCCCATCGCCTTGATGGAACCGGTCAACGTCGGCGGAGTTACCGTCAGTCGGGCAACGCTGCACAATGAAGACGAAATTATAAAAAAAGACATCCGCATCGGCGACACTGTCGTTATCCAGCGGGCCGGAGACGTCATCCCCGAAGTCGTTAAAGTTGTGACGTCCCAAAGAACCGGCAGCGAGAAAAAATTCAAGATGCCGACAAAATGTCCCGAATGCAACTCCGATGTCATACGCCCGGAAGGTGAAGCGGCATACCGCTGCATCAATCTTTCCTGTCCGGCGCAGCTCAAAGAGCATATCAGACATTTTGCCTCCCGCGGCGGACTGGATATTGAAGGCCTTGGAGAAAAAATATCGGCCCAGCTTTTTGACGCCCGGCTTGTTGGCGATCCGGCCGACCTTTATTTTCTGACAAAAGAAAAACTGCTGGAACTTGACCGGCACGGAGAGAAATCGGCTCAAAACCTGCTGAATTCCCTGGAGCGTTCCAAAAATCCGCCGTTGAATAAATTCATTTTTGCCCTGGGCATCAGAAACGTCGGCGAACACATTGCGAAAATTCTGGAGCGGGAATTCGGCAGCATCGAAAAATTAATGAGCGCGACAATCGAAGAATTAACGGCTGTTCATGAAATAGGAACGGAAATTGCCGCCAACATTGTCCAGTTCTTCTCTGAGCCGAAAAACAGGCTGGTCATGGAGAAATTCCGCAGGGCCGGAGTAATACCACGGAAAGCCGAGGCATCAGCCAAAGATTCTCCGCTGCGGGGAATATCTTTTGTTTTCACGGGAACCATGGAAAGCATGCCGCGCAGCCAGGCCAAGGCAATCGTTGAAGCTCTGGGCGCCTCCGTTCATTCCACGACGACCCGCAAAACAACATACGTTGTCGCCGGCAGTGATCCGGGTTCAAAATTGGACAAGGCCAGATCCTTAGGCGTTACAATTCTGGATGAAAAAGAATTTTTAAATCTCATCGGCAGGTAAAACCGCTTCGATTGTAAGTTACCACTTTACAATTGGTAACTTACCGGCAAGGTAAGAAACTTTTTTATTATGCGCTCCCCTACGGGATGCGCTCCCGGTCAAAGGATAACGAGGCGGCGAGGAGGAGGCTCCGCAGGCGTATTATTTATACGTTGAGGAAGCCGACGACGCTGCCAACAAAGTTAGCCAAAGAAAGCGAAGTGGTTTTATAATGAAGCGGGTACGGGTTCAAATAAGCGGTCTGGTTCAGGGGGTGTGCTTCCGGGCGGCGACAAAACAAGTTGCCGCGAATTTAAATCTTACCGGCTGGGTGCGCAACACGAAAGACCGGAGGGTGGAAGCCGTTTTTGAAGGTGATGACGCCGCCGTGCAAAAAATTGTCGACTGGTGCCAGGTAGGACCACCCGCGGCCCGTGTGGATAAAGTTCTGGCGATGGAAGAGCAGTTCACGGGCTCTTTTCCCGGCTTCAATATCAAATATTAGTAGCCTGTAAACTTTTCCACTAATCGATCAAGAAACTCCAGTTGTCCTTTTAATATTTTTTTCCTGGCCTCTTCAATTTCAAACCACCGGCCCTTGTCCACTTCGGGGTACTCCTTTATAATGCCGCTCTTGGGCGGCCACTCCAGGCTGAATGTATTGCTGATGATCCTGGACGTGTCCAAGTTCTGCTCCAACGCCCACGCCTGCACTATTTTCCGGCTGGGCTGTTTTACTTCTCCCAGGTCGATAAACTCTCCGTCTACTTCCTGCCCCGTCTCTTCCTGAAACTCACGTTTAGCGGCATCAAGAGCATTTTCTCCTTCCTCATAAATTCCCTTGGGAATCGACCATGCTCCATCATCCTTCTTTGCCCAGAAAGGCCCGCCGGGATGAACGAGCATTACCTGCAGATTTCCTTCATTAAAGCGGTAAAGCAATATGCCCGCGCTGCACACGCTCATCAGCCGCCTCCTTTATAAATATTCTTTCCTGATTCTTCGCCGCCGTTTACAGTACCGCATGTATTTATATCCTCAAAGAGATGCCCGTCAAGAAATGTCTGAGATGTTGGCAGAAGATGTTCTTGACATGCCACCCCGTGTTGCCTATACTCCCTGCTAAAATTGACCCGGAGCAATTCTCATTTGGCAGTCTATTCCCCAAAAATATGTTCTAGAATATCCCGCGCCTGCCTTTTCTTCATTCTTTTCTGCTGCGAGCTTGCTGTCCTGCTTTCAGCAGTTTATTTGCAGGCCTCAACTGAAATCCCCGGGAGCAATGATAAAATCTGCCTTGTGCCCCCGCTGAGCAACGCCATCGCCCATTATAAGCAGATTGAAGCTCGGGGCGGCTGGCGGCAAGTTCCGGCCGGCCCAACTCTCCAAGAAGGGGATCGCAATGCACGCATTCCTCTTCTCAAGCAACGTCTGCTGGTAAGCGCCGACCTGTCGGCGCCAGTCGGGGAAGAAGATTTTTTTGACGAAAAACTTACGGAGGCCGTACGCCGGTTCCAGGCACGACATGGCCTGACAGCCGACGGCCGGGTTGGTGTCAATACGCTTAGAGAGCTCAACGTTCCCGTCGGCAAACGTATCGAGCAGCTCTCGGTAAATATTGAACGCTGCAGCGCAATGCCCTATCCTCCGGAGCAGCGCTTCATCCTCGTCAATATCGCCGACTTTACCCTCAAGCTGTTCGAGAACAGCAATCTTCAGCTCTCCATGTCCGTGATTGTGGGTAAACAGTACCGGCAAACCCAGGAATTCACTGGACGCATTTCTTCCCTGGTTCTAAATCCGAACTGGAATGTTCCCAGGAGCATTGCGGTCAAGGATCTGCTTCCAAAGATTAAAAATAATCCGGGATATTTAAAAAGGATGCGTATCCGGGTGTTGCGGGATGGAAAGGCCGGTGCTCCGATCGACCCGGCAACCATTGACTGGGGAAACCTGAGCGCAGCGCATTTTCCTTACAGACTGCAACAAGATCCCGGGACACAGAACGCACTGGGCCGCATAAAGTTTATTTTCCCCAATCCTTATGATCTTTATTTACATGATACTCCGGCGCAGGAATTGTTTAAGAAGGACACCCGCACTTTCAGCTCCGGCTGCATCAGATTGTCGAAGCCTCTGGAACTTGCGGTTTACCTCCTGCAGGGTACGTCTTTGGGCACCATGGAGTCTCTGACTGCCAGGATGTCGAACAAACAGACGCAATGGATTAACATCCCCTCACCCATCGCCATTTATATTGTTTACATGACGGCCTGGGTTGATCCCGGCGGGATCATTAATTTCCGGTCCGATATCTATAATCGGGATACAGCCTCGCGGCGGCATCAGTGATTGAAAAAAAGGTATTCCTGCCTCGACTATATTCTGATTTTATAACCCGAAAGATATACAAAATTATAACCTTATTGTATATGGTTTTTTGCAATTATAAAGATAAACTAAAAAATATTGGGAAGGACCGGTATTTAGACACTCCTTGACAGACCTTCAGGGTCGGAACACAATGTAATAAAAGGAGAAACATGAATAACCGCTTCCCGGATTTTTGTGTCGCCGTTTTTTAACTTTATTTTTTCGCCGATATCGTTAATCATAAGCATATCAATTTAAGCGTCATATCAAAAACAATCTAAATAAAGGAGGATACGATGAATACAAGAAGGATTTCTGTTTTATTCTGCATTTTGTTCCTGGTAAGTTGTACGGCTCCTCAGACTCAGACGAAAACGACAAAAGGCGCCGTTTACGGAACAGCGGGCGGCGCGGCGGCCGGAGCATTGATCGGGCAGGTCATCGGCCATAGCACCAAGGGCACTCTGATCGGCGCGGCCATCGGCGCGGCGGTAGGAGGGCTGGGAGGAGCCGGAATCGGCAGAATGATGGATAATCAGGAAAGAGACATGCGCAATGCTCTGGCTTCCTCGGAGAGCGCGACTGTCAGCAGGGAAGGAAATCTCCTGGCTGTCTCCTTTAAAAGCGATTTTACCTTCGACTCCAATTCTTCGAATGTAAGACCCGGCCTCATATCCGAAATAGACCGCGTTGCCAAAGTTCTGAATCAATATCCTGAGACTTTCATTCGAGTGGAAGGCCATACGGACAGCCGAGGTTCGAATGCCTACAACATGGAACTTTCCCAGCGACGCGCCAATGCGGTAAAGAATTTGCTCGTCCAGCGGAATGTTGCGGAAAACCGCGTTGAGGTCATCGGTTATGGAGAAGATATGCCTGTAGCGACCAATGATACAGAGGCGGGGCGTCTGAAAAACAGAAGAGTAGAGATCAAGATCGCTCCCAAAACCCAGGCCCAGCCCAGCCCCAGTAACCAGCAATAAAAACGAAGAACCGGCGGCCGGAGCGCCGATAGCATCCTGACGGTGGGACGGAATGCATCTCATCCTCTGGTTTCCCGGTTAAAGAATCAGGCAAGGGCAATCAGTTCTAAAACTGATTGCCCTTTTTACACTGTAATTTTTCATTTTCACCTCATCTTCCGGAGTTGAAAATACCGGAAGGCAGGAAGCTGACATACCAGCCCGCGCTCAAAACATCAGATTCGGCAACCCCAATGTCATTAAGTTGAGATAATTACTTGATAATTCCCCCTTTCCTAAAGGGTGATAAAGGGGGATTTGTATTACTCTTTACAAAATCTCCCCCAACCCCTCCTTTAGGCTATGTAATAATAGCAAATATTGCCATTAATTGTCCGCCGCTGGCGGAGGTGTCACGCAGTGACAGAGGTGGAAAGAAAATTATTTCTATGCAAGTATAGGTATTAATGCCCAATGCCTTTTCTTAATTCAACAGCATTGACCCCCGCCGGCGGGGGACATCATGCGTAAAATATCGACAATCCCTTTCATTACGATACAACCTGTTAGAAAAGGGGGGCTGTAGAGCCAAATTTGGAAATAGAATTAGAGAAGGCGGCCAAAGATATAACCATTATGGCGCAGAAAGCTGTTTACACCATCTGTTCGTCCGCTTTTTCTGTAGGCTTTCAATATTTCCTTGAGCTTTTCGTTCAGATACGCGGGCGGATAAGAAATATGGCCGCCGGATAAAAGATGAAATTTTCCTGCGGTAAAGATGCGCACAAAAATAGCATAGCCCGGCTGCGTTGACTCAGACATCATTTGATCGTAAACAAAAACTTCTTCATGATCGAAAAAATTACGCAACAGAGCCCCCGTTCCCTTCTTGATAAAAGTAACCAAGTACACTGATTTCGGCGCTGCGATTCTTCCCTCCACCAGTTTTCTTTCATCTCCGGACAAATTATTTTTTGCCAGCAACCTTCCCAACACGTAAGGTGTCTGTTCGTCGGGGGCAAAGTAGTCATTCATCAACCACTCGTTGAACTCTTCCACATCTTTTTCCGTGATCCCGTATCTTTTCGCCTCCGCCGCACGTTTCTTTCCACAATAAAACTGGAACAATTCAACGAGATTCAGTTCCTCGCTTTCCTCCAGGAGAGCCATTCCTTTTCGAATCACCCAACTGTCGAAGCGCTTCCATTTTTCCAGCTCTGCTTTTTCATTCTCTTCACGAATAAGGCAACAGACCTTGTATTTCTTGCCGCTTCCGCAGCGGCACGGGTTGTTTCTTTTTTGCGGCGGCGCTTCAATCAGATAACTCCAGTTCATTTTGACGTTTTCAAATATGACGATCAATTCTTCTTCTTTCTTCCTGGCCATCCGATCTTTTTCTTTTATATCGAAGGTATTCCAAACATTCGTAACGTATTTTAGGATATGATTGACCTCGTCGAGATCTTCGAAATCACTTTTTGGGGCAAACGAAAGATATTCCTTCATTTTGTGGTCAATGAAAAGATTGGTAGTCCGCAAGGCTGAATTGCGCTGCTTTTCCGCCGCGGCAATGCTGATGCCTTTCTCTTCGGCAGAGGCTTTGATCATGCAGTCATAGCAGACCACCTGCGGATCGGGCGACATGGGGTTGATGAAGCCGCCTAATTTTGATTTTTGACCGCAAACGTCACAGATGCACAAACCGCCTTCGAGAGTTTTGCCTGAAAAATTTGTCTTTCATGGGATGTCCCTATTAAGCAATTTCCAGAATTTTACAGCACCGCTTTTATTCCGGTAATAATGATAATTTCTTTAACTGCTAAAAGACAAACACGTCAAGAAAAAGAAAGCAAATTTTGAGATTTCAATTTCATGTCGTTGACTTGAAAATATTACCCTTTTCTTCTCCCGGAAAGAATTGTAAAATTGTTTATTTATTTATTTCTGTACATCCTGAAAATTGATATGATATTTGTAAAGACGAAAATATAAAGTTACAAAGGGAACGCAATTGATTTGCATCATAAAATCATGATTTTATTTTAACAAAACAAATTTTTTGCAAAATTACGCATAGAGGATACAGTTACATAGACCTTGACAATTTTATGTAATGCAAAGATATCCAGAAAAAATAGAATAACCAGTTCGGCATGAAAACAGAGACTGAATGATCAAGAAGGATACATCATGGATGAAGACGAAAAGGCTATTAGAAGGGAAAAGCTGAGGCGGAAGAGGAGAGTTGCCCCTATGATGCATAGGTTCATCCTTGGAGGTTTCGATGAGATACAGGACTACAATGACTTCATGAAGTCTGCTATAAAGCGAGAAGAGGATTTAACGTCATGGCGTATAAAAGAAGGCGCAAAGGGCCTGAATAAAGAGCAACACGAACAATACTACGATTTTTATGCGGAGGATTACCAGAAGATAGGGGACGTCTTTCGAAAGCTTGCTCTAGACTCTTTTGTGGTAATGCTCTATGCACATATTGAGGCTGGCATGGGCACTCTATGCGATGCTCTTCGCCAAGACAAACAAGATCAAACGGGCGAAAAAATCAGTTTGCGGTACACTGATCTAATGGGAAGAGGCTATTTGGATCAGACCAAGCTTTACATGGAAAAGGTCTTGGGAGTGGATCTAGACCTTGGAAACAACGCCCAGTGGCCGGAAATACGTGCACTTCAGACGTTGAGGAACACTATTGTTCACGAAGAGGTTTGGCTCCGCACTAAAAATGTGGCACTGAAGAAGCACATCAAAAAAGGCTTCATCGAACTGACACAGCACGAAAATAAAAAGGACGAGGTCTCTGGACCGGTTAGAGTAAAACCGGAATATGTTGACTATATCCTCCAGCAGGTTCGTAAGTTTTTTGAGGACATCAAGATTTGACAACCACTTCAGGTCACTAGGGCACGGAGTCATTAGGGAACGTACTTCAAAATATCAATTCAGCTTCCTTTATATATTAATTGATGATTCCCCTTGGCGACTAAATAGAATTGGTTAATTGATAATAATTTGCCCAACCAAACGCTGGAGCCGTTAGCGCGCCAGTGACCTGTTCCACTGAGCTTTTCGTTCGGCTGGCATTGATAAAGGAGGTGCACACATGGACATGTGGAAGTTCTTTGACATTACGCATCGGGAGCACATTATCTGCAATCCGCTGAGTCCGGAGAAACTTGAACAGCTTATTGCGCTTCTGCCTCTGAAACCCGGGGCACGCGTGCTTGATATCGCCACTGGAAAGGGCGAGTTTCTCATCAGGCTTGCCGAGCGGTACCGACAGATAATTGGGACAGGAATTGATTGCTCTCCCTACTGCATTGCTGATGTCCGCAAGAAGCATCAAGAACGTGTTCCGGATGCTCAACTCCATTTCCTGGAGATGGACGGGGCCAAGTATGTGCCGGAGACCTTAGAGAGCTTTCATCTGGTAGCCTGCATCGGTGCGAGTTGGATTTACGGCGGGCATCGAGGGACGTTGAACGCGCTGCAGAAGATGGCAGCCCCGGAAAGTTGGATCGTTGTGGGAGAGCCGTACTGGCGGCATGAACCGGAAAGAGAGTATTTAGAAGCGATCGGAGTGACACGGAATGACTTCGGAACACATTATCAGAATGCAGAGGTCGGGCGGGAGCACGGATTGGAGGCGGTCTACACACTCGTAAGCAGCCAGGATGACTGGGATAGATATGAAGGGTTGCAGTGGTATGCTGCGGAAACCTGGGCGAGCGATCATCGGGATGATCCGGATGTGGAGACCGTGCTGAAGCGAGTGCGAAAGAGCAAGACAGCGTATCTGAGATGGGGACGAGAAACGCTGGGATGGGCGATTTATGTGTTCAAGAAGGGGGGGCATGGGACATTTCCAGTTGGCTGACGCGCCTGATTGGGAATGCCCATGACGAGCCGGATGAGAAAAAAGGTTATGTATCTACCTGCACTCCTTAATCGCTTCCGTAAATCCGGCTATCGAATTTATTATTGTCGCGTCGTCGACGCAGTAGGCGATGCGGAAGTAGCCGGGGCTGCCGAAGGCGCTGCCGGGAACAACCAGGATATTCTTTTTTAAAAGCATCTGGACAAATGCCGCGTCATCGGGAATCGGGCTTTGGGGAAACAGATAAAAGGCGCCCTGCGGTTTTTCAAACTTATACCCGGCTTCGGCCAATCCGGCACAGAGCAGATCGCGTTTTCTTTTATAAACATCTACTTCCACTGTCGTATCCTGGAGCCTGGCCACAATTCTCTGCATCAGCGCCGGAGCGTTGACAAACCCGGAAATCCGCGTGCACAATATCAAAGCTCCGATCAGTTCTGCGGCTGCCTCAATTTCCGGACTGACGGCGATATAGCCGATTCTCTCTCCGGGCAAGGACAAGGTTTTAGAATAGGAATAGGCTATAATGCTGTTTGTATAAGCGGCGAGGATATTGGGTACGTCAACATTGTCATAAACTATTTCCCGGTAGGGCTCGTCGGAGATAAGATAAATCGTTCTTTTCAGCTCTGCGCTTTTTTTCTCCAGCATCAGCGACAGGTCGGCGATGTTTTCTTTACTGTATACTTTTCCCGTGGGATTGTTGGGCGAATTGATTATCAGCGCCTTTGTCTTTTCACTAACGGCCGCCTCCATGGCGGCGACATCCAGTGAAAAGTCATCTTTGGTTTTCACTCTCCGGACGACACCCCCGTAATTTTCAACATAGGGCGTGTATTCCATGAAGAAAGGCACCGGCACGATAACTTCATCCGCCGGGTCCAGGAGCGCTTTTAAAATTACATTCAACGCGCCGCCGGCGCCGCAGGACATAATTATGTGATCGCCGGACAGATTCAGACCGGAGGTTCTGTTTATTTTCGCCGCGATGGCCTGTCTTGTTTCCGGATAGCCCGCGTTGGGCATGTAGCCATGTTTATAGGGAATCACCTCTCGGGCTATCTTTAGCAGTTCTTCCTCGAAATCTTTGGGCGGATCAACGTTGGGATTGCCCAAACTGAAATCATAGACTTTATCCGCGCCGAATTTCTGTTTGAGAATTGCCCCTTCTTCGAACATTTTCCGGATCATTGATGAGCTCGACGTGGCTGCTTTAATCTTTTTAGCAATAGACATTTTTAAACCTCTTAATTATTTTTTTTGTTCAGCAGTTTTTTACGAGATAGGAATTGATGTCACTGAAGTCTTTAAAAGGAATGCAGGGGATTCCTTTTTGTTGACAGCGCTGGAAAAGAAGATTCTTGGCGAAGACTATGTCGGCAAATTGAGACGGGCAGAAATCGGAATATCCGTCGCCGATATAAATGATCTTTTCATAAAGCAGCCGATTGGAATTCAGTATCCAGCTTTTGCAGGTTCCGCAGCGGCCGCACAAATCATTTCTTT
>Ga0208462_1000767_pt1 | contig 27422 bp, 19 predicted proteins | sample AD_SCU001_MetaG_FD_184452 | JGI IMG/M metagenome (GOLD analysis project Ga0208462, IMG submission 184452) | Active sludge microbial communities of municipal wastewater-treating anaerobic digesters from China - AD_SCU001_MetaG (SPAdes) (version 2) | ecosystem: Engineered > Bioreactor > Anaerobic...
ATTTGCCTCTGCCTTCTCCCCCTTCCTGGCCGATCTTACCAGGTTGGTTATCACAACGATAAGGCCAATGATCAGGATCATTGCACCAATCGAGGAAAGTATATTTCCGCCATGGTATTCAGGAAGATAGTCATAATACCTCCGCGACATCCCTGTGATACCTAAATAGAACATGGGAGCATACAATGCATTGAATCCGATAAACATGATGGTCCAGCCGGTATTGGCCCAGCCTGCATCATACATTCTGCCGTAAATCTTTGGAAACCAATAGTGAATCGCGGCAAAGAAGGCGAATCCGGTTCCTCCGAACACGATATAATGAAAATGTGCTACGACAAAGGCAGTGTCGTGAACATGCACATCGGTTGCCAACGCGCCCAGCACCAGTCCTGATAACCCTCCGACCATGAACACAAAGATGAAGGAAATGGCCCAATAGAAAGGCGTCTGTATATTGATGGATGCCTTGTGCAATGTCGATATCCAGTTAAATACCTTGATAGCACTGGGGATAGCGACGATGAAAGTTAGCAGGGAGAATACATACAATGCCGTACCGCTCATGCCGGAGGTGAACATATGGTGACCCCATACGAAATAACCTACAAAGGCGATCATAATCGTCGAGATGACAATGGCCCGGTAGCCAAAAATGGTCTTTCTTGCGAAGGTGGGTATGATCTCAGAAATGGCCCCCATGGCTGGCAATATCATGATGTAAACCGCAGGATGCGAGTAAATCCAGAAGAGATGCTGGAACAGGACAGGGTCACCACCCAGGGCCGGATCAAAGAACCCGATGTTGAGGGTGCGTTCAGCGACAACCATCAATAAGGTGATGCCAACGATTGGTGTTGCCAGCAGTTGGATCCAGGCGGTGCCATATAATGCCCAGGGAAAGAGGGGCATACGGAACCAGCCCATGCCAGGGGCACGCATCCTGTGTATTGTTACAATGAAGTTCAATCCCGTCAGGATAGAGGAAAAGCCCAGTACGAAAGCGCCCAATACTGCAGGCAGCATATTGGTTCCGGTCTGAAAACTGTAGGGTGCATAAAACGTCCAGCCAGTGTCCGGAGGACCGTCGCCGGCGAATTGACTGATAAGCACCAGGATAATCCCGGCGATATAGATGTACCAGGAAAACAGGTTAAGCTTTGGGAAGGCTACATCTGGCGCACCTATTTGCAGCGGGAGGAAAAAGTTTCCGAAGACGGCCGGCAATCCTGGGATCACCACTACAAAGATCATAATGATCCCATGCAGGGTGAAAAAACCGTTGTAGGCCTGGGGTCCCATGATCGTTTTTCCCGGTGCCAGCAGTTCCAGCTTCATCATCATCCCAAGGATGGCCCCAACCGCAAAAAACGTCAGGATGGTGTAGAGATACAGCAATCCAATCCGCTTATGATCGGTTGAGGTTAGCCAGCCAAGCAGGCCTTTATACTTACCCTGGTATTCCAGGTAGCTCACGTCATGGCTACCATGTTGATTTTCATGCATATCACGATTGTTCTTTGGTTACACTTTCTTTACGCCTTGGCTTCAGGATCAGGAAGAGGAAGATAACCAGGGCAATGAAAACGATGATGGTTCCGGATACCTTGGTCACATTCAGCACATATTGCTGTCCAGCAGGATCATAGGCATAGCAATACTCAAGGATACGGTTGATGGTGGGCCCTGGTTGTCCTTTCATTGCTTCGACCACCGACATTTTCAGCTCGAAGGGAAGGTAGCTTGTTCCATGCAGGTAGCGCGTAATCTTGCCTTCAGGGCTTACCATGATGATGGTGGCCGAATGCAGGTAATCATTACCGGTGCGTTTATACTTAAACCCTACGGCATCGGTACCCCGGGCGGCATTCAGACTGTCTGCTGTAAAAAAGCGCCATCCCATGGGGTCGACTTCCCGGCTGATCTGGCTCATGTAGTTGCTGTGCTTCTTCTTCGCCATTTCCGGAGATTCCGTCGGGTCGAAACTAATTGTAAGCACTTGATAATCTTTGCCTAAGACCATCTCCGAACGTTCAATGACCTCCGCCAGGCCATTCATCACCGGCGTACAAACACCCGGACAACGGTAATACACGAAGTTGATGATGGTCGGTTTGTTGATGATCTGCAGGAGGTTCTCAATCCCTCCGGTATCATTGATCACCATCAGGTCATCCGGGAGAAACTCGCCCAGCTTTTCTACCACACCGATCTCAGGCTCACTCTTATCATAATAGGGACTCTGTGCAGACATGAATACCCCGGTGAACAGCAGCAGGAGGGTGGTGAGTAAAATACGTTGCATTGTTTTCAGGGTTTAGAAATGTACATGATGTTGTTCGCTTTCACTGAGATAGGGATGATTGGGCGGGATCAGCGCTGCGCGTCCCATCGCCCACATAATGGTCAGAACAAAAATCCCTGCAAAGCCAACCCAAACGCCGGCTTCTGTGAATCCGAAAGCAGCTTTTCCAACCACTGTCGGGAAGATCTGGTCATAGAGATCAACATATTGACCAATAATCAACAGGATGCAGACCAGCTTCATGATAAACAGGCTGCGGTGTGCCTTGCGGATCAGCAGTATGGTAAAAGGCAGAAACCAGTTAATGATAATATTTGCAAAAAACAGGACCTTGAAGGTCGGATCATCCCAACGTAGCACGTAATACACCGTTTCTTCCGGAATATTGGCATACCATATCAGCATGAACTGTGCAAAAAACAGGTAACCCCATACGATTGAAAGCATGAAGATGTATCTGCTGAAATCCAGCAAATGGCTTTCATTGAAATGTGGGAAGAACCCTCTTTGATATAGAATGATCGCGATCAGGGCGATAACAGCAGCACCATGGTAAAAAGCAGCCACGAAATTCTTGAGAGAAAAGACGGTACTGTACCAATGCGGATCGATGGACATGATCAGGTCAAACGAAGCAAAGGAGAAAGTGATGGCGATGACGAAGATATACACCTTAGACCAGAACTCGCTGCGTTCAAAGTAATGCACACCCCCATTCAGGTCTTCTTTCAGACTGAGTCGACGTAAGGTCCATGCCAGCAGTATCCATGCAACGAGGAAGACAAGCTGACGTATGATGAAGAATGGGATATTGAGATAAGGTGATTTATGGGCCAGGATGGCATCATGCAGAGCCGCCCCCTCATGTGCCCAGTGATACAGGGACGAGAGTCCAAAAAACAGGACTATGCCGGGTACCACTGCCACAGCGAGGTAATGCATCATGGCTTCAGGGATGCGTTTGAACATGGCCGACCATCCCGACTGTGTGATGTATTGCAGTGCCAGGAAAAAGGCAGCTCCAATACCCAGGCTCAGAAAATAGAAGTGATTGAGCAAGAGGTTGGCCCATCCGCGCACAGGGTGTGTGATAAACCCGTAGACTAAGGCGACAAGGCCGATGACCACCATTGCCAGGGCTATGGTCCTGAGGGTTTTAGAGGTAGGGAATCGCGTATCCATGGTTTCCTTTGTTCTTGTCATTGGTTAGTGGGTTTAAGCATGACGATCAGCCTATTTCCCTTGTAAATTCTTCTCAATGAAGTGGACGATCTTCCAGCGGTCTTCCGGCTTGATCTGTGCTCCATGGGCGCCCATCACGCCCCAACCGGTTGTGATGACATGGTAGATCTCCCCCGATGGCTTGGCCTTCAGGTTATCGGCGATCAGTGAAGCGGGTGGAAGGACATACTTTCCACTGGTGTGCAGGGATCCTTTTCCATCTCCGGCTGTGCCGTGACAGGAAGCACAAAAGACAGTATAGAGGCGCTGCCCTTCCTTCATGTTTTCAGTCGAGGCTTCTACAGGGTTAACAAGCTCTTTTCCTGCCAGTTCTCGCCCTTCAGGCGTCGCAGGATATGCATAGGGGATGATACCCCTGGGCACCGTGCCTTCCGGAGGGGTGCGCATATTTGATCCGTCCGCAAAGCTCGTGTTCGGAGCATAGGTCTCAGCAGCCAGGGAATGCGCCATATCCGGAAAATACTCATAACCCTTATCATGGCGGGTCCGGTCACAACCGCTGAAAATGAGTCCTGTGAGCAAGACGAAGGACCACAGCCGCAATGCTGTGCTCGTCATTTCATATTTGGTTCCTGATGTTCGCATGTCAAAAGACGTTTTCTTGGGTTACCTCTTTCTCAATAATCTCCGTGGCCCCTTCCTGCTGCAACAGCGTCTTCAGCTCCGTCAGGCTATCCGCCACGCCTTCCGAATCAAAGACTAGCAAAAAACGGTCATCTGTCGCTCTGACATCCGGCAGACTGAAGGCCTTGCCCGGCCATACCTTGGCCCTGATGGAAAATGTAAACAGGCTGAGAATGGTGACGATGAAGATGGTCAGAACGATGGTGATGACAATAAATGATGGGAAAGCGGCACTGGGCTTGCCCCCGAAGTTCATGGGCCAGTCGATGACAGAAGTATAATACAAAAACGCCAGAACGCCCAGGGCACCGAAGAGCCCATAGAGAAACGCGACGTAGGTGAACCTGGACTGCTTGCCCATGGCTTCGATGGCCCCGAAAACCGGGAAAGGGGTATACACCTCGTGAATGGGGATATGCTTGTCCTTGACCTTATGAATGGCCTTCATGAGCTGATCCTCTGAATCAAAGACACCGATGATTTGGTTTTTTTTCATGATCAGGAGTGTTTGGATTCATTTTCACCGGCCCGCATCACACTTTTCACCTCATGGATGGCTACCATGGGAATGAATTTAAAGAATAACAACACCCCGATGGTAAAAAGCCCCAGGGTGCCGCCGTAAATGCCAATGTCAACCAGGGTCGGCTTGTAGGTTGCCCAACTGGAAGGAAGATAATCATTGGCCAGGGAGGTGATCACAATGTTGTAGCGTTCATACCACATCCCCAGGTTGATGATGATGGAGATGATGAATACGATGGTCAGGTTCTTGCGTATCCGTTTCGACCAGAGCAACTGAGGGATGATGGCATTGCACACCACCATGGCCCAGAAGTGATAGGTATAGGTACCGGTGATACGGTTCTTGAAGAAGGTGAACAGCTCAAATTCATTTCCGGAATACCAGGCTACGAAGACTTCCGTAGCATACGCCGTTCCCATGATCAGGGAGATAAAGATGAGGATCTTGGAGATGGCATTGAGATGCGAATCCGTGATATAATCCTGCAACTTATAAAACCTTCGGATGATGATCATCAGCGTCATTACCATGGCGAAGCCTGAGAAGATTGCGCCTACAACGAAATATGGGGGGAAGATGGTAGCATGCCAACCGGGGATCACCGATACGGCAAAGTCGGTGGAAACAATGGAGTGCACCGAAACGACCAGCACAGCAGCGATTCCGCCCAATACATAGCTCAGGTTTTCGTAACGCAACCATTCCTTGGTAGAGCCTGTCCATCCAAAGGCCAGCAGTCCGTAAACTGCCCGCTTGATTTTTCCTTTCGCTTTGTCGCGAATGGTGGCAAAATCGGGAACCATGCCGAAATACCAGAAGGAGAGCGAGATCAGCAGGTAGGCACTGATCGCAATGAAGTCCCAGAACAACGGGCTGTTGAAATTAACCCACAGCGGACCCCTGGTATTCGGATATGGGATGATGTAGAAAGCCAGCCAAACCCGGCCCATGTGGAGGGCAGGAAACAGGGCGGCGCAACCTACGGCCACGACGGTCATGGCTTCAGCAGCCCTGTTGATGGATGTTCTCCATTTCTGGCGAAGGATTAACAGAAAGATGGAGAAGGCGGTGCCCGCATGTCCGATCCCGATCCACCAGACAAAATTGATGATCGCCCAGCCCCAACCAACGGTATTGTTCAATCCCCAGGTTCCAATGCCCTGTGATACAGTGACGTAGATGGCCCAAGCGCCCCAGATCACAAGGATAAGGGCAAAGGCAAAAGCGATCTTCCACCAGTTTGGCGCCCCGCGGTCCAGTGGCTGCAGAATGTCGGACGTGACCTGTGCGTAACTCTTGTTACCCAGTACCAGCGGCCCTCTGATTGCTCTGTTATACATAATGTGTAAGTGTTTCCCTTAAATCCTTGTTTTATTCTTATGCATGATGATGATCCTGTGTGACTTCGCCACCCTCACGGTTGCGCACGAGGGTAAGGTAGCCGACACTGGGCAAAGTATGCAGTTGCTCAAGAAGATGGTAGTTGCGCTCATCCTTGACCATTTTGGAAACCTGGCTTTCAGGATCATTCAGATCCCCGAATACCATTGCTTTCGCAGGGCAGGCCTGCACGCAGGCGGGTTGTATCTCCCCATCCCGTACCAGTCGGTTCTCAGATTTCGCGTCAAGCTTCTTCTCCTGTATGCGCTGCACGCAGAAAGAGCATTTCTCAACCACCCCACGCTCCCTGACGGTGACGTCCGGGTTCAACACCATCCTGCCAAACTCCTCGTTGAGATTGTTCTTTTCAAACTTGTCATTATCGACGTAGCGGAACCAGTTGAACCTGCGCACCTTGTAAGGGCAGTTATTCATACAGTAACGCGTTCCGACACAACGGTTGTAAGCCATCTGATTCAGGCCTTCGGCACTGTGCATGGTAGCGGCCACCGGACAGACATTCTCACAGGGTGCATTGTCGCAATGCTGGCACATCAAAGGCTGATATACAACATCTGGATTGGAGAGATCGCCGTTGAAATAGCGGTCAATGCGGATCCAGTGCATGATGCGGCGCTTACGCACCTCTTCTTTTCCAACAACGGGGATATTATTTTCTGCCTGGCATGCGATGGCACAGGCACTGCAGCCTGTGCAGCGATTCAGATCAATGAACAGTCCCCAGTGATGACCAGGGAATTCCTGCTTACGATAAAGGCTGACATGGTGCTTTTCAGCGTAGGTATGCGCCTCATTCCCGGATGCAGGATCCTGAAGGTAGCGTTCAAGGGTCGTTTCCCTAACGATATCGCGGCCTTCCATCGAATGATGGGTTTGAGTTCTTGCAAACTCCATCTTTTTCGAGGTAGCGGCCACCGTAATCCCTGCTGTATGGTATTTTCTGGTCCTTCCCTTATACTGCACCATGGGCCAGGCATTGCCACCTACCCTGTCTCCTACCCGTCCGGCAACGGTGCGCCCATAACCCAGCGCGATGGATATTGTCCCTTCCGCCAGTCCGGGCTGAATGAGCACAGGAAGATCCAGCCGGTCCTGTATGCGGATGATGTTCCCGTCTCCGACCTTCAGGCTTTCTGCTAAAGCAGGCGAAATGGCCGCGAAGTTATCCCATGTAACCTTCGTCAGTGGATCCGGCAATTCCTGCAACCAGGGATTGTTGGCATGTATGCCGTCTCCCATGGCAATGCTTTCATAAAGATCAACTTCCAGATCGCCGGCAGGTGAAGGGGTGTAAGTGAAAGCTCCGAGCGCATCCGTGTTGAAGGGGAGTTCTGCAGGATCACCGTTTACCGGTTCAAACACCCCGGCTTGGAGGCTGGCATTCCAGAAATCCTCGAAGCGGGCGTGGTTCGACTGTAGTCCAAAATAGCGCTGCTGCCAGGTTTCCTTGATGTAATCCCTGTAGACGATGTCTTTTCCCATCCACTTCAGCAGGCTGTCCTGCATCGAACGTGTGTTGAACAAAGGATTGATACCTGGTTGTGCCAGTGTCAGCATACCGGGTCTGGCTTCTGCATCATCCCAGCTCTCCAGCATATGGTGTGCCGGCAGGGAGTAATTCATCAGCGCATCGGTTTCGTTTTTGAAGTTGTTGAAACTGATGCTGAGTCCGACCTTTTCCAGGGCTGCTTTAAGACGTTCTGGCGCTTCGTAATGATAGAAAGGATTCAAGCCGGCCACAAACAAGGCACTGACTTCACCCTTCTCTGCGCTGTTAACCAAGGCATCGAAGGCATCGTCCTGTCCTTGTTTCGTGAGGTCCGGTGCACCAGTGAATATGGTCTTGCCATAGCTGCCGGCCATGTTATTGATGCCATTGATCAGTACCTGCAGGTAAGGATCGTTGGTGCCAGCGACAACGAGGGTCTCTCCGGGATGCGCCATGATCTCATCGGCCAGCGCTTCCACATCCAGCGATGATTTGACTGCAGGAACGGCAGGCTGCCCGGTTCTACCGGCCAGCTCATTATATAAATGTATGATGCCTGCCTCAAGCTCGGAAGGTTTCACAGGAATACGCAGGTCTGCCTTGCTACCGGCCAGGCTGAAGCTGCTCTCTACCTGGATGTGACGGCTCAGTTTCTTCTGCCCTTCCGTCAATGCCCTGGTTTCAGCATACTGACGCGTGAAAGCAATGGGAGACAACCATGTTCCGAGGAAGTCAGCGCCAAAGCTCAGAATCAGTCCGGCCTTGTCAAAACGGTATGAAGGGATACTGCGCGATCCGAATGAAGCAAAGTTGGCTTCGAGCATGCCACTGTAGGAGATGGGGTCATACATCACCAGCTCAAATCCCGGGAAACGGGTCTTGAATTCTTCCAACAGTCGCAGAGTTGACGGAGAAATGAGGGTATGCGTCAATAAAACCATCCGGCCACCTGCGGCACTGATTCGCTCCAGTTCTTTGATGATGACTTCATCCAGAAAGCTCCAGTCCTGGCTTTCTCCGGCGGCGGTGGGACCTTTGAGGCGGGCACTGCCGTCATACAGACTGATTACGCCGGCTTGTACCCTGGCATTGGTTCCTCCATGTGTTATGGAAGATAACTCATTGCCTTCCAGTTTAATAGGCCTTCCATCTCTGACCTTCATCAGAACCGGACAGTAATCTCTTCCGTCATAATAGGTCGAGGCATACCAAATTGCCTTTCCGGGTTCAATTTCTTCTGGTTGATTCAGGTAGGGGATGGCCTTTTTTACCGGATTCTCGCAACTGGCGGCCAGTGCAGCGGTAGCTACACTGAATCCGGCCAGTTTAAGGAAATTGCGCCTGGACGTTTTGCTGCTGCCCAGGCCTTCCTCCAGCATCGCAACCACAGCACTGCGGTGCTCGGCTTCATGCTTGGCATCCAGCTCCTTCTGAGATATACCCTGGTATTCTTCCAGGCTTTTGTAGTATTGTTTCATAACATCATCGTGGCTTAAAACAAGGAATTAGGAATTAGTAATGGCACTTCATGCAGTCCAATCCACCCACATCTTCGACAGTAACTTTGGTCCTGCTGCCTGCCTTCAATTCTTCTTGCAACCTGCTGTAAATGGAATAATAAGCATTTCCTGAGAAATGCACTTCTGTATCGCGATGGCAATTAACACACCACCCCATGGACAGGTCAGAATGTTGTTTCAGCACATGCATCTCCTCCACCGGACCATGACAGGTCTGGCATTCCACTTTTCCGGCCTGCACGTGCTGGGCATGACTGAAGAAAGCGTGGTCCGGCAGATTGTGTACCCGTATCCATTCAACTGGTTTACCACTTTTTACCGCAGCATGGATCTTGTTTATTTCGAAGCGCCCCGACTGCGTTCCGTTGCGGATCACATTATGGCAGTTCAGGCAGAGACTCACCGGTGGTATGCCTGCGGATTTGCTCTCCAAGGCGGTGTAGTGACAATATTCACAATCGATACCGTTCTCCCCGGAATGGATCTTATGACTGAATTTGATGGGTTGATCTGGTGCATAGTTCTGTGTGCGGCTCAGGTCAATGGCTTCATGCACAAGAACTTTCATATGGAATGCAAATGCCACGATGAGCACAAGGGCGGGGATGGCTTTATATTTTCCGTTTTTGCCAAACAGCAGTATCAGCAATGCCAGCAGCATGGCCAACCCACTCCCCAGAAATATCATAAAATCGACAGGGATGGGCTTGTGGCGCGCCAGTCCTGTGGCTTTTACCTTTTTCAGATAGGCCGCGATGAGGGTGTATTCTTTGTCCGTGAGCTCTATCTTGGCATGTGATCCCAGCATTTTCTGACTGGGATTGGTCATCACGCTCTTGAGATAGGCAGTGTCTGGTGAAGCTGTGTAGGCATCCGCGAGGTCAAATACTGAGGGATTCCAGTTGATGGTATCCGCCGTCTGTGTATAATGACATGCAGCACATTCCGTAAATCCGCTACGGAACGGAATCAGGCCAAGGAACAAACGTTCTCCCTGCTTCTCTTCAAGGTCGGAATGTGGAGCCCAGACATCACCTCCTCCGGCGCCTGCTGCACGCACATATTGGTTGGAGGACCTGAATAGGTAGGAGCCGAAGAGAAGGCCGGCAAACAAGACCAGGATCAGCACCTTGACATTTCGGGATGTAGATCTTCGCATAGCGATCAGATATGTGATTGTCAGATATTGTAAATATAGACATTCCGGCCATCTAATGCCCGGAAATGTCACATTATTTAACTTCAACCGGTGACCGGTGGTGGATGGAATTAAATAGCCCTACGGCTGAGCTATCACGGTTGGAGTTTTCCATTGCACGCACGCAATGAGCGAATGTATGCAAAATATAGCATATACCAAACAAGGCAGGAAAATATTCTACCCGCTGTTGGCGCGAGGGCATGATATATCTGAAAGGGGCAGCTGTATAAAGCAATAAATACGAATTGCTTACAGCTACGGCACCAAACCGTTGAATAAAAAAGAATGTTGATAAATTACCAGCGGCCGCCGGCACCTCCACCACCAAAACTGCCGCCACCGAAGCCGCCAAAGCCACCGCCACCTGAGCGTCCGCCCCCGAAACCGCCAAATCCGCCGGAGCTGCCACCCCTTCCGCTATTCATCATGGTCATGATCAGCCACCAGGGTAGCTCAGCGCCAATGGTTTGCATATTGTTGCGCTTGTTGCTGAACAAAGAAATCAGAAGGATGATGACGCCGATAATAATGAGCGCTACCCAGAATGGTGGAGCATCAGCATCCTGACCGGCTTGATATTCACCGGAAGCCAGCGCGATCAAAGCCGATACACCGGCATCGATTCCCTGGTAATAATCCCCCATCCTGAAATGAGGTATCATCTCATTCTCCACAATTCGTTTCGCCATGGCATCGGGGATGGCGCCCTCCAGGCCATAGCCCGTGGCGATGAAAACATCCCCCATCTCGTTCTCGTAACGAGGCTTGACCAGCACGATCACGCCGTTGTCAAATCCCTTCTGACCAACACCCCAGCTTTCACCGATGCTGAAAGCCATCTCGGCAGCGCTATAACCTTCCAGTGATTTGAGGGTAACCACGGCGATCTGCGTGGAGGAGGTGTCATTGAAGGCAACCAGCCGCTGCTCCAGGCTTTCAGCCTGGGAAACATCGAGTATGCCCGCCAGATCGTTTACCAACCTGGGCGGATTAGGTTTGGGCGGAGCCTGTCCTACCAGGCTAAACATGAAGATGAGCAGGAAAATACCTGTCGTCAGGTGCTGCTTATTCCGCAAAAGAAATATCATTACTGAGTTCATTGATGTCATTATCCTGCCTGGGGAAATGGACCCCCAACTGAGCACCCGCAAGCCGGATCCCTTCGGTCAGGCCGGTAACAAAATCTCCTTCCTTGAAATGATGGATCATCAGGTCCCTGACCTCATCCCAGAAACCTTCCGGCACAGCCGTGTTGATTCCCTCATCCCCGATAATGGCAAGCTTCCGGTCCTCAATGGCCAGATAGATGAGTACTCCGTTCTTTAAGCGGGTTTTTTCCAGGCCAAGCTTGTCAAAAAGGTAAATGGCCCTTTCTATCTGATCCCCCTTGCAACGGGTGTCGAGATGCACACAAATCTCTCCGCTCGTCAGGCGTTCCGCATCAGAAATGGCCAGCAGGATGGATTCTTTCTGTTCCTGCGTGAAGAATTTCCTTGCTCCCATGATTAAAACTCCACAACGGGAGCCTCTTCAGCACCTTCCGCTGCCTCAAAATAGGCCTTGCTGCTGAAACCTAACAGCCCGGCAATCAGATTGCCCGGGAAACGACGCACGGTGGTGTTGTAATCCCGCGCCACTTCGTTGAAACGCTTGCGCTCCACTGTGATGCGGTTTTCAGTGCCCTCCAGCTGGGATTGCAGCTCCAGGAAGTTCTGGTTGGCTTTCAGGTCAGGATAACGCTCTACAACCACCATCAAACGGGATAAAGCAGAGCTTAACCCGTCTTGTGCCTGCTGGAACTGCTGAAACGACTGCGCATCAAGGTTCTTGGGATCTACTGTGATGCCGGTGGCTTTGGCTCTTGCCTCAATAACCTGGGTCAGTGTCTGCTGTTCAAATTCAGCATAACCCTTAACCGTAGCTACCAGGTTGGGAATGAGGTCAGCACGGCGTTGATAAACATTCTCTACCTGCGCCCAGCTCTCTGTGACGGCTTCCTCTTTGCCAACCAGACGGTTATAAATCCCGGAGCCCCATAAAACGGCGAGGACAAGGAGAACAATGATGATGATGACACTTCTGGATCCTTTCATGCTTACTTTGGATTAAGGTTTTCAGGGCTAAAGGTAATGATTTACAGATGTGATGCTGCACCTGGGTCAATAAAGCCCAGACTGCGACGAACAAAATCCGTCAGTGCTTCACCATACAACAACTGCTGTGAAAGCAGAGCCAGATCACTGATTTGCCTGATGCGTCCGTTTCTTTCATCTTCAGATAAATGCATCAGGTTGTTGATGAGGGCGTGATTGGTATTGACAACCACATTCAGGCTCTCAGGGAAGGCATCGAAACCTGCCATGCCACCCAGGGCCGACATGTCGCGCATGCGCCGCATGAACTCCGGGCGGGTGATGATCATAGGCATATCATGGGGGGAGAGGGCAGCGAAGCTGACCGAAAAACGCTCCTTCCCCAGCACATCTTCTATCCAGGGCCTCACTTTTTCCTGGTCCTCCTGACTCAGCATACCCGGCAGACTGTCTTCTTTTTCAATCAGCCGGTCCACCGTGTCAGCATCCACACGACTGAAGCGCACATCTTCCAGCTTCTGCTCCAGATTATGAATGAAATGCTGATCCAGGGTGCCATCCATCAATAAGATGTCATAACCCCGCTCCCGGGCAGATGCAATATAGGCATGCTGTGCCTCGACGTCATTGGAATAGAGGTAAACCAGCTTGTTGTTTTTATCTTTTTGCTGATTTTCAACGTGCTGACGGTATGAGTCCAGGGTGAAATATTGTCCGTCGATGTTTTTCAGCAATACAAACTTCTGCGCCCGCTCATAGAACTTCTCATCCGTGATCATCCCATATTGAATGAAGATGCGGATATCGTCCCATTTCTTCTCAAATTCTTCACGCTGATTTTTGAAAATCTCATCCAGCTTATCGGCCACTTTCTTCGTGATATGCCCTGAGATCTTCTTAACACTGGCATCGCTCTGCAGATAACTCCGCGATACATTCAGCGGTATGTCCGGAGAATCTATCACCCCATGCAATAGCGTCAGAAAATCCGGCACAATACCCTCCACCGAATCAGTTACAAAAACCTGATTGCAGTAAAGCTGTATCTTATCTTTTTGAATATCAATATTTTTCTTCACTTTTGGGAAGTAGAGTATCCCAGTGAGATTGAAGGGATAATCAACGTTGAGGTGTATATGGAACAGGGGCTCTTCCATGCTGAATGGGTAGAGCTCCCTGTAAAATGCCTGATAATCCTCTTCCTTAAGATCGACCGGCTTACGTTTCCAGGCAGGATTAACATTGTTAATGATGCGCGGCCGAGTCGTTTCATCATATTTGTCATGTCCCTGCTCATCTTTCTCGCCTTCAATCTTTTCCCAATGTTTCTCATCCCCAAACCGTATGGGCACAGGCAGGAAGCGGCAGTATTTCTTCAGTAATGACAGGATACGCCCATCTTCCAGGAATTCCAGTGAATCGTCGGCTATGTGGAGAACCACATCGGTGCCCCGTTCTGTGCGGTCAGTTTCTTCTAACTGGTATTCCGGACTTCCATCACAGCTCCAGTGGATGCCTTTGGTTCCGGCTCCTTTGCGGTAGGTCTTGCTGAAGATCTCTACTTTGGAGCTGACCATGAAAGCACTGTAGAAACCCAGTCCGAAATGGCCGATGATGGATGCAGCATCTGCCTCTGACTTGCCTTTGTATTTGGCAATGAATTCCTCGGCACTGGAGAAGGCAATCTGGTTGATGTATTTGTCGATTTCTTCCGCCGTCATCCCAATACCCTTATCTCGTATTCGCAGTGTTTTGTTCTCCTTGTCAAGCATGACCTCAATGGTCAGATCACCAAGGTCTCCCTTGATATTGCCGCGCGATGCAAGGAATTTTAGTTTTTCTGTCGCATCTACTGCGTTGGAAATGAGCTCTCTGAGAAATATTTCATGATCCGAATACAGGAACTTTTTAATAATGGGAAAGATGTTCTCTGTCTGAACGTTGATTTTTCCGGTCTGCATTTTTCTTGATTTTTATCTTCGCTAGATACTGCGCAAAGCCTGTGCCAGCAAGCACCTGGCTGACAAATTGGCAATCCGGTTAGGCGGTGCGCATTATTGTCAGACCCAATGTTTAGGAAATATGGCATTTCATGGATAGTCTGGTCGATGTCATAGCCGTGGTAGGGGATCCAGCCAGCCTAGCTTACCAAGTGCCCACCAGCCACATAATATTGCTTCTGCTGCGTCGTCCTGCAATGCTGTTTGCGGTTTTGGCCCATTCAGGTGATCAATCACACGGCGGGCCATTTGAATGGCTTGTTGCTTGGCCTGTATCCCGCTCCTGCGCTCGCGGGAGTAAAGGATGTCCTTGCGCCATACATCGGCCGAGGTAAGCTGTACGGCAATTCCCAGTCTTCTTGCCTCTTCCGACCAGGCTTGTGCCAGTGGCCCACCTCCTTCTATCACAAGATAATGCAGATCAGGTATTTCCCTGATCATGGATACCGCAGCTCTCCGCAGGCGGGAAGCATTACCGTAATTACGTGATCCGTATGCCAGTATCAATGGCTGATTCGTGTACACGGCAAATCCGGTTCTTATTCCCAGGTCTACAGCCAGTAATTTCTCGGTATCCATGCGAGCAAAGGTAAGTGAATCAGTGTTTTTATATACAGGATAGATATATCTTGGCCAATCCGGTAATTTTCCTAACTTAGCCCGGACGATTCGCTTGACAGGGCCTGGCCCGGATGATAAAGACACTGATCAGCGGTCTGACCGTATCAGCAGCCTGTAACTTAGAAAACCCAGGTTGCCGGACTGTTATACCGTTACTTTAATAACGTACCAACCAACACCAGTCGTTATGGAAAACATTGAATGGGGAAAGTTGCCTTTCGGTTACTTTAAAACGGATTATAATGTCCGTTGCTACTACCGGAACGGATCATGGGGAGAGCTGGAAGTTTCTTCTTCAGAACACATTAACATCCATATGGCAGCCACATGCCTGCATTATGGTCAGGAAGCGTTTGAGGGAATGAAGGCTTTCCGGGATAAAGAGGGGAAAATCAGGCTCTTCCGCTGGGAGGAAAATGCAGCCCGCATGCAAACTTCAGCCAGAGGCATCATGATGGCCGAGGTACCAATCGAATTATTCCGCGATGCTGTTCTGAAAGTTGTTAAACTCAATGCACGCTTTGTGCCACCTCATGGTTCCGGTGCCAGCCTGTATATCAGGCCTTTGCTCATAGGTACAGGCCCTAAAGTAGGCGTTATGCCTGCCGATGAATACCTGTTCATGGTCTTTGTAGGCCCGGTAGGTCCTTACTTTAAAGAGGGCTTCAACCCGGTGAAAATCCAGATTGCCAGAGATTATGACCGTGCTGCTCCCCTTGGAACAGGTCATATCAAAGTAGGGGGCAATTATGCCGCCAGTCTGCGTGCCGGACAACGTGCTAAAAAAGATGGCTTTGCAGACGTCTTGTACCTGGATGCCAAGGAAAAACTATACATCGATGAGGCCGGTCCAGCCAACTTCTTCGGAATCAAAGGCAATACCTATATCACACCCGCCTCAGCATCTGTGCTTCCTTCCATCACCAATAAAAGCCTGATGAAGCTGGCCGAAGATATGGGCATGGTCGTTGAACGCCGCCATATCTATGTGGATGAACTGAAAGATTTCGATGAAGTCGGCGCCTGTGGAACGGCAGCAGTGATTTCACCCATTAGGGAGATCAACGACAGGGAAAGCGGGGAGAGCTTCTACTATTGTCCGGATGGTAAAGCAGGCCCGATTTCTACCAAACTTTACAAGAAATTGCAGGGAATACAATACGGGGATGAACCGGATCCTTATGGTTGGATTACCATTCTGGATTAAGGAGAGAAACGAAAAAGCCCCGGAAAACAACACGGGGCTTTTTTTTATGCTTTATCGTAAAGGCAGCATGGCGGCCATCTCAGCCTGCATCTTCCTGGCTTCCTCCCTGGCGGCCTCTTCAAAATCCTCACCAACGGAAGCATACAATATGCTGCGTGAAGCATTGACAAGCAATCCGCAATCCTTGTTCATGCCATAACGGGCAACATCCTCCAGACTTCCGCCCTGTGCGCCAATGCCGGGTACCAGCAGGAAGTGATCGGGCACGATCCTCCTGATGTCGAGGAACTTCTCTGCCTTGGTGGCACCGGCAACGAACATGATATTGCCTTCATGTCCCCAACTGGCCGCTTTCTCAAGAACGCGTTCATACAACAACACTCCGTCTTCCTTTCCGGCCAGGAACTGAAAATCAGCAGCTCCCTTATTGCTCGTCAGGGCCAGTACGATGGCCCATTTCCCTGTATACGCCAGAAAAGGCTGGATTGCATCCTCACCCATATAGGGCGATAAGGTGACAGCATCGGCATTCAGATGCTGGAAAATGGCCTGGGCATACTGCGAGGCCGTATTTCCGATATCTCCTCTCTTTGCGTCGGCGATGACAAATGGCTTGGGATTCAGATTGTTAAGATAATCGCTGGTCTTCTCCAAACTTTTCCATCCGGCAGCGCCCTGGCTCTCATAAAACGCGGTATTAGGCTTGAAAGCAACGGCATATTCAAGTGTTGCATCAATGATCCGCTTGTTAAATTCGAATACAGGGTCCTCATAATGAGTCAGATGTGCGGGAATCTTCCCGGCATCGGTATCCAAACCAACGCATAAAAAGGATTTCTTTTTAAAAATCTGTTCGATGAGCTCCTGTCGATGCATAAAAGCGGAGATTGATGGATTAAGCAATGGATTCGCTGCTGACGGCTGCTTTGAGTTTCTCGGTGTTTTCAGCAACCTGTAAGGCTTCGATGATGGGTTGGATATCCCCATCGATGATGGATTGCAAATTATATAATGTGAGCCCGATGCGATGGTCTGTCACACGGCCTTGCGGCCAGTTGTACGTTCTGATCTTGGCCGAGCGGTCGCCCGTCGAAACCATGGTCTTGCGCTTGGATGCGATATCATCCAGGTACTTCTGGTACTCCATCTCAAAGATGCGGGTACGCAATACCTTCATGGCTTTTTCCAGGTTCTTGACCTGAGATTTCTCATCCTGGCATGTGGCTACGATGCCTGTCGGGATATGGGTCAGCCTGATAGCAGAATACGTCGTATTCACCGATTGCCCACCCGGACCGGATGAACAGAAGATATCCTTGCGGATATCGGACTGCTTTAGTTCAATGTCTACCTCATCGGCTTCAGGGAGTACCACGACCGAAGCGGCAGAGGTGTGAATGCGACCCTGGGTCTCTGTCTGGGGCACCCGCTGCACGCGGTGGACACCGCTCTCGTATTTCAACAGCCCATATGCCCCATCGCCGATGACATCCGCGATGATTTCCTTGTAGCCTCCAACGGTACCTTCAGTATAATCCACCAGTTCCAGCTTCCAACCCCGGATTTCAGCATATTTGCTGTACATACGAAACAGATCACCGGCAAAAATACTGGCCTCGTCGCCCCCTGTTCCTGCCCTGATCTCAATGATGGCATTCTTACCATCCTGTGGATCCTTGGGGATCAGCAACAAACGGATGTCCTCCTCCAGGGTTTCCTTGCGGCGTGTAAGCGTATTCAGCTCCTCCTTGGCCATTTCCCTGAATTCCTCATCTTTCTCATTATAAAGAACATGGCGGGCAGATTCCATGTTATTCATAATGTCTGCATATTCCAGGTAGGCATCCACGATGGGTTGCAAATCCTTGTAATCTTTATTGAGTTTGATGAAACGTTTCATATCCGACATGGTGGCCGGATCGTTCATCTCTTTCTCTATTTCCTGATAGCGTTGGTATATCGCCCCCAGCTTTTCCAGCATAAAATTTCATTTTGGCCTGCAAAGGTACAACTTAGCAGCTCATGAATGATAGGTGTACGTTCCCCTGTCATCAGTGATCGTCAGGCGGGACTCAGGTGAGGACACACATCTTCCTATGACCCTGGCCTCAACCCCAAAACCGGCGGCAATATCCATGATGGGTCTTGCCAGGGTCTCATCCACATAGATTTCCATCCGGTGCCCCATATTGAAGACCTTGTACATCTCCTCCCTGCTGGTCCCTGATTCTGTTTCGATTAACTCAAAAACTGGTGGGGTTGGGAAGAGGTTGTCTTTAATGAGATGGATGCCCGGCGCGAAGCGCATGGCCTTGGTCTGGCCACCTCCGCTGCAATGCACCAGTCCATGGATGTCTGACCGGAATTGGTTCAACACCTCCCGCATCACCGGTGCATAGGTCCGCGTGGGCGACAGCAGCAACCTGCCAATTTCCATGTCCCTGTAAAGATCTTCGAGCCTTCTTGATCCTGAGTAAACCAGGTCTGAAGGGATTGCAGTGTCATAAGACTCTGGATACAATCTTGCATAATGTCCGGAAAGGACGTCATGCCGGGCCGAAGTTAAGCCGTTGCTGCCGATCCCGGAATTATACTCCCGTTCATACCTTGCCTGGCCGTAGGAAGCGAATCCCACTATCACATCTCCTTCCCTGATACCATTGTTGCGGATCACATCCGCGCGACGGATACGCGCATAAACCGTGGAATCTACGATGATGGTGCGCACCAGATCCCCAACATCCGCAGTTTCTCCGCCTGTGCTCCACATTCCGATACCATGTGCACGCATCTCTTCAAGAAAGGACTCAGTACCTTCAATGATAGCACTGATCACCTCACCAGGGATCAGATGACGGTTGCGTCCGATGGTGGAAGACAGGTAGATGCCATCAGTCACACCGACACAGAGCAGGTCATCCAGGTTCATCACGATGGCATCCTGGGCAATGCCTTTCCAGACATTGATATCACCGGTTTCTTTCCAGTAGAGATAGGCAAGAGATGACTTGGTACCGGCCCCATCCGCATGCATCACGCTTGCATAAGCCGGATCCCCTGAGGCAAGGTCAGCAACTACTTTGCAGAAGGATCCGGGAAACAATCCGGTATCCGTGAAGCGGATCGCCTGGTGCACATCCTCTTTGGAAGAAGAGACCCCTCGGCGGGCGTAACGGGATGCATCTTGGGTCATAATCAGGGTATTGCTAAAACAAAAGAGCATCCCGGTCATTGCCCGGAACGCTCTCCTGTTGATCATCTATACATCTTATTTAAAGATCAGCTGGTTCTTCTCCTTGTCGATGGTATAACTGCCAAAGCGTTCCAAAATGGTCTTGCCTGCTGTCACTGGGTACGCAAGTTTATGGACAACTGTTGCTTCCAGGTTCGTAACGGTATTATCACCAATACGTAAGGCTTTTACCTTAAATCGTGCCTGGTCTGCGATCGTACCACCGGCCAGTGCTGTAATGACATCGCCCAGGAAATCATCCTTGCTGATGGCACCATCCAAGAGCAACTTCAGCGCGAACTCCAGGGATACATTCAGGGTGGTCGTCTTCTCATCAAAGTAGAAGTCGTTCCTGTAGTTGTTCAGGATACAGGTGGCAGTGAAGCTGCCATCCTGCGTGGCGGTGATGGGTATCACATTTTCTCCTGGATTGAGAACGATATTGATAAACTGTTCAGCACTGTCCAGCGCTGGCAAAGGTGTAGGTACAAAGTCTTTACTGAGTACCCTGAACTCCGTACGGCGGTTTAGCTGATGCGCAGCCTCCTTGATGGGTGTGGAAGGCAGTGAATTGATATAACTCTCTGTCAGCACTGTACCAGCCGGGAAAGTATAATTACTGCGTGTAAGCTCTTTTTCAATGGTGCGTGGAACGCGCTCACCATAACCTTTGGCAACGAGTCTGCCTGGATGAATACCGCGTAAGATCAGGTAATCGACGACACTTTGGGCACGGCGCTGCGACAGGATATCATTGCGCTCGTCGGTGTCACGGGCATCCGTATGTGAAGCAAGCTCGATGATCAGCGTCGGATTGGCCTCAAGGATCTGGATCAGTCCGATCAACGAATCCTGATACTGTGGTTTGAGGTCCCACTTTGCCAGATCATAGAGGATCTCCGGCAATACAATGGGCTTTTCCGGAATAGGAACGAGGATAAAGTCGATGGTGAAGTCCTTGCTTTCCAATAGACCAACCGTCGTTTCTCTTGCTGAGGCTCCAAAATAATCCTTGCGGCTGACATTCAGTTCATAAGAAGTGTGCTTCAGCACCTGTTTGTTGTCAAAAGAATAATAACCCCTTGAGTCTGTGAGGGCCTCCACTGAAGTGCCATCCGTTCCGGTGAGGACGATTTTGGCTCCTTCGATGAACTGCAGTGTCCTGTCATCCCTGACACGGCCTGCAATGGTGAAAAGCAGCGGCCTTTCATAGAAACTGTATATGTCATCCCCGCCACGGCTATCGCTACGGTTCGAGGTAAGGAAACCCTTTTCCTCGTTTTCATAGAATACCATATGGAAGTCATCCCCGTTGGAATTCACCGGAGACTTCATATTCACCGGTGCTCCCCAGGTATCGCCCACTTTGACGACCCGGAAGATATCCAGGCCACCCATTCCCGGATGGCCATTGGAAGCAAAATAAAGGACAGTATCCGAGCGCAGGGTGGGGAACATATCATCACCCACGCTGTTCACTTTGGGACCCAGGTTTTTAGGTTTGCCAAAAGCGCGGCTTTTGCGGTCACGGGTTACGACATAAAGATCCTTGCCACCGAATCCGCCCGGCAGGTCTGCGGCAAAATACATCGTCAGCTCGTCTTCACTTACAGCCGGATGCCCGTATGTAACGGTACTGTCAATATCAATGGCCGTCAGTTTGGGTTCATCCCATCCCCTGCCTTTTCTCCGTGTTTCGTAAATCTGACATCCCATGACCCGCTTGCGGTCAAAGCCACAACGGGTGAAATACAAAACATTGAAATTGCCTGCAAAAGTTCCGGCACCTTCATTGGCTTCTGAGTTCACGATGGCTTCCTGATCCAGCAGGGTAGGAGCACTCCAGTCACCTTTGCGATCTTGCTGAGAGTAATATAGGTCGCTGAAATTCTGACCTGTCCAGTCATCAATGCGGGATCCGGTACTCCCTTCACGTGAGCTGGTGAAGATCAGTGAGCGATACTTTTTGTCGGCAAATGAAGGGGCAAAATCATCACTGCGTGAGTTGAATTTCTTTTCATTGGTAACCACATAACGCGTGGGGTTTTCTTTCCATTTGACGGCCAATTCACTGGACTCTACCCCGATTGGCCCGCGCGGATCGTTGGGTGCGAGCTCAGCATAGGCCTGGTACTGATCCTTGGCTTGCGCATAATTCTCCAGCAATTTTAACATGTCGGCATGATAGAGCAACGTCAAAGGATTGGTCTTTTGATAGTTGATCCTCAACAGCCGCTTGTATTGGGATTCAGCCCTTTTGGGATTGTTCGTCAAACGGTAACATTCAGCAATCTGAAACAGAATGCGCTTCTTCTCAGCCTGGTTGCTCTTGACCTTGGAATACGCTTTCTTGTATTTGTCAATAGCGGTGAAATACTGCTGATTATTGAAGGCTTCATCAGCCTCCTGGGTAAAATTCCTTTTCTGTTGCGCCATTGCGCCGGTGGATACCACGCAAATCGCAACGAACAGCGGAATAAGATACCGGTATATTTTCATAGGGCTGTAATTATGCGCTGCCAAACTTGTTAGCTCGCTAAATTAAAGAAATAATCCGTATTGCGAAAACTCATTCTTCTTTCTCCTCTTTTTTGTCCGGTTCCTTAAAGGGATCCATCTCATCCTGTATGCGTCTTCCTTCCTGCCTGATCTCATTCCGGATTTCTCCGGTAACGCGCTTGATCTCGTTCATCCCCTTACCAAACATCCGCGCCATTTCCGGAATTTTCCTGGGCCCGAAAATGAGAAGAATGGCCAGAACGATGATGATCAGCTCTCCACTGCTGATGTCCAGAAACAAGGGTAGTAGTCTCATGATCGGGCCTTTGCGCAAAGGTAATAATTTGATAGCCGTCGTCGGATATAAAAAAAACAGTGGACCACCTGGTCCACTGTTTTGATATAATGTTGAGAAGCAATGCTATGCCTGCACTTTGGCAGCTTTGCGTTCTCTTCTGGCCTTGGCACTCATGATCAGATCATAGGCAATAGGACTGGCCGTGAAGACCGAAGAATATGTACCAATGATGATACCAAACAAGAGCGCGAAAGTGAAACCTCGAATGATTTCGCCCCCGAACAGGAAGATCATCAGCAATACCAGAATCGTTGTGCCGGAAGTGTTAAAGGTACGCCCCAGGGTACGGTTCAGCGACATATTTATGGTATCCTTCAAATCCTTTTTCGGATGGAGGAAAATATTCTCACGGATACGGTCGAAAATGATAACGGTATCATTAATGGAATAACCGATGATGGTAAGGATGGCCGCGATAAACGCCTGGTCGATCTCCATGTTGAATGGTAAAATATTGTAGAACATCGAGAACAACGAAATAGTGATCAGGGTGTCATGGGACAGAGCAATAACCCCCCCCAGACCAAATTGCCACCGCTTGAACCTGACAGCGATATACAAGAAAATGACGATCAGTGAGAAGAAGATGGCAAGCACGGCATTGCGCTTGATGTCATGGGCTATGGTTGGCCCAACCTTCTGGGAACTCAGAATTCCTAGCAAACGGGTTTCCTCGTCGGCTGTCGTTACAAAGTCCTCCATGCTCATGGGCCTTCCGTAAAATGTCTGCAGGGCATTGAACAGCTTGCCGGAAATCAGGCTGTCTACTTCCAGGCCTTCCTCTTCAATCTTGTATTTGGTCACGACCTTGATCTGTGTGGTAGGTCCAAATGTCTTGGCCTCAACAACCTCTCCAAACTCAGTTTTCAGGGCATCCCTGACTTCATTCAGACTTTCAATGGGTTGGTCGAAGCGAACGATGTAAGTACGTCCACCGGAAAAATCAATACCCATATTCAAGCCGCGGACAGCAAGTGAAACGATACCCAGGACGATGATGGCAGCTGATAACATATAGGCCTTTTTCCTCATGCTCACGAAGTCGAAATTAACCTTGGTAAAGGCGTCACGGGTGATATTGTTATCAAACAGGAGGGGCTTGTTGCGGCTCATCATCCATTCGAAGATGACCCTGGAAATAAAGATCGCGGTAAACAGGGAGGAGAGGATACCGATGATCAGTGTTGTGGCGAAACCTTGTACCGGACCTGTCCCAAAGGTATAGAGCACGATACCGGTGAGCAGGGTGGTTACGTTACCGTCGATGATGGCGGAATAGGCATTTTTATAACCATCTGCGATGGCCAGCCTGATACCCTTACCGGCCCTTACCTCTTCAAGAATACGTTCATAGATAATCACGTTGGCGTCGACAGCCATACCCAGCGTAAGGACGATACCTGCAATACCCGGCAAGGTCAGTACCGCTCCCAGGGATGCAAGAACACCGAAAATGAAGAAGATATTGGTGATCAGCGCAAGGTCAGCTACCCATCCACCGCGGTTGTAATAGAAAATCATATAAATCAGCACAAGGACGAAGGCGATCAGGAAAGAGCGCAAGCCCTGTGTGATGGATTCCTTACCCAGTGAGGGTCCCACAACTTCTTCCTGTATGATTCTGGCAGGAGCTGGCAGCTTACCGGCCTTCAGGATGTTGGCAAGGTCCTTGGCTTCCTCAACGCTGAAGTTGCCCGTGATAGAAGAACGTCCGTTGGGGATCTCATCGTTGACAGTCGGGAAGGAATACACGAATCCATCCAGCACGATGGCGACGGATTTGCCAATGTTGTCAGCCGTAAGCCGCTTCCATATCCTGGCTCCTTCAGAGTTCATTGTCATGCTGATTTCCACCTGTCCGTTTGGACTGTAATCCTGGCGGGCATCCACAATGGCATCCCCCATCAAAGGAGCAGAGCCGTCGCGGGAAGTAACCCTTAGCGCAATCAATTGCAGGATATCAGGCTGTTCCTTGCTGGGCTTCACGGTCCAGGCCAGTTTCAGATCACGCGGAAATACCGTCTGAAGCGATTTGATATATGAGTTCACGGTAGAGGTGTCCTTGATGGTGGCAAAACCTACCACAGGACCACGGCCGGCAAAAAACTGCCCTTGCTCATTCTGATAATAGGCCGGACTCAATACTGCAAAGAGCGGATTTTCTTTTGTCCATTCTTCCCGGCTCATCTCTTCGGCACTGGCAGCAGCAGCAGTATCACTCAGTTTATCAATGAGGGAACCCGCAGCGGTATCCGCCGGGGCTTCAGTGTTTTCAGCCAGGGTTTCTTCAACTACCTCAATGCTGTCAGCGGTGGCAACCAATGTGTCTCCTTCTGCAACTGCTTCTTCCTTGCCACGGTTCTTGAGAACATTAACCAGCTTGGTGTTGGCGTCGGTAAAATAGCTTTGTACTTCAGCAAAATCATAGGTTTCCCAGAACTCCAGGTTGGCCGTCCCCTGCAGCAGCTTGCGCACGCGTTCCGGTTCCTTGATCCCCGGCAATTCGATCAGCACACGGCCGCTCTGCTCCAAAGCCTGAATATTGGGCTGCGCTACCCCGAAACGGTCGATACGGGTGCGCAAAATGTTAACAGTGCGGTCGAAAGCACCGTCAGTTTCTTCACGCAGTACCGTGATCACCTCTTCATTGGTGGACTTCGGTGTTACACGGTCCTTCAGCTCTATGGTCGCGAAGATGGCAGCCAGACGGGCGTTGGGATCAATTTCAGCAAAACTCTCTGCAAACAGGGTTACGAAATTCTTGTTGCTGGCCTTCTGCTTCTGGATGGCCAGATCGATGGCCTGCGTAAAGGTGGGATCAGTGCTGTTGCCGGAAAGCGCCCGGATGATATCCACCACCGACACCTCCATGGTGACGTTCATCCCCCCCTTCAGGTCCAGTCCAAGGTTGATCTCCCGTTCCTTACACTCCTTGTAGGTGTATTTGCGAACCAGGATGTTGTATACGACCTGACCCGACATCGAATCCAGGTAATAACGCTCCCTGGCCTTCGACAATGAGTCCAGCAGATACTGCATCTTCACCTCACTGCCACCCGCCATCTCTGTGGCCAGCTGATTGACAGACTCATGCTGCGCGTAATGCCGGGCTGACCGCTCTACCTGACGCGTCTTGAAACTAAAGGTCAGCTGGAACAAACATACCAGGGCAAATGCAATGGCAAAAAACTTGATAACCCCTTTATTTTGCATACGTTTCGTATTTTGGCGTTGAGCTTTTTTTTGAGGCTGCAAATATAGAATAACATTTGCACTTAACCAATTTTGACCAGCTACACAAACATGCTCCCGGAGCAGCTCGACAGAAATGTCTATCTTTACTGTCCAATGATGAAGAACATGATAAGAATCGCCGCGCTCAGTTGCATGCTCTGCCTGATTTTCCTGTCACTTCAGGCCCAGCCAAAATCCCTGCCTTTGCAAGCACGGCAACTGGATATTCCTGTATTCAACGAAGCAGGAACTGCTTTAAAGTATCCCTGGGCCGGTGGTGTCAACAGCGTTCAGTTCAATACCATCGACATGAACCTGGACGGGATCCCCGACCTGCTGATCTTTGACAGGGCCGGAAACATCATGTTGCCCTTTATCAACCAGGGTACACCGGGAGTGACCGATTATGTTTACGCACCCGATTATGTCCTCCGTTTCCCGCCACTCCATGACTGGGTTATCCTTAAAGACTACGACATGGACGGCAAAGCCGATATCTTCAGCTATTCCGTAGGAGGACTCGCAGTATACCGCAATGTTTCGGATACCGTTCTTAAGTTCCAGTTGAAGACGAATTTGTTGCTGTCATATTATTATAATAATTATATAAATATATATTGTACTGATGTTGATTTTCCTGGTGTCTACGATATTGATGGGGATGGCGACCTGGATATCCTGACCTTTTTTGGTCTGGGTTCCTTTATCGAATATCATCAAAACATGTCGATGGAAAAATATGGCGTGCCCGATAGCCTTGACTTCAAAATGGTCGACAAATGCTGGGGTCACTTCATGGAAAGCGAAATTTCCAATCTCCTGACGCTCAATGTTCCATGTCCATACGGCAAGGAAGACGCCGGTGAAGTACTGCAGCTCCGTACTTCCCAAGGCCCGGAGAATATCGAACATGTAGGCTCAACGTTTCTGCTGATGGATTATAATAACGACAGTGTCGTTGATCTTGTTCTGGGCGATGTGGATTACCCTATGGTTATCTTGCTGATGAACGGCGGTACGAAAGATTCTGCCTGGATGATCAGCCAGGATACCAACTTCCCCACCATCAACCATCCCTTGCGGCTGATCTCCTTCCCGGTCCCTAGTTATATAGATATTGATAATGATGGAGTTAAGGAGCTCATGGCCAGTCCGTTTGATCCTAATCCCGGCCTTACCAAGAACCTGAACAGCGTCTGGTTCTATGAGAATACCGGTACCAATAACCAACCTCTGTTTCAGTTTGTACAGGAAGATTTTTTCCAGGAGGACATGATCGACCTGGGTGCCGGGGCTTTCCCTGCTGTGGTGGATGAAAACAGTGACGGATTGCCTGATCTCATCGTTGGCAATATTGGTGTGCACGACTCTTCCTGGTATTCGTTTGGTTTCCTCTATTCTTCCTATCGCGCCAGCCTGGCACTCTATCGCAATGTTGGCACAGCCACCAGCCCCGCCTTCCGCCTGATTACAAGGGATTATGCCGGGCTTTCTGCCCTGAAAACCCAGGGACTGACGCCAACCTTTGGTGATCTCGACGGTGACGGTGACCTGGATATGCTCGTAGGTAAGGATGATGGTACCATCAGCTTCTACAGGAATATCGCCGCCAGCGGTCAGCCCATGCAATGGAGCCTGGTGACGGATCAATACCAGGGCATCGATATCGGCAGGGCTGCAGCCCCCGTGCTCGTGGATATGGATGGCGATTCCCTTCCCGACCTGGTATCAGGTAACCGCGAGGGGACGCTTGTCTTTTTCAGGAATACAGGCACCAAAACCAACCCGGTATTTACCCATATCACCGATAGCCTTGGGAAAGTGGATGTGCGCGACTTTCTCCAGTCCTACTCCGGCTACAGCACCCCGG
>Ga0208462_1000770_pt1 | contig 27380 bp, 18 predicted proteins | sample AD_SCU001_MetaG_FD_184452 | JGI IMG/M metagenome (GOLD analysis project Ga0208462, IMG submission 184452) | Active sludge microbial communities of municipal wastewater-treating anaerobic digesters from China - AD_SCU001_MetaG (SPAdes) (version 2) | ecosystem: Engineered > Bioreactor > Anaerobic...
CTTTATGCGCCTTATATACGCCCAGGACCTCTTCCGGCGGATGATGTGACATTTCGCCCAGCCGGAACACCATATAAGCATCCCCCGGGCTGGGAACGTTGCCGAGAACCGCACTGATGCGGGCATCGCCGATTTGGAAACGGGTGGCCAGTCTTGCCCTGAATCCATCGGCATCCGCCCGAGCCTGAATATTAAAATCCCTCATCCAGTCAAAATCACCGGCTGAAACGATTGCCGCTGAGAAGACAGATAAAAACACAAATGAAATCATCAATAATATCTTCCGTCCCGTCATCAATTCCTCCTTTTCATTGTTTCAATTCTTCTGAACAGATCACCTGTCCTGGTCATTCTCTTCGAATTATTTATTGTTGCTGCTGAGGGCGTTGTCCTCTTTCCTGTTGCGGCTGTTGCGGTCGCTGCATCTGTTCTCGCTGCACCGGCTGTCTTTGTTGGTGCTGATACCTGATCTCCTGCTGCTGGCGCTGAATATCGGGTCTTTGTTGAATCTGTTTCTGCTGCGGTCTCATCTCCTGCTGCTGCATTTGCTGAACATCCGGTCTTTGCTGCACCTGCTTCGGTTGTTCCCGCTGAATTTCGCGTCTTTGCTGAATTTGCTTCTGCTGTTGCGGTCTCATCTCCTGCTGTCGTTTTTGCTGCTGTTGAATTTCCTGCCTCTGACGCATCTGCCTTTGTTGTTCCTGCTGAATTTCGCGCCTTTGCTGAATTTGTTTCTGCTGTTGCTGCCTCATCTCCTGCTGTCGTTTTTGCTGCTGTTGAATTTCCTGCCTCTGATGCATCTGCCTTTGTTGTTCCTGCTGAATTTCGCGCCTTTGCTGAATTTGTTTCTGCTGTTGCTGCCTCATCTCCTGCCGCTGTTGTTGATGCCGCTGAACATCGGGCCTCTGCAGATATTGCTTTTGACGTTGATCCCTTATTTCATATCTCTGCTGCTGTGTTCGGGGTTTGTAATTACGGACGTCCCAAGTTTTCTTCTTTTCCCAGTATCGATTGTTGCGCCAGCCTTTCCAATTCTGTTGAAGCCTTTGATGGGGAATACGCTCATAGTACCAGGGATGTCCATACCATCTGCGTTCTACGTAATATCTTCGCCAGCCTGGGTCCACGTCATAATAAAACCGTGGAACGGCGTTGTAATAAACCCATCCCCGGTCGTAATAATGCGAACGGTACCACCTGCCTTCCCACGGTCGCCACCACCAGCCGCTCCAGAAAAAGATGTCTACATCTATTTCCGGAACAACATAAACATCATCGGTGTCGGGTAATACTACGACAGACGGCGGAGCGGCAAAAGCAATGACAGGGGGAAGAGAAATTCCAATGCTGATGTCTACCGCCGCCATTGCCGGGGCAGTCGAAAAACTCATCAGCAGAAAAAATATAGCGCCAAAAACAAGTTTCTTCATTCTTCTTTTCTCCTTTCTCTGGTGTTTATGGGAGTTCTGTTGCAGGCGGCTCTTTCAAGGCAAACGGAGCGCGCGGGTAACTGTACAGCGATTTTCTCATAACTCATTATAAAGCACCATTAAAATTCCATTCATTATTTATGCAAAGGCAATAATCACATTTTATGCCAATCTCAATAAATTTTAAAAGTGCCTTAATAATTAGCTGTTTACAAGCATCAGACGTAAGGGAGGGATGATCAGAAGGTAGATTGCCTGGGTACAAAGTACTCAATATTTCAGCATCATCTGGATAAAAAATACGCACTTTTCGCCGCTAATTTTTCCTGGCCGTAACTTTGAACAACAGGAAACTTAGAATCACCATCAGGACATTGGCTGATCCCAGCAGCATTAAAGCCTTCGCAGCGTTGTGCCCGAGGCGCGTGTAGAGTTCTCCGGCGATGCTGATCACGGCGCCGCCCAGACACCACGACCAGCCCATCAGGATTGCCGAGACAATGCTGACATTTTCGCGGGGGGCGATCCACTGGCCGAAAGCGACTCCCAGCGGGTTAACGGTCCCGAGAAAAGCCCCGCCGATAATGCACAGTACGATGAATGCCGGCACGGGCAGCGTCAGGCGGACAATCGCATGGTAGCTTACGGCGGACAGAATCGTCATTGCCGCCAGCATTCGTCGCCGGCCGATGTGGTCGGCCAGGTGTCCCATCGGCACCATGAAGACTGTCGCCCCGCAGATGATCAGGCCGAAGGCTCCTCCCTGCCCAAGCCAGGCGGGATAACCTTTCTCGTGGGCGAATTCCGGCATCAGGAAGAACAGACCGCTCATCACGCCGCTGGAGATGGCCAGAATGAGAAATAATGCAAAGATTGGCCCCGCTACCGGGCGAAGCGCGGCAAGAGAAGCGATAACGGATATTTTCCCGGTCGACGACGCCTCCGCCGGCCGGCACCAGATCCAGACGAACGTCCAGAGAATCGCCGCCGGAAGGAGAAGAATCTCGGTATGGTGGTTCAAATTGTTATAAGCGGTGCGAAAGCCGATTTGGCTGAGACCGAAACCGATGCTGCCGACGGCGATGAACAAGGCCAGAAATGTTGAACCGCGCCGCGCGGAAAAATTGCCCGCGAGTCCTGCTCCTGCCGGGTGAAACATGTCCTGCCCCAGCCGGCCGGCGGCAAGAATGAAAAACACGACGAGATAAAAACCGTCCAATCCGAACAGCGTCGGCAGCAGATGGTTTAATTTTGCCTGATAGTCGGCAAGCGGACCCAGCAGCAGGGAAAACGACGTCAGCAGCGTGCCCAGGAGGATAACGCGCCGGGTTCCGAAACGGTCGGCGATGGAACCAAACAGTGGCTGCAAAGCTGTTCCGCTCATGGCGATGACCGTGGCTATCCAGCCGGCTTTGGCGACATCCAGACCGGCAAGCGTCTTGTAAACCGGCCAGACGCTCAGCCCCATGAAATCGACCATGATATGCGCGATCACCACGGCGACAAACGTGCCGACCGTTCGACGCGCAGCCGCGGTCTCTGATAATCCACCACTGAAATGCACCGCCGGTGCGGCGGCTGAAGCTCGATTCTCTTTGTTCTCTTCTATGTACTTACTCCAATTTCACGCCGTTTGAACATACGGACATCGACCACACAGGCGCCTTCATCGTAAATCAGCACCGGATTCAGGTCGATCTGGTCCAGCTCAGGATTGTCGATCGCCAGTTGGGAAACTCCTTTTATGATTTCTACCAGCGCAGCCTGATCTTTGGGTTTTTGTCCCCGGACGCCGGCAAGAAGGGGATATCCGGTTATGGTGCGAATAGCCTGCAGAATTTCTTCATCAGATGCAGGCAATAAACAGAATTGCACATCCCGGTAGATTTCGGTAAAAATGCCTCCGAGGCCGAACATGAGGATCGGCCCGTACTGGGGATCTCGAAATACCCCGACAATGACTTCCAGGCCGCCGCTTTTCGCCATAGGTGATACGGTTACGCCTTCAAGACGGGCTCCGGGTGCTCCGGCTGCTGCAGCGGCCATAATTTCACTATAGGCCTGGCGAATATCTTCATCGCCGGAAAGATTAAGACGGACGCCTCCGACATCGCTTTTGTGCGCAATGTCAGGAGAGGCAATTTTCAGGGCAACCGGTGCTTCCAATTTGCGGGCCAGAACTGCGGCTTCATCCGGCGAGGCGGCGTACAATACCTCCACCGCAGGGATAGCCGCTTTTTTCAGCAGCGCGGCAGACTCCCCGGCGGTCAGCAATTGCAGTCCCGTCGGCGCAGAGGGAGCGGGAGAAGAAAGCCGGGCGGGGCTATCGAACCGGAAGAATTGATGCAGCGCCTTGATGCCGCGTTCGGGAGAGGGAAAGACAGGAACGCCTTTCTCCTGAATAAGAATTCTTTCTTCCCGCTCCACATCCGCGCCGCCTAAATAAATCACCAGTTCCGGGGCGCCCGGTGTGACGATTTGAGCAGCGCCGGCAACGGGATCTCCGAAGATAACAACCATGACATCGTACTCGTTTTTGGCCGTCGCCATAACCCGGGAATAGAGCGCAGGCTCGCTCATGACGTCGCCGGTCAGATCGATGGGATTATTAACGGAGCAGTGGGGCGGCAGAATCGCCCGCAATTGCTCCCGGAGCGCGGCAGACGGAGGAGGCGTCTCCAGACCCAGTTTCTCCGCCTGGTCAATGGCCAGGATGGCGGCGCCTCCGGAACTCGTTATGTTGAGCAGCTTCTTGCCGCGCGGCCTGGTCATATAGGCGAGAGCCTTGGCGGAATCGTACAGCTCTTCGATCGTATCCGCCCGGTGAACATGGTATTTCCGGAAAATGGCGTCGTAAACGGCGTCAACCCCGGCCATTGATTTCGTATGTGATTCGGCGGCAAGGCGGCCCCGGACGGTGCGTCCGGCCTTGAGAATGACAACCGGCTTTACGGCTGCGGCCAGAGCTTTCTGGAAAGCTGCCGGACGCCTGACCCCCTCGACGTAAAGAGCGATTACCCTGGTGCCGGGATCATTATTAAAATACTCTATGCAATCGGCTTCATCGACATCGGCGCGGTTGCCCAGGCTCACGAAAACGCTCACACCCAGATGATCTTCACTGGCCCAGTCCATGAGGGCCGCTCCCACGGTTCCGCTTTGCGAAATGAAGGCCATTCCCCCTTTTCTGGTCAGCAATGGCCAGGAAGCGCACATGTGATGATGCGGATTGTTCACCCCCTGGCAGTTGGGGCCGACCACCCGGATGCCATAACGACGCGCGATGGAGGCCAGCTCTACCTGAAGCTTTGCGCCTTCTTCGTCCGCTTCCGCAAATCCCCCGGTAATAACGACGGCGGATTTGACTCCGGCGAGGCCGCACTGCTCTATAGTCTGCGGCACCGCGCGGGCCGGAATGATTATTACCGCCAGATCCGGCGCGGGAGAAATATCACTGATCTGTTTATAAACCGGAAGGCCGAGAATCTGATCGGCTTTCGTGTTTACGGGATATATCCGACCGGTGAAGCCGCCGTTGATAAGATTGTATAAAACATCGTACCCTATCTTTCCGGCGACCGGTGAGGCGCCGATGACGGCAATGCTGTTCGGTTTAAATACGGCGTCGAGTTGGTTCATCAATTCCATGATCGCTCCTTATTTTTTTCATCAATCCTGCATAACCGTTGGGCAGTACCGCGCCAGTTCTTCCAGAAACTGATCGCGGCTGCGGTAGTGAATAACATTACATCCCTTCTGTTCGGCCCGTGCGCAGTTTCCCGGATTATCATCGATGAAGAGCACGCTGGAAGCCGCGGTGTTCACTCTTTGCAGGATATCGTCAAAATGACTCGGTTCTCTTTTGCCTTTTCCCATGTAATAGCTGTTGAAAATATAGTCGAACCGGTGGAAGAAGTCATCACGGGTATTTATCTCTTCCAGCCAGTTGGTCTGATCGCTCAGGATGCCAACGCGAGCGCCGCAATCCCTGATTCTTTCCACCAGGTCGATCATCCAGGTGCGCAGGGTAAAGCGGGAGAGTATTTCCTTCCGGAAAGACTGGTCGTCTCCCCGGATGCCCGTTTTGTTCCGCAACAGTTCCCAGTAGACGCTTTCCGGCGCCCGGCCGGTGAGGTAGCCGCAGCTGTGGATGTTATCCTCGGCGGTTTTGTAAAAGATATCTTCGTCGATTCCGTTTAAACTGGCGATCTGCTTCAATCCGTCTCTGAATCCTTCTTCCGCCAGAACCCCTCCGTAATCAAACAACACTGTACTGATGCGACAATCCTCAGTCGAACACTTCATTTCCTTCCCGCCTTCTGCAAATAATAATCCAGTGTATGGGTGTATGGTCAATAAAAATGAAAAACAAGATAAATTCTTATTACAATAATTTGAATTAAATTAATAGAAAAAGCCGAAAAGCTGTTTGATTGAAAGTGATATCCGGATGTAATGTGTGACGGAGTACTTTTGATATGTGTATCGCTGAAATGGACATATTAGCCCTTCAGCAAATCTTCTGACGCCACGGCTGCCTGGGTAAACATTCCTTTGGCGACCAGCTTTTCGATCCCATGGGAAACAGAAAAGACTTCAGCTTCAACAACTTTGATTTTTTTACCGTTGTTTATTACTTTTGATCGGCAGATGATAACGGGACCAATAGCTGGCTTCAAATAGTTGATTTTAAATTCGACCGTCAAGATGCGGAATTTCTTTGATACGGTCGTAAAAGATGCGTAGCCGGACGTATGGTCCGCCATTGTTGCTATCACCCCCGCATGAACGAATCCGTCCTGTTGCTGGTGCTCATTCTTGACACTCAGGCGTGTTTCAAACAGGCCATAATCTGCGGAGCTGACTTCAAAACCACAGAACGCAGGAAAGCCTTGAACAAAATCTTTTTTTACAAATTCAAACCATTCAGACATCATGTCTATCCTATATTTTCAAAAAGGGATAAAGGGCGCATTGTTGCTTTAAACGACGAGATGAAGACAGTATTGCGCCCCACATCAAGAATGTAACTCGAACTATACCAATATTAAAAAATAATCAATCAACTTGTTCCTAATTTTCTCACTTAGGATGTCATCTGAGGTGGCATAATATCCCAACTCTTTTACTAAAGATTTTCAACTCCACCGGTATTAGTGATTACTGTTGGAACAATTTATTACGCATCCGGCGCTTTAAGAAATCTTTCATCAGATGTAAGACGACATCAGTCCTTTCCTGGTGAGGAACATGACCACATGCCTCCACCATCGCCTTTTGGGCATTCCATGACTTCGACGTGATTGAATCCACCTGCGCAACAGTGCCATATTGATCTTCGGTGCCCTGTAAAACCAGAACTGGACACTCTATTGCCGGCAGTAAATATTCAATATTCCAATGTTTAAAAAAGTTGCTGAGCCACGTGTCAGACCATGCTGCAAAGATTCCTTCCGCTTTTCGTCCATGATACCTGGATAGTCGGCGCAACTTTTCAGCATTAAAAGTATCCAAAGCGACCTGGATGCCATCCAATGTCTCTTTCTCAACAAAAATGTGGGCAGCCTCGGTGATGATCCCCTGGAGGTGAGCAGGTTTTTCTGATGCGTGAATCAGGGCAATACTACCGCCATCGGAGTGGCCGATAAGAAAGTAATTTCTGGCGGGGATTAAATGTGCAATAATTTCCGGCAACTCAGTAAGTGCATATTTATGCAGGTAATTTATCGTCCATAAATCCGTGAGTGGCGACGACCTGCCATAGCCAAGGCGGTCATAAACAATTCCGGGACAACCGGTTTCTTGGCACAACATATGCGGGAACTCCTGCCACATTTCAGTGCAACCCAGCCCTTCATGAAGAAAGACCAAATGGGGGCTCTCTTCCTCTCCGTCTATTGCCTCGTAATAGATTTGTTTTGCATGACTTAATTTTAGAATTGCCATGAGAGCAGTCTTCCTGATGCATAACAATTAATATACATGGTGGTATTTTCCGACATTCATTATCTTTATACTCTATTCAAAAAAGAATCGAAATTAAATAAATGGTTAAAATCAAATGGGATGAATTATGTCGCCGGATACTTCACGTTTATAAGGAGCAAAAGCCCGGTGGATAATTTAGAAGAAAGAGGGTACTTTAAATTATCAATTGATATGTGAATGAAGCTGAATTGATATTTTGAAGTACATCCCCTATTGGCCCGTCCCCTATTGGCTCCAAAATTTCTTCAATGATCTGGCGCTTGAGTTCAACAGCAAATACTTTGCGGTGCCTCATGGCATGTTCCTTTCTACTTCATTAAGGGTATCTGGTTTCTGCCAACTCCTTTAACATATTTTGTCCAACTTGGGGGTGCAGTCCATAGCGTCGGATTTCTTTACATCTTGATATGCAGAGAATAAGCCATTGTAATAATTATTATAAATTGAAATTAACTCTCATCATATCGCCCGTTAAGTGTTGGAATATTTTACAATTGGCGTTAATATGAAACTTTTATGTCTTATAATTTGAATAATATTAACCCCTTATGTATATGGCGCAGAATATGCTTAAAAGGTTATATTACAGGTTCTTTATTTGCCCCTAATGACTGATGATTTAATTCTATTTGACTCTCTTTGCTTCATCTAGATTGTGTAAATGTTCATCACTTAGTGAACTAATGCATTAACAAATTAATTATTTAAGGAGGGCGAAATGTTTAAATTCAAAAGTTTCATAATCGTAGCCTTGGTGGCGGCATTACTGGCAATGTCAAATGCTGCTTTTGCGACGACGATTAACTTTGACCTGAATAATTTTCTGATCAGCACGACCACAACGAATAGTACACCTCTTACATCCAACCCGGCTTCAGCTCCGGCGATCCCAGACGATAGCACATTTACTTTGGTACCGAATGTTACTGAGGTGGGAGAATCACATCCTAATTATTATTTTACCAATCTTCAGGGGAAATTCGCGCGCTACAACTTCGTTTTGCCCACTGGTTACAGCAATCTTTCCTTTTCGTTCCGGACATCCGTCAATGACTTATTTGCGCTATACATTAACGGTACTGTTGTAGCCATTCAAACTACGTCTTCAACAGAAAACTTCTATGATCCGTTGCCTGGGTTTTCCATGAACAGTGCTGGCTCAGCTGTAGATACGTCAGGGAAGTTGGAATATCTGCTTACCAGTGGTATGCAGTCCCTATTCCAAGTTGGCGCCAATGAATTGACTTTATTCGGAAGGGACACCATTTCGTATGGAGGTTTTAGCACCACTTATGGAGAAATCATCTGCAATGCAAACGAGCCGCCTCCTCCCAATGGCGTCCCTGAACCCACCACTATGCTACTTTTTGGTCTTGGTTTGATTGGATTGGCAGGAGTAAGGAGAAAATGTAAGAAATAAACTTTCCGTACATAGTGTCTCTTGAAGCATGATGCCTTCTATATAAAGGCAGGGTTCAGAAATGATCCTGCCTTTTCTATTTATAGAATTAACAATTGCGATTGAAAAGAGTGAATGAAAGGATAGAATTAGATAAACTTATAAGGAACATGATTATGAAAGATATCGATGTATTGGTTATCGGCCGAAGCTGCCTGGATATCATCTCCGTAGTTGAACAGTTTCCTCTGGAAGACACGAAGATTCCGCTGTTATACCGTACGGTGGAGGGGGGGCGGTCAGGGTGGAAATGCCTCCTGCTGCATCGCCCGGCTGGGAGGAGCGGTTGCCTATTATGGCTGCGTAGGAGCCGACAACGAAGGCTTATTTTGTCTGGAGCGTCTGAAGGACTTCGACGTCGGGATGGGAAAATAAAGGGACATCATACGAGTGATTTTTGCACCGGGATAAAAACTGGTAAAGAGTCCCTCTTCTGTTCAACTCAATTGGAGGTAATGAAATGATAAAGTTATTATACTTCGTCTGTGGTATCGTTATGTTATGTGTTCTTACAATGAATGCGGCGGCGATGCCGATCTTCTATATAGGTGTGGGCAACTCCACTCCTCACGATCCACAGGGAGAAGCAGCAGAAAAGCTCAACTTGACACTCAAAGATGCCGCCAAGAAACTGAACCAAGATTACATTTCGGTCACTCTCAAACCAAAGGAAGACAAGGAGGTAGGAGCCATAGAGATCACCGACGCCATTGCCAAAGTTGCTGCCAAAGCCCGACCGGGTGATCTTTTTGTGTTCTATTACGAAGGTCACGGAGGCCAGGCCGACAATACACCGGGCAAGGAAGACAAACAGGATAATACCGATCGGGCCATAAACAATGGTGACGAGTACATTGGCGCGGTTGGTAATTTGCTCTCAGATGATGAACTGGCTACGTCTCTCAATAAGATCAATGACAAGACTCACAAACTCGTGATTGTCGATGCCTGCTATTCCGGTGGGATGGTTAAAGGAGCGGACGACATCGACCGTTCCACGATGTCTAATTTGGTCTATCTGCTGTCAGTACCGGAAGATCAGAGAGATCAGGGATTGTGGGAATTTCCGAACTGGCTCAATGAGGCGCTCAAACTGGATAGCAAAAACAAGTATCCGGGCGACAGCAATGGAGATGGAAAGGTAACGATAGATGAATGGGTCAATTACGCGTATGCGAAGAGAATAGCCGAGCATGCAGGTGGTTCTACGGGATCGACAGGCTGGGAAAATAGCAATCCGAGGGACTACGTTATCGCCTATGTCATTGAACCAGCAACCATGATTCTCCTCGCCATTGCTCTGGTTGGGTTGGCCGGGGTAAGGAGAAAGTTTAATCACTAACCATGAGCAGGCTTCTAATTAAGCGAGGAAGGGGCAATTTGACTCTGCCTTTTTTATTCACGTTTCAATTATTACCATTCAAAAGGAAGTATACAAGTCAAATTTGGTTGATGCTTGACTACATGAAGAAAATTTGAAGACAGGCGGATTTATAATTGGCTGGTGGAGAGGTGCGGGTTTCAATTGGAATTCAATCATCTGATAATCCGTTCTAAATAAAATGATTTTAGGAAGTGATTTATCTCCATTTTCTTTTTGCAGTTATTTCACGCCGCCACAAAGCCGGGATATTCTTGACATACAGAATCACATTTCTTATAGTTCATCTCACGACAAGGAAGTTCTTATCAAAGTCAAAGGAATAGGATTATGAAAGATATCGATGTATTGGTTATCGGCCGCAGCTGCCTGGATATCATCTCCGTAGTTGAACAGTTTCCTCAGGAAGACACCAAGACCCCTCTTTTAAACCGTATGGTGGAGGGTGGCGGTCAGGGTGGAAATGCCTCCTGCTGCATCGCCCGGCTGGGAGGAGCGGTTGCCTATTATGGCTGCGTGGGAGCCGACAACGAAGGCTTATTTTGCCTGGAGCGTCTGAAGGACTTCGACGTCGGGATGGAATATGTGGATGTTATTGAAGACGGCAAGACGCCGATTGCGTATTTGTTCATAACCCGGAAGAGCGGCAAGCGGACAATTATTTATGAGAAAAGTACACTTCCACCGCTGAGCGCGGATAAGCTGACCAGGATCCTTATCAATCCGGTCAGGGTTGCCCTGCTGGATCCCGAGGTGACTTACCTGGCGGAAGATATCAGGGTTTTGGCCGGGGATGACGTCAGGATCGTATACGATTGTGAAAGATGGCGGGAGGATATCGCTCCGATGATGGCGACAGCTGATTATTTTATTCCCAGCGCTGATTTTTTGCAGGCGGAAGAATTGAATCTTACGGGGCTTTCCTTTGAACAGCAAATGTTTCGTCTGGCGGAGATGGTCGCCGGTTCCCTCGTGGTGACGCGGGGTGAAAAAGGCGCGTATTATGTCAGCGGGGATCAACTGATCAACATCCCAGCGCCGGAAACAGAGGTCAAGGATACGACAGGCGCGGGAGATAATTTCCATGCCGCTTTCAGTCTGGCGGTAAGCCGTGGGGATGACCTTTGTGCGGCCGTGAAATTTTCCGTGGCGGTGGCTTCCCTTTCCTGCCGGGAATACGGGGGCAGGCAGGGCGTTCCCGACATCACGGAGGCGCGGCAGCTGGCGCTCACGCTGGAAGAGAAGGTCGTGGCAACGAAGTAAAAAAGCCTTTCCCGGTATGGTTGTCCGATAAATAGAACTCAACACAACCGGCAAATCAATAATTAAGTTGTTCCATTTTTTCGTTTTATGCTACACTGCAACCAGAAATACTTTAAATATTGAATAATTATAACTTGCAGACGATACCGGCGGCAGGACTGGTCAATACAGGTCGCAACATCAAACGATAATTAATGTACGGAGGGCTCCATGGAACTGAAAAAATATGAAGTGCCGGCGGAGAAACTTCGCTGGGAATGCGATCCCAAACTTTTCGACTTTGGCTGTACAAAGGACCTTGCGCCGCTGCGTGAGTTTGTCGGGCAGGATCGGGCGATAAGGGCGGTCGAGTTCGGACTGAACATGACCAAGACGGGATACAATATCTATGTCGCCGGGCTGACGGGAACCGGCAAGACATCCATGGTCAAGACCTACATTGAGAGATTAATTAATACCAAGGAAGCCCGGGGAGAGATACTGGCTCCGGAAGACTGGTGTTACCTCTACAACTTTCAAAAACCGGACAGTCCTCAAATCATAAGTCTGCCCCAGGGTAAAGGGAAAGAATTCTGCGCTGATATTGACGATCTGTTCGACAATGTGCGGAAGGATTTGGAACAGGCTTTCTCCAGTGACGATTATAAGAAACAGAGGCAGAACATAGAAAAGTCTGAGGAGGAACATCTGAAAGTATTTGAAGGATTAGCCGAAGATGCCCGCCAGCAGGGCTTCGCTCTGCAGATGTCTCCGTCCGGCCCGATGCTTATTCCGATAGTGGACAACCGGCTGATGCAGCAAAATGAATATCTTGCCCTGGACGAAAAGGCCAGGGAAGAGCTCGATGCGAAGCAGACCGACTTGCTGAACAAACTGCAGGCGAGGTTTGACGCCGCCGTCAACGCTAAGAGAAAAATATTGGAGTTGCTGAAAAAACTGGACGAAGACTTGGCGGAGTATACGGTCTCCCGCCTGTTCAATCCCTTGCTGGACAAGTACAATTCATGGACGAAGGTTAACCAGTATCTTGTCGACCTGAAAAAATATGTACTGGACAAACTTGAGCTGTTCAAACAAGCCGAAAAACCGGTAAGTCCGCTGTTGGGAGTTCCCGTCAATCAAGTTATGAGCGGCGGCGCAAACCCGTTTCTTCCCTTTGAGATAAATCTCTTTGTTGATAACAGCGAGACGAAGGGGCTTCCCGTGATTATCGAGAGCAATCCCAACTTCAGAAATGTATTCGGCAGGCTGGAAAAACACTATTTTTTCGGCGGATACTTCAGCGATCATACCATGTTGAAGGCCGGAGCCCTGGAAAAAGCCAACGGCGGATATCTGCTGATCAATGCCCTGGATGTACTCGTCAACCCCGGCGTCTGGCCCGCGCTTAAAAGGGCGATCAAAAACGATGAAGCCAGAATAGAAGACCCGCTGGAACAGTTTGGTCTGATGACGACAGAGGGAATGCGGCCGGAACCGATGCCGATAAAAGTCAAAATCGTGCTTATCGGTGACGCCAATCTCTATCAGTTGCTCTCCATGTATGACGAAGACTTCTGGGAAATTTTCAAGGTAAAAGCTGAATTTGACCTGGAAATCGAAAAAACAAAGGAGAACATGATTGCTTATGCCGCTTTTCTATCCCGCTGCTGTGAAGAAAACGGCGTCAGGCACTTCGATCCCAGCGGTGTCGCCAAGATCATCGAACACTCCGCCAGGGCGGTAGCCGATCAGGAGAGATTGTCCACAAGATTCGCTCAGATCAAGGAATGGATTGAAGAAGCCAATTATTGGGCTTCTCAGGACAATGCCGAGCTTATCTCAGCCTGTCATGTGCAAAAGGCCATAGATGAAAAGTTGTTTCGTCACAACCTCATTGATGAACGGGTGCGCAGCCTGATAAATCGCGACGTTATTATGATTGATACCGCAGGCGCGGTGGTGGGGCAGGTAAATGGCTTGAGCGTCTATACCATGGGGGATGCCGTCTTCGGCCGGCCTTCAAGAATTACCGCCAAGACCTTTCTCGGGCGCGGGGGCATTATCAATATTGAGCGGGAATCGAAACTCAGCGGCCCGATTCACAATAAGGGAGTATTGATCCTCAGCGGTTTTCTTGGCTGGAAATATGCCCAGGACAAACCGCTTACCCTTTCCGCCAGCCTCTGCTTCGAGCAGTCTTACGAGGGTGTAGAGGGCGACAGCGCATCATCCACTGAATTATACGCCATTCTCTCCAGCCTGTCCGGCATACCGATCAAGCAGAATATCGCCGTCACCGGCTCGGTAAACCAAAACGGAGAGATTCAGCCTATTGGCGGCGTCAACAACAAGATAGAAGGCTTCTTCAAAGTCTGCGCCGCCAAAGGTCTTACCGGGGAACAGGGAGTTTTGATTCCCTATCAGAACCTGACGAATCTCATGCTGTGCGAAGAAGTCGTCGAGGCTGTGCGCCAGGGGAAATTCCACATCTACTCGGCCAGAACGATCGACGAAGGCATTGAGGTGCTGACCGGTGTTCCTATGGGGGAAAGGCAGGAAGACGGCGCTTATCCCGAAGGAACGATTAATCAGCTCGTTGATAAAAAGCTCCGGGAAATGGCCGAAAGAATCAAGAATTTCTTTGCGGAGGAGAAGCAGGAAGACAAATAAAGGGAAATACTTGTGTCAAACCGGGAAACTCTTACTTTAATGTCTGCATGGTTTCTGCCGGAGCAGGACAGGAAAGGATAAACAAAGTATGGAGAATCTGATAGGAAAACACTGGCACCATATGCCCGCGGAAGAGGTGCTTGACCTCCTCGAGACAAGGCCGGACAAAGGTCTTGACCAGTTCGAGACGGAAGACAGGAGAAAACAGTTCGGAGACAATGTCATCACCACGAAAAAGGGCAAGGGCCCTTTGATGCGCTTTCTCCTCCAGTTTCATCAGCCTTTGATTTATATCCTTCTTGCCTCCGGGCTGATAACTTCCCTGCTTGCGGAATGGGTGGACGCGGGGGTTATCTTCGGCGTGGTGCTGGTAAACGCCGTCATCGGCTTTCTCCAGGAGTCAAAGGCGGTAAAGGCCATGGAGGCCCTGGCCAGAACCATGGTGACCGAGGCGACGGTCATCCGCCATGGCGCAAAGGTGCGTATTTCCTCGGCGGCGGTGGTGCTGGGCGATATTGTATTGCTCCAGTCGGGGGACAAGGTTCCGGCAGACCTGCGCCTGTTTACGGCCCGTGACCTTCAGGTGGACGAATCGGCGCTCACCGGCGAATCACTGCCGGTGCAGAAGAGCGAAGAAATTCTGCCCCACGATACGGTGCTTGCCGACCGCAGCAACATGGTTTACGGCTCTACCCTGGTCACCTACGGGCAGGCCTCGGGCGTCGTGGTGGCGACCGGAGATCATACCGAGGTGGGCCGCATATCGCAGCTTATTTCCGAAACCGAAGAGCTGCAGACTCCTCTCCTGCGGAAGATAGAAGAATTCAGCAAAATACTGCTCTATGTGATCCTCGGCCTTGCCGGGATAACCTTTGTTGTGGGCATAATCCGTGGACAGAGCGCCTTCGACATGTTCATGGCCGCCGTCGCGCTGGCCGTGGGCGCCATCCCCGAGGGGCTGCCTGCGGCAATGACCATCACGCTCGCCATCGGCGTGGCGCGCATGGCCAGGAGAAAAGCCATCATCCGCAAGCTTCCCGCCGTTGAGACTCTGGGCAGCACCACCGTGATTTGTTCGGATAAAACGGGAACCCTCACGGAAAACCAGATGACGGTACAGGAAATTGTGTCTGCCGGTGAGGGCTATGCCGTGAGCGGTACGGGCTACGCTGCGGAGGGAAAGATTACAGCGCAGAGCGGGCGGAATGAATCAGCCTTAACTCCGGCGGTCATCGAAACCCTCAGGTGCGGCCTGCTGTGCAATGACAGCCTGCTTGTGGAACGGGAGGGTTATCTGACCGTGCAGGGCGATCCCACCGAGGGGGCTCTGATTACTTCGGCCGCCAAGGCCGGCCTCTCCCTGGATGAGGAAAACTCCCGGCTCCGGCGCCTGGACACCATTCCTTTCGAGTCGCACCATCAGTACATGGCTACGCTCCATACGGACCCGCAGAGCAAAGATGTCGTATACGTAAAAGGTTCGGTGGAGTCGCTGCTCGAGCGCTGCACCGATACCCTTGATCCGCAGGGTTCTCCGGCTGAGCTTGATCCGTCCGCAGTCCATGCAGCCGTAGGGGCCATGGCCTCCAGGGGGCTCAGGGTTCTTGCCTTTGCCCGCAAAATCGTGCCGCAGGGTAAAAACAGGATCGACCATAAGGATATCGGCACAGGCCTTACCTTTCTGGGGCTGCAGGGCATGATCGATCCTCCGCGCAACGAAGCGATTGAGGCCGTGCATAACTGCCACAGCGCCGGCATCCGGGTGAAGATGATCACCGGTGATCACGCTCTCACCGCATCGGCGATAGCGGGCAGGATTGGTCTGGCCAACGCAGGAAAAGCCGTTACCGGCCGGGAGCTTGCCTCGATGAGCGACCAGGAAATCATTGATGTTGTGGATGAAGTCTCAGTGTATGCACGGGTGGCTCCCGAGCAGAAACTCCGGCTGGTGGAGGCCCTTCAGGTTAAGGGCAACGTCGTAGCCATGACCGGCGACGGAGTCAACGACGCTCCTGCGCTGAAGCGCGCCGATATTGGTGTCGCCATGGGCATCACCGGCACGGACGTGGCCAAGGAAGCCTCGGATATGGTACTTACAGACGACAATTTCGCTTCCATCGAGGCCGCGGTGGAGGAGGGAAGGGGCACCTTTGACAACCTCACCAAGTTCATCGTCTGGACACTGCCCACCAATATCGGAGAAGGTCTGGTCATCCTGGCGGCTGTATTTGCCGGGGTGACCCTGCCCATTCTGCCGGTGCAGATTTTATGGATCAACATGACCACGGCGGTGCTGCTGGGTCTCATGCTGGTGTTCGAACCCAAGGAGCCGGGAATCATGGAGAGACCGCCCCGGGATCCGCAGGAACCCATCCTCACCCGTACGCTCATGTGGCGGATTGCCATCGTTGGTTTCCTGCTGCTTGTGGGGTCGTTCGGTCTCTTTAAATACGAACTGCTCAACGGCGCCGCCGTCACGGAAGCCAGAACCGTCGCCGTCAACGTGTTCGTTATGGGCGAACTCATGTACCTCGTCAACTGCCGCTCTCTGACCAAATCCGTTTTTGAGATCGGGTTTTTCTCCAACATCTGGGTGTTCGGCGGTGCAGGGATAATGGTAATTCTGCAGCTGCTCTTTACTTATACTTCCGTCATGAACACCGCCTTTCACAGCAGCCCCATCGGTCTGGAAGCCTGGGCGCGCATTTTAATTGTGGGCTCTCTGGTGATGGTGGTAGTGGCAATAGAAAAATGGACGGTGCGCAATAGAGCTAAAAAAGTTTTGTCCTGATAAAACGGACGACCATTTTATAGATGATATGTCCCTGCCATGCAACGAATAATGATACAGATTTATGAAATTCAGGAGCCGCGGGAAGCTGAGACCGTCGCGGCCCTGGGTGTGGACCGGATCGGGACGGTTATTCTTTCCCGGGAAAGCTGGAAGTCGCCGCTTCTCCGGGAAACGGTGCGGGTAGTTCAGAAGACGGGCGCCCAAAGCGGACTTATTCCCCTTTTGAGCGACAGGGAAACTATCTTTCGGATCATCGATTATTATCAGCCCGATTTTGTTCATTTCTGTGAAGTTCTTTCGCCGTTTTCCGGCGACCGGGCGGCGGTCGAGCGGCAATGTGCCAGCCTGATATCGCTCCAACAGGCAATCAGGGAGCAATTTCCGCCTGTTGCCGTCATGCGCTCTCTTTCGATTCCCCGCACCGGCGCGGCGGGGACAGAAGAGATTTTGCAAAATATCCTGGCTATAATGGATAAACTGGCGCCGGTCAGTGATTATTTTCTGCTCGATACTCTCCAGGGGCGGCCGGGATCCGCTCAGGAGCAGCCCATAAACGGCTTTGTAGGTATTACCGGCGAGACCTGCCACTGGGGGCTTGCCAGGGCCGTCGTGACGGCCAGTTCCCGCCCGGTAATACTGGCCGGCGGCCTGGACGGCGAAAATGTTCGAGAAGCCATTCTGACAGTGCAGCCGGCGGGGGTGGACAGCTGCACCAGAACCAACATGCTGGCTCCGGATGGCCGGTGGATTCGCTTCAAAAAAGATCCGGCCAGGGTAAAAAAAATGGTGGAAGAGGTGCGCCGGGCCGAGGCTGATGGACCAGGTGCACGACAAAGGGAAGATTACAGGTGAAAAGAACATCCCATGAGAAAAAAGATCATGATTATTTTATTGATAGTCATTTTATTTCTGGGAGGATTTTTACTGTACTCACTCCTCCGGGTAAGAATAACAGCCTCTGTATACCATCATGTCACGCCCGCTATGCGTCAGACTGCTCTATATCAGCATGTCCGGTACCTTTCCGTCCATATTGGATCAAGAAGTATTTACGAATATGAAAAATTGTTAAAGACTGAGAACTACATATGTTCGGCGCTGGAAAAAAGAGGTTATAAACCGCAACGACAGGAAGTTTCCTATAAGGATCAATTTTACAATAATGTCATTGTCACCTTGAAGGGAACAGAGGCTCCCGAAGAGACGGTTCTCGTTGGTGCCCATTACGACACGGTTTTGGGCACTCCCGGCGCGGATGACAATGCCAGCAGCGTGGCGGTGCTCCTGGAAGCAGCCGGAATGTTGAAAGAATTTAGCCCCAATCGGACCATCCGTCTTGTGTTTTTTGCGCTTGAAGAACCGCCTGTTTTTCGGTCTCAATATATGGGCAGTGCCGTTTATGCCCGGCAGGCAAAAGAGCGGGGGGAAAAGATTGTCGCCATGTTATGCCTTGAAATGCTGGGTTATTTCAGCGAGGAAAAGAGCGCTCAAACCTACCCCATTCCGGTGATGCATCTTTTTTACCCTGATCGGCCTGACTTTATCGGTGTTGTCGGTAATCTTGATTCCCGTAAACTTGCAAAGCAAGTTGCACGATATCTGAAAAAACATTCCTCTATTCCCGTTGAAACACTGGTTACCGTCAGCGCCGTTCCCGGCGTGGACTTTTCGGACCACAAATCATTCTGGGATGAGGGATACCCTGCTGTAATGATAACTGATACGGCGTTTTATCGTAATCCGAACTATCATTCGAGCACGGACACGATCGACACCCTGGACTTCGACCGGATGAAAATCCTGTTGGAAGGTCTTGTCGAAACAATAAAAGCTTTATCGGACCAAGAAGGAACATCGTCATGAACTTGAGGATCATTCCTCGGCAGCTTTTCTCAAGTCGATGTGGCAGTAGCCGTGAGGATTTTTCTTCAAATAGTCCTGGTGGTATTCTTCGGCCGGATAAAATTCCTTTGCCGGTAAAATTTCGGTGACGATTTTTCGGGAATACCTGCCGGATTTCGCCAGTTTTTCACGAGAAGACTTCGCAGCCGCTTCCTGCCGGGGATTAGTGTAAAATATGGCGGACCGGTATTGACTGCCTATGTCATTACCCTGTCTGTTGAGGCTCGTCGGATCGTGTATTTCCCAGAAATGCTGAAGAAGTCTCTCGTAGCTAACCACGCCGGGATCAAAAACGACCCGAACGGCTTCCGCATGTCCGGTTTTACCGGTGCAGACTTCCTCGTAGGTGGGGTTTTTCTTTGTTCCCCCGGTATAGCCGGATTCGCTTTTTATTACCCCTTTCACCCGGCTGAAATATTCCTGCACTCCCCAGAAACAACCGGCGGCGAAAATTGCCGTTTCCCTATCCTGAGCTGATCTGCCGGTAAATAAATACAAATATTCGCCGTATCCTGATTCCGCCATTTTCTCCTTGGGAATGAACTTCAATGATGCGGAATTAATGCAATATCTCCTCCCGGTCGGGGCCGGCCCGTCCTCAAAAACGTGCCCCAGATGAATGTCGGACTTTGTACCGCGTACTTCCGTCCGGTTCATAAAATAACTGTTGTCCGCTTTTTCCCGTAAATCTTCTTTCTCCATGGGCCGCGTAAAACTGGGCCAGCCTGTTCCGGAATCGAATTTGTCTGTGGAACTGAAAAGCGGTTCACCCGATACAATATCCACGTAGATTCCTTCCCGATGATTGTTCCAGTATTCATTTTTAAAAGGCGCTTCCGTAGCGTTTTCGAAGGCCACGTCGCACTGGAGCGGAGTCATATTTTTCCTGGCTTTTTCCCACATTGCTTTTTTATCCATAACGCCCCCTTCTTTATTTTGCCCGTTCATACCGATGGCGATAAACAATCCCCCCGCGGCTATAAGCAACAAAACAATCAGCAGAACGGAAAAAAAATTATTTTTCATAAACTCACCTCGGTCTAAAGATAATGACTGCCCGCTGTTATGGCAACGGCAATTTCCGGCAACAGTCAATTTCATCTTGTAATATTGGTAGAAAACTGTTTTAGTCTGTTTTATTAAACAATCGGAACTAATCTTGCTTATGACCTTAAAGCCCACCTATGAAGAATTGGAACAAAAAGTCAAAAAACTGGAAGAACTATTAAAAAAAAGCAAACAAGTTGAGGCATCGTTACACGACACTGAGAAACTTTATCACTTATTGTTTGATCATTCACCCGACGGTATTTTAATTGTTGACCCGATGACAACGCGCTTCTTAGACTTCAACGAAACCGCCTGCCGTCAGCATGGATATTCACGTGAGGAATTTTCTCAACTGAATATTTTTGATGTGGAAATTGATGAAACACCGGAAGAAATCCAACTGCATATAGAATATGTCATCCAACGCGGAATATCTGATTTTGAAACTCGACATCGTACCAAGCAGGGTGAAATCATTAATCTCCACGTTACAGCACAGTATACAGAGGTTTTGGGGAAACCGGTTTATTATTGCATTATACGTGACATCACCGAGCGCAAGCGGATGCAAACGGCTCTGAGAGAATCGGAGAAGCGGCTGGCCGATATCATTGATTTTCTGCCGGATGCAACATTCGTTATTGATCTTTCCGGGAAGGTGATTGCCTGGAACCGGGCTGTCGAGGAGATTACCGGTGTAAAAACGGAGGATATACTGGGAAAAGGCAACTACGAGTATGCCCTGGCATTTTACGGCATTCGCAGGCCTATGCTGGTTGACATGGTATTCGAATTTCTTGGAGATCTTGAAAAGAAGTATAATTTTATTAAAAAAGAAGGGGATGTGTTTTTCGCCGAGGCTGATGTGCCTGCCGGAGGCGTGCAACGTGCGCTTTGGGGGAAAGCAAGGCCGTTGTATGATGAAAACGGCAACATCGTCGGCGCCATTGAATCCGTTCGTGATATTACCGAGTTAAAAAAGACGCGTGATGAATTAGCAATGAGGGTTCGCGAAAGAACCGCTGAACTGGAGCGGGCAAACGGGGCGCTGCAGAAAGAAATATCCGAACGCAAGCGAGCAGAGGCGGTGCTGAAAGAAAGCGAAGAAAAATACAGACATTTTTTTAGAACATCGCGGGATTTCACCTTTGTAACATCAAGGGAAGGGAAAATAATTGATATGAATGACGCCGCCCTGGAGTTATTCGGCTATGACAGTCTTGAGGAACTACGGCAATTACAGGTGCCGGATCTCTATGTCAATCCGCAGGAACGGGAAGAACTCTACAATGAAGTCGTGGAATGCGGTTATACTAAAGAATATCCTGCTGATTTGCGCAGAAAAGACGGCAGCATCAGGCACACGCTGGTCACAGCAGTGGGGCAATATGATGAGAATGGCGGATTAACAGGATTACAGGGAACAATCCGTGATATTACCGAGCAGAAGCGGAATGAAGAAGAGTTGAAAAAATACCGTAACAAACTGGAGGTTCTCGTTGCCGAACGGACAAGAGAGCTCGAAGACAAGACAAAAAATCTTGAGGAAATAAATGTTACACTGAATGTGCTGCTGCAGAAAAGAGATGAAGACAAAAAGATTCTGGAAGAGAATCTTGTTGCCAATATCGGCAGTCTCGTGCTTCCCTATCTGGAACAGCTCAAGAAGAACAACCTCGATATGCAGCAGCAGTTTTGTTTGAATACTATTGAAAAGAATCTGGATGAAATCGTCTCTCCACTCTTGAAAAACATTCAGCAGTTTAATCTTACCCCAAGGGAAATTCAGATAGCGTATTTAATCAAGGATGGTAAAACAACCAAGGAAATCGCCACGGTATTGGGGATTGTAGAAGGTTCCATCGCCACCCACAGAAAAAATATCAGGAAAAAATTAGGTATGGACAGAACATCAAATCTCCAGTCTCAACTGCGTTTTTTGACAAATAGCTGAATGTCCTTCTCCCCCTCCAAATCCTCTTATTCTCCTAAATGATGTATGAATTATGCTGAAAATTAACAATCTTCGAGGTGCCGAAAATGAAAGGTGACGAGCAGACGAAAGAACAGCTTCTAAATGAACTGGCGGAATTGCGTCGGCATATCGCTGAACTGGAGAAGGCGGGAAACAAGGGCAAGCGGGTAAAGAAAACACAGCCGTTGTCGGAAAACTCAATCGAAAACATTGCCTTCGAAGATCTGTTTAATCTGCCCGACCTGCAGCGCCTGCAGGACAATCTGGCGTATTCCTGGGGAGTTGCCATTCTGCTGACACATCCGGACGGCAGAGCTATCACCCAACCCAGCAATTTTACATCTTTCTGTGAGTTTGTCCGTGGAAATGAGAAAGGACTCAAAAACTGTCAGAAATCCGATGCGGAACTTGGACGGTACAATCCCTACGGGCCGATCATCCACAAGTGTTTGAGCGCCGGCTTGTGGGGAGCCGGGGCAAGCATCACCGCCGGAGGGCGCCAAATCGCCAACTGGTTGATCGGCCAGGTTCGAAACGAAGCGCAAAGCGAAGAAGAAATTCTGGAATACGCCCGTGAGCTCGGCATTGACGAGACGGCATTCCGCGAAGCCTTCCTCCAGGTTCCCGTCATGCCGCAGGAAAAGTTTGAGCAAATCGCATGCACTTTATTTGCACTGTCCAATCAACTCTCTGCCTTCGCCTATCAAAACATCCAACAGGCACGCTTCATTGCCGAGCGGAAAAGGGCGGAAGAGGCGCTCCGCGAGAGCGAGGAGAAATTCAGAGGCATCTATGAAGAGTCGCCTTTAGGAATTGAACTATATGATCGGAATGGTGTGTTGTTGGACGTCAACAGAGCCTGCCTTGATATATTCGGCCTCTCCGATGCTGCAGCAGTGAAAGGTGTCCAACTCTTTGAAAACCCGCACATGACAGAGGAATGCAAAGAGCAACTGCTGAGGGGTGAGAGTGTGCGTCTGGAGATACCTTATGATTTTGGGAAAATAACTGCATGCAATTTATATAAAACGACGAAAAGCGGCATCATCTATCTCTTAGTTTTGATTACTCCCTTGAGAGGCGGCACGAAAGAATTCAACATCGGCTATCTTGTGCATACGCGGGATATTACCGATAGGAAGCAGGCCGAATATGCGCTCAGCGAGAGCGAAACAAAGTACCGCCGTCTGCATGAATCCATGAAGGAAGCTTTTGTTATTGTGGATATGGAAGGTCGCATCCAGGAATCCAACCATGCCTATCAGTCCATGCTGGGCTATTCGGAAGAAGAACTTGGTAATCTAACCTACTCAGACATAACTCCCGAGAAATGGCATGCCTTGGAAAAGAGAATAGTTGAAGAGCAAATCCTGGTGCATGGATACTCCAATGTTTACGAGAAGGAATATCAAAGAAAGGACGGTTCTGTTTTTCCCGTCGAATTGAGCACATTTCTGATTCGCGATGAGGCCGGAAATCCTGTCAGTCTGTGGGCCATTGTGCATGACATCACCGAGCGTAAACAGGCTGAGGCAACGCTGAAAGAAAGTGAAGAAAAATACAACCAGTTTTTTAGAACTTCGCAGGATTGCGTCTTTATAACAAGAAATGGAAGTCTTATTGATATTAATGATGCCGCGGTAGAGTTATTAGGCTACTCCAGCCGTGAAGAACTGCTCCCGATCAGGGTTCCCGATCTCTATGTCAATCCGGAAGAATGGAGACATCACGTGGACGTTGTCTCTGAATTCGGCTATAGCAAGGAATATCCTGTTGATTTTCGCAGAAAAGACGGCAGCATAAAGCATACGCTGGTTACGTCGGCGGCCCGCTACGACGCGAACGGTGATCTAATTGGTTTCCAGGGGACTGTCCGGGATGTTACCGAGCAGAGGCAAAATGAAGAAGAATTAAGAAAATACCGTGAAAAGCTGGAGGTTCTAGTTGCCGAAAGGACGAGAGAGCTCGAAGACAAGACAAAAAATCTGGAAGAAGTAAATACGGCACTGAATGTGCTGTTGAAGAAAAGAGATAATGACAGGAAAATGCTGGAAGAGAATTTTGTTGCGAATATCGGGAGTCTTGTACTTCCCTATTTAGATAAGATTAGAAAGAATAACCTCGATGCACAGCAGAAATTCTTCCTCGATACCATTGAAAAGAATCTGGATGAAATCGGATCCCCGCTGTTGAAAAATATCCACCAGTTTAATCTGACCCCCCGAGAGATTCAGATAGCTTATTTGATCAAGGATGGTAAAACAACCAAGGAAATCGCCACGGCGTTGGGGATTGTAGAAGGTTCCATCTCTACGCACAGGAAAAATATCAGAAAGAAATTAGGGCTGGGCAGGACCTCAAATCTCCAGTCCCAACTGCGTTTCTTTGAAAAATAGGTAGATTTACCACCTAATAAGCACTCATTAAATCTATATTTACTCTCTGCTGGAACTAATCTAGAAGAGCGTTGCGGAAAGCAATTGGTGCACTTTTTGCGTCAATTTTGCGCTCCATGGATGGTGCCGGTATTATCTCAAAATGTTCATGCTCTCTATTTCTCTCTTCCTGCCTGCTGAGACTGATTTCCTGAATGCCACCCGGCAGCGGTCGCTTATTGCTTTATCTGTTTAATATTAATACATATTTTTATCAGAAACGAAGAAGAAAGAAAGAAAAACCGGAAAGAATGTAGACAAATGAAAGATAAAAACAAGACAAAAGAACATTTCTCGGAGATGATGGAAATTCTTCAGTACAATGCTGAATCGGAGAATTTCTATCAGACCGTCTTTGAAAATACAGGAATCGCAACGGTCATTTTTAAAAAAGATAACGTCATCTTACTGGTGAACGGTGAATTCGAGAAAATTGCCGGCTACACGAAGGCGGAAGTGGAAGGCAGGAAAAAGTGGATAGAATTTGTTCACCGCAAAGACGATCTGCAAAGGATGAAAGAATATAATCGTCTGCGTCATGTCGATCCGCTGTCTGCTCCCCGTACATACGAATTTCAGCTTATCAGCCGGGACGGGCAGATAAAAGACGTTGTTACGACGGTAGCTGTCATTCCCGGCACTAAACAGACTTTGATGACATTGGTGGATGTCACTGAACAAAAACGGATAGAAGCGGCGCTGAAAGAATCGGAGCGGCGGCTGGCTGATATTATTGTCTCCCTCGGGGATTGGGAGAAAAACCCTCGCCTTCAGGCGAAGACTTTAGTATGCATGCGGCATCCATGACAAGGATAATTCTTCGCAAGCTGCAAGAATGCCGCATGCTGATTTTTTTCTCCAAATCCAATAAAATAGTACCGGTCTTCAGACCGCTACCAAAGCTACCGGCTTGAGCCGGTAGTAGTTTACTGACTTTCTGCCGGATGCGACATTTGCCATTGATCTTTCCGGGAAAGTGATCGCCTGGAACCGGGCTGTTGAGGAGATGACTGGTTTCAAGGCGGAAGATATGCTGGGAAAAGGGAATCAAGAATATGCCATACCTTTTTATGGTATGCGCAAAGCCATGATTATTGACCTGGTCTTCGGATTTGATGAAGAGGTTGAAAAAAATTATGATTTTGTCAAAAAAGAGGGAGATGATTTTTTAGCCGAATCTGATGTTCTTTTAGGAGGAACGCATTGTACCCTCTGGGGAAAATCCGCCCCGTTGTATGACGCCCGGGGAAATATAGTCGGCGCGATCGAGTCTATCCGCGACATCACTGAGCGCAGATGCATGGAGGCGGCGCTGAGAGAATCGGAGCGGCGACTGGCCGATATTATTGACTTTCTGCCGGATGCGACATTTGCCATTGATCTTTCCGGGAAAGTGATCGCCTGGAACCGTGCCATGGAGGAGATGACCGGTTTCAAGGCGGAAGATATGCTGGGGAAGGGGAATCAAGAATATGCCATACCTTTTTATGGTATGCGGAGGCCTGTGCTCATTGACCTGGTGTTCAGATCTGAAGCCGAGACCGAAAAGAACTATGATTTTGTCAAGAGGGAGGGAGATGTTCTTTTGACCGAAACTCGTATGGCTGTAGGAGCACATCCTCTGGTCCTCTGGGGGAAAGCAAGGCCGTTATATGACGGCAGCAGTAACGTAGTCGGCGCCATCGAATCTGTTCGCGACATCACCGAGCTCAAGCAGGCGCAAAAAGCGCTGCAGACGGCGAAGGAAGAACTGGAAGTTCGGGTTGGGGAAAGAACCGCCGAACTGGTGCAGGCAAACAAAGCCTTGCAGAAGGAAATATTTGAACGTGAGAGAACGGAAACGGTGCTGAAAGAAAGCGAAGAAAAATACAATCAGTTTTTTAAAACTTCGCGGGATTGCGTCTTCATAACATCAAAAAATGGGAAAATTGTCGATATTAACGACGCTGCGGTTGAGCTGTTAGGTTATTCCAGTCGTGAAGAATTGCTCCAAATGAAGATACCCTTCGTCTATGCCAACGAGGAAGAACGCGTAAAGCATATCAAAGTTGCCTCCGAATGCGGCTATACCAAGGAATACCCACTTAATTTGCGTAGAAAAGACGGCAGCATAAGGCACGTGCTGATCACGGCAGTGTCCCGATGCGATGCAGACGGCAAAACAATTGGCTTTCAGGGAACGATCCGGGATGTTACTGAGCAGAAGCTTAATGAAGAAGAAAGGGAGAGGCTTATTCTGGAACTGCAGGAAGCGGTTTCTCAAGTCAAAGCTTTAAGCGGATTATTGCCCATCTGCGCCTCCTGCAAAAAGATTCGCGACGATAAAGGCTATTGGAATCAGATTGAAGCATATATCAGAGATCACTCCGAGGCGAAATTCAGTCACAGCATCTGTCCTGAGTGTGCAAAGAAATTGTATCCGGAATTTTATGATGAGAAAAATGAAAAACGTCTTTAATTTATTCCCGTCGGTGTCATAAAAAATATTTTTTCGGGAACTTTTTCGGGTCTCCCGTTGTCTAAGATTGCAAAGACAATTTGAGGAGGAACTGAAAATGAAGAAAATCTTGTTAGCCATTATGGCGGCGCTGATCATCTTTGCCGCGAATGCCTGGGCCGGAGGTGTTGGAGACGCCGTCGATGTACAGATTACAACCGACGACGGCCGTACATTGCCACTCTACCCGGTGAAAATAAGACAGGGATTGCACAAGGTGTACGCTGAGGCGACAAAAGGAGACCACTACCGCGTAAAAGTGCAAAACCGCCTCAATCAGTGCATCGGACTGGTCATAGCCGTTGACGGCCGCAACATTATCAGCGGCAAAAAATCCTCTCTGAAAAACAATGAACGTATGTACATCCTGGAGCCGTATGCCGCAGAGGAGTTTTCCGGGTGGCGTACGGCGCAAGATCGCATTAATCGCTTTTATTTCACGGATGTTCCCGACTCTTATGCCGCCGCTTTTGGTGATCGGTCCGCCATGGGAGTCATCGCCGTGTCCGTCTATCCGGAAGTAAACCACTGCGGGCAGCCCGCGAATATATTAC
>Ga0208462_1000772_pt1 | contig 27277 bp, 22 predicted proteins | sample AD_SCU001_MetaG_FD_184452 | JGI IMG/M metagenome (GOLD analysis project Ga0208462, IMG submission 184452) | Active sludge microbial communities of municipal wastewater-treating anaerobic digesters from China - AD_SCU001_MetaG (SPAdes) (version 2) | ecosystem: Engineered > Bioreactor > Anaerobic...
GCAAATAACGTTTGCCGGTTTCCGCTATCTGGGACAATTTGCCAACAGTTACCTGATCTTTGCAGGCGGGGACGGTTTTATCCTGATTGATCAGCATGCGGCTCACGAAAGAATTGTTTTTGAAAAAATGAAGAAATCAGCGGAGATGAAAATTGTCAGCCAGCCCCTGCTGCTGCCTGAAGTCGTCGGTTTAAGCCCCGGACGGATAACGCTTTTTTCCGGATACATCGAATTTTTACGCGAAATCGGCCTGGAAATAGAGATATTCGGCCGTGACGCCGTCGTGGTCAAGGCTCTGCCCGCTGTTCTGCCGCCGATTCAGGTGCGTGAAATTATAGCCGATATTGCAGACCAGCTGGCTGAGAACAATAATCTGCCGGACCTGCAGGCAAGAAAGGAAAAAATATTGGCGTCCTTGGCCTGCCGGGCGGCGATCAAAGCCAACGCCGTTCTTTCCTCCGAGGAAGCAGCGGTGCTCTGCCGTGATCTGGAGGCAACTCCTTTTAATGCTACCTGTCCGCACGGGCGGCCGATTATTGTCAAATTTTCTTTAGGTGAAATCGAAAGAATGTTTAAGAGGAAGTAAGAAATGGGTAAATTGCCTCTGATCATCATCAATTCGCCCACGGCAACAGGCAAGACAAAATTGGCGATAGATTTGGCGCTGTATTTGGGCGGAGAAATCATCAGCGCTGATTCCCTGCAGGTTTACCGGTATCTGGATATTGGTACGGCCAAACCGACTATGGAGGAAAGAAGCAAAGTCAGGCATCATTTGATTGACGTCGTCGATCCGGATGAGGAATTCAATGCCGCTATTTTTTCGGAGCAGGCGACGGCAATAATCGGCAAGTTGGCGGGGTCGGGAAAGCCCGTTTTGGTCGCCGGAGGAACGGGGCTTTATATCCGGGCGCTGACCCGCGGCATCATAGAAACCCCTAAAGTTGATGAAAACATAAGAAATTACTATCGGAGCCTGCGGGATACCCGAGGCAGGGAGCATCTTTATTATCTTTTGCTGCAGAAAGACAAAGAAGCGGCGCTGCGGATAAATCCCAATGATTCTGTGCGGGTGATTCGCGCGCTGGAAGTTCTGGAGCAAACCGGTGAATCTATCCTGGCGATTCAAAAAAGGCATGCTTTTCGGGAAAGTAAATATAATACTTACAAAATCGGCCTGAAATTGGACCGCGACGAACTCAAAAAAAGAATCGCCGTGCGAACCGACCGGATGATTGCCGCCGGACTGCTGGATGAAGTTCAAGGATTGCTGGCGCGGGGCTATGGAGAGAATCTTAAATCTTTACAATCGTTAGGTTATAAGCAGATTATCGCTTTTTTAAAAGGGGAGTATGGCTGGGAAAAGGCCATTGAGCAGATCAAACACGAAACCTGGCTTTACGCCAAGCGGCAGATGACCTGGTTTGCCGCCGATAAAGAGATTGAATGGTTTTCTCCCGACATGTCGGACAAAATAATTGAAAAAGCAGACTCCTTTTTAAAAGGCGCCGGGAGGACCGACGAAAAATGCAATATTACTTGACTTCAGGCGTCTCTGCGGCTAATTATACGGTGCATTTGAGAGCTGAAAAATTATTTTTATCCGGTCTGCATTGAAGCCTTTTGCTGGAAGGAGAAAGACATGATTCGTCAGATGAGAATAAAGACATTGATCACTTTCTTTATGCTTGCCATGACGACTTTCCTGCTGGTTTCCTGCGGATCAAAGCCAAGAATACCGGTCAGTCAGTTGGACTCTCCGGATCATCATACCTATGCCGGTTTGCGTCTTTTTGATCAGGCCAAATATGCGGACGCCCAGCGGGAATTCGAACTGGCGGTTCAGCTTGGCCCCAGATATTCCCAAGCGCATACCGGTCTGGCGCTGGTTAAAACAGTTACGGGCGACTTAGGCGGCGCCGGGGACAGCCTGAAAAAGGGCTGGAGATACGCCGGCGCCGATGAGGAAAAACTTTTCGTTTATATCAGCCGCATTCGTTACTATACCGCCGCTAAACCGGAAAAGAACTGGCTTGATCTGGCCAGGGATGATTTTAACAATGCCGTCCATATCGACGCGAAATCTGTACCCGCCTATTATTTCATGGGACTGGCTTACAAGGCCGGTCTGGAATTCGATTCGGCAGGCATTATGTTTGCAAAAGTTATCGATTTAAAAACTGATTACATAACCGAAGCCGCCGCTCAGTTGAATTTAATAAAGAAAATTCAGCGGGCCATGCCGGGAACAGCCAACGGGAAAATCATCGCCCTTGTTGATCGCATTACCCGTGCCGATGCGGCGGCGCTGTTGATGGAAGAAATGAAAATTGATGCGCTGTACGGCAGGCGGAATCCCATAGCTTCTGATGCATCTTTGCAGAAGCCGGAAATAATGTCCGCCGTTGCCGCGCCGGCCAGGGTTGCGGCCAGGGATATTGCCGCTCATCCGCTGCGATCCGATATTGAAGGAATTTTGGAAATCGGCGTGCGCGGTCTGGAAAATTATCCCGACGGCAATTTTCATCCGGCGGAAATAGTGACAAGAGCCGCCTATGCCATGATGCTGGAAGATGTGCTGATTAAAGTCACCGGAGACAATTCTTTAGCGAAAAAGTTCATTGGTTCGACCTCGCCTTTCCCTGATGTGCGGCCCGATCTGCCGTATTTTAATGCGGTTATGGTGGTTACTTCCCGCGGCATCATGGAAGCCAAAGAAATGAGTTCCGGTGAATTCGCACCTTTGAACCCGGTGTCCGGCGTGGATGCCCTTTTGGTTATTCGAAAAATTAAGCAGGAATTGAAGATTAATTAAGCTTCAATGGCCTAACAGCAATCAATAACAGGCGGGACATAAATTATGCCCGCCTGTAGTTTGATGGGCGCTTTTCGAAGAATAAAGAAGTGATTGAGGGCGAAAGCCCTTTTTATTTACAAACTAGATTGGAGAGTAACTTCACATGTCTACACGAGAGTTGAGTAAAGCGTTTGAACCGCACGAAACAGAAAAAAGATTATACGATTACTGGATAAAGAATAAGCTTTTTCATGCCCGGGATGCAAGCGAGGCCAAACCCTTTTCCATCGTTATTCCGCCTCCCAATGTTACCGGAATGCTGCATATGGGTCATGCCTTAAATAATACACTGCAGGATATAATTGTCCGTTTCAAAAGAATGCAGGGTTACAACACCCTCTGGATGCCGGGAATGGACCATGCGGGGATCGCCACCCAGAATGTTGTTGAAAAGGAATTGGCCAAGGAAGGAAAATCACGCCATGACCTCGGGCGGGAAAAATTTGTCGCCCGGGTTTGGGAATGGAAGGAAGAATACGGCGGCGCCATTATCAATCAGCTCAAAAGACTGGGATGCTCCTGTGACTGGGATCGCCAGCGTTTCACCATGGATGAGGGTTTGTCCAGGGCGGTGCGCGAAGTATTTGTCCGGCTTTACAACGAAGGTATGATTTACCAGGGTGATTATATTGTCAACTGGTGCCCGCGCTGCCATACCGCCATCTCGGACTTGGAAGTGGAGTTCAAGCAGGATAACAGTTTCCTCTGGGATATCCGCTATCCCTTTGCCGACGGCAGCGGAGAAATTATCGTGGCCACAACCCGCCCGGAAACGATGCTGGGTGATACCGCCGTCGCCGTTAATCCCGCCGACGACAGATACAAGGATGTGGTCGGCAAATATGTTATTCTTCCCTTGGTAAACAGGAAAATTCCGGTCATTGCCGACGAATATGTAACAACCGATTTCGGTTCCGGCGCCGTCAAGATTACGCCGGCTTCCGATCCCAACGACTTTGCCATTGCTCAGCGCCACAATCTGGAAATAATCTCGGTGATTGACGGGCTGGGCATTATTAACGAGCACGGCGGCGTCTATAAAGGTCTCGATCGCTACGAGGCAAGAAAACAGGTTGTCGCCGATCTGGAGAAGGGAGGCTATCTGGTTAAAACCGAGCCTTACACCCACAGCGTCGGCCAGTGCTACCGCTGCAAGACGGACATTGAACCGATGGTTTCCAAACAGTGGTTCGTGAAAATCAAACCGCTGGCCAAGCAGGCCATTGCCGCAGTGGTGAAAGGCAAGACAAAGATAGTTCCCGGCACCTGGGAGGCCACTTATTTTGAGTGGATGAATAATATCCGCGACTGGTGCATTTCCCGCCAGCTTTGGTGGGGGCACCGGATTCCCGTCTGGTATTGCGGCGACTGCGGCAAAGTGATCGTGTCGGTTACCGATCCCGATAAATGCCCCGACTGCAGCGGCGCATCATTAAAGCAGGATGAAGACGTGCTCGATACCTGGTTCAGTTCTTCTCTGTGGCCGTTTTCTACGCTGGGCTGGCCGGAAAAGACCGAAGCCCTGAAAACATTCTACCCGACTTCACTGCTCGTTACCGGCTTCGATATCCTCTTCTTCTGGGTTGCCCGGATGATGATGATGGGATTGTATGTGATGAAGGAAGTGCCCTTTAAGGATGTCTACCTGCACGCCCTCGTGCGCGATGAAAAGGGCGAGAAGATGAGCAAGTCCAAGGGCAACAGCATTGATCCGCTGGTGATGATCGATGAATACGGCACCGACGCCTTTCGTTTTACACTGGCGGCGTACACCGCTCAGGGGCGCGACGTCCGCATGTCCGCCGAGAGAATTGAAGGGTACAAATTTTTTGTCAACAAAATCTGGAATGCTTCAAAACTCACGTTTGCGAATCTGGAAGACTATGATGAAAACAGCACTGCTGCAGCGGAGGATTCCCTTTCCGACAAGTGGATTAAAACAAGACTCAACCGCGCCATCGAAGGTGTCACGAACAGCCTGGACAAATATCAATTCAACGATGCCGCCGCCGCTATTTATCACTTTATCTGGCATGAGTTCTGTGACTGGTATCTGGAATTAAGCAAGCCCGCGTTCTACGGCAAAGTCAGTCCGGAGCAAAGACTCGCCACGCAGCGAACGTTGTATGAAGTGTTCCAAAAGCTGCTGCTGTTGTTGCACCCGTTTATGCCTTTTGTCACGGAAGAACTTTGGCAGGTGTTGAACAGGAGCGATGAAAAATCGATCATGATCAGCGCTTTTCCCGTTGTTGAACAGACCTGGGAAGATGCCGCCGCCGAAAAAGAAATGGAACTGCTGATGAATATCATTACCAGTGTCCGTAATATTCGCGGGGAAATGCAGATACCGCCGTCCCGCAAGTTGAATGTGCTTGTTTCCGCTCCTGATGAAAAATTGAAGGCCGTTGTTGAAGCAGGCCATAACTATATTATTAACCTGGCTAATCTGGAGGGTATTACTGTCGAAGTCAATCTGGCGGAGCCCAAGGGAGTGGCGACCGGAGTCGTCGGACCGTTGCTGGTTTTTGTTCCGCTTACCGGAATTGTGGATTTTGCCGGTGAAAAGGCGCGTCTGGAAAAAGAAATTGCCAAGGTGCAAAAAGATCTGGATAAGAGCGCGCGCAAGCTGGCCAATCGTGATTTCTGTGAAAAAGCCGCCGAAGCGGCCATCAGGAAAGAAGAGGATAAATTAAAGGAATCCAAGGAACGCCATGCCGCTTTGGAGAAAGCACTTCATAAGCTGAAAGAGATTCAGGCGTAACGGCCGTGTCAAAAATGCCGGATGCTGCGTTGCGCGGTATCCCTGTAATTGTTGTGTTGTTCAAGCTGTTTGATCGCTGAAAAATAATGAGGTGATAAATGGTTTCCAGGCAAATTAGAAAGATTATAGAGACGGCTTTAGCCGAAGATATCGGCACCGGCGACATCACGACCGGCGCTATTGTCGGCAGCGAACTGGCAGGGAAGGCGCAGGCCTGGGCCAAAGATGATTTTGTTGTGGCCGGAATTGATATTTTTAAAGAAGTATTTTGCTGCCTCGATGATCGTACCCAGTTTCAACTGCGGGCCTCCGACGGGCAGTTAGTAAAAAAGGGAGATGTTGTTGCGGAGATTTCCGGCCGACTGTTTTATATTCTGCAGGCGGAGCGGGTAGCCCTCAACATTTTTCAGCGAATGTGCGGCATTGCAACGCTCACCAGAAAATATGTCGAAGCCGTCCGGGGAACAAAGGCGAAGATTCTGGATACCCGCAAGACGATGCCCGGTCTGCGCGTAATCGACAAAATGGCCGTCAGCATCGGCGGCGGATTCAATCACCGGATGGGTTTGTATGACGGCGTTATGATCAAGGATAATCACATCGCCGCCGCCGGAAATATAACCGCGGCGGTCGAAGCGCAGAGGAAACGCCTGGCGCACACCCTGAAGATTGAAGTGGAGACAAAGAATCTGTGCGAAGTTCAGGAGGCTCTCGATTGCGGTGTTGAGATCATCATGCTGGATAACATGGCGCTGGAGGAGATGAAAAAAGCGGTGGAGCTGATTGCCGGCCGGGCGCTTGTAGAGGCTTCGGGCAATGTCAATCTGCAGAGAGTTGGGGCGATTGCCGCCACCGGAGTAGATTATATTTCCGTCGGCGAACTGACCCATTCTGTCCGCGCCGCCGATATTTCACTGCTGATAAAATAAAAGTATCCGCTGTCTGCTGCAACTAAAAAAGGCAGGGACTCCGGTCCCTGCCTTTTAACGTAATATCCCGGGAAAACTGCCGGCGGGCTACCTTTCGGCCGGTATTTCCACAATCCGGGGCGGGAACTCTACAGTCTTCGTCTGGTCCTTCGGGACAAAGGCAAACTGGAACACGGGCTTCAGTTCCGTGGCGGCGACATTGCCGGCGGGTTCCTTGTATCCCCAACGCCATTGATCGAGAACATAGGCATCCGGAGAAGCAAGTTTCCTTGCCGCTTCGGCTTTGGCCTGTTCAAGAGTCTTCAGCTTTATGTCACCGGAAGTCTGTTCCACTTTCCGCCATACCTGGGTGGCGTTCAGCACCCGTCCCTTGTTGTTCATGGCCAGTTTGATCTTGCCGCCCGCGCCGAGCACTTCAACGGCTGTACCACGGACGTTTATGCGGCGCTGGTAAGTGACAACAACGGTTTTCTGTCCGCGCACAATCTGTTTGCTGCCGCCTTCAGCGGGGATGCTGGCCGTCGCCAGACGGGTGATTTTGGGTTGGCCGACTTCCTCATTATGCCATCCCATTTTCTTCACAAAGGCATCGGCTTTGGACAGATACTCTCTTTCCGGAATTGTCCGCATATCATCCGGTTCCGGCTGCTGTGCTTTCAGAAGCACGGCTCCGCTGGCGGATTCGATGTTCACGATGGCCTTGCCGCCCGCAAAGGATTCATCGGTGAGGGAGGCCTGATGTTTAAAGCGGGCGGAAGGTACTACGGGAACCACACGCAGACGGGGCAGGGTCAGGGGAAGCAGCGTCAAGGGGGCACGCTGCGACTGCGTGCCTGACGCATACATAATGTGGTAATAGGTGCTTCCGGATGTATTCGGCTGGTTGGTGAACGTTGCATCGGTATAAAGCGGGGTCTTGGTGATGTCTGCTCCGCCTTTCGTAATGCACAACGGGACCACACCCCAATCGCCGAATCCCTCAATGAAGCTTTCCGCGACGCCCATGTGGAGATTGTTATAGTTGCTCCAGACGCTGTCCACGTTTGACTCATGGCAATAGGCGGAAGTGGACATGCCGCAGGCCATCCGGAGGTCGGAAGTCAATGCCGGCCCCCAGCGTTCGAAGACATTTCTCATGGCTGCAGAATCGACTGATCCGTCAAAATTCTGCGGACAGGAGTAGTGCATGGTTGAGCCACCGCAAGTAGAATTGGGGCCGTGGGCGAATACGGCGCACGAACACTGCCAGTAATAGCGCAGCATGCCGCCGTCCTTGATGTTGGCGAGCAGCATGTTGGGCTGGGAAGCATTGTCTCCCAGCGTGTTCCAGAACGTGGGGCAGCCGTGACCGGCATAAAAGAACAGCATGGCCCGGTCGATACCCGACGCGGCGTTGTTGTCCTCTCCTGTCGCGATCTTTGTTTTGTCATAGTAGTATTTTGATGTGTTCGTTGCCCCGGAATGCATGTGGCGCTTCGTCCAGCCGGCGGGGGCATGGTTGGGCGCGGTGACTGTTCCACCCATGTCCGTTCCGAACAGAAACTCATTGGCTGTGTCGATATGCCAGTCGGTATTGCCGTGGGCGGAAATCGCCGAGTTGAGCGGCGGATTGCACTTCAATTCAAACTTGGCTTTGTTTGATTCCACTGCATTGGGCGACAGAACCTTGATCGCCTCCCAGCCCGTATAATAGCATAAGGTGGAACCGCCGAGGGTCCAGGTTGTTTGCACCTTCATTGTTCCGCGACGAAGAAAACGGAGAGTTTTGATGTTTGTATCCGTCGCTCCGTCGCTTCTCGTGAAAATATAGCGCACTATGCCGGCCCTGTCTGAAGTTATTGTTCCATTGAATTTGATCACGCCGGGACAGTCACCCCGATAAACGGCCGGCGAGGCCTTAAGCGATGTCGCCGTGACCGTGCACAGAGCTGACTGCGCCCATACGACGCAAAAAAGGACGAGTACCGCCGCCACTGTTAGACTACGTCTCATTATTTCCTCCTTTCTCTAATCTTAAAAAAATTAAAATAAAACATCATTGTTGCCGCCTGGCCAATCTGCAGCGGCTTTATAACAACTGGTGCTCCGGCTGCGCTTTTTAAATTGGAGCCGGTTTATTTCACCTCCTTTCCGGATATTTCCTTTTCTGAAGCCTTTTCTTTTATCAATACATTGATTTCATGCCAGATCAGCTCGATGCGATTCAAGGCCATGGACAGGTCCGTATCCAGCTCCGCTTTCGCCTTTTTTAGAGCCCCCTGCAGTTCTTCGATCTTTTTCCGGCTCTCAGCGGAAGCCATGTTTTTGGCCCTTTCCAGCAGAACAGCCACCTCGTCCAGCTCTGTTCTGGCGTTGCCTATATTTTTCGCCACCACGTCCACTTTAGCTTTAAGGAGATTTCCGCGGACGCCTTCCAGTAATGCCTTATACAGGCTGCTGTGTAATTCCTGCCGCGTTTCGAGCGCCGCCTTTTCGAGCGCCTCCGACTGTTTTTTCAACGCCGCCTCCGTGGCTGTCTTCTGGCTCTTAATTTCGTCGGCGGCGGCAACAAATTTCTTGCCTGTGCCGGCTTCGATTGCCGTCAGTTTTGCACTGAGGGCATTTATCATCTGGATGATTTTCTGCACATCAGCATCCGGAGAAAGCTGTATTTTTTTTCGTGCCTCTTCTTCCGCCTGGATGAAACTCTCCGCTTTCTGCAGCCTCGCATTCAGATCATCCATTTCCTTTTTAAGGGGAGCAGTCTGATGATCGATCAGCATTGGCAGTCCGAAGAAAGAAGCCGCCGCCAAAGCCGCGACAAGAAGAATTACCGCGATTATTGTTTTCATGAGAGCTCCTTTCGATAATGTGTTGATTGTTTATCTTTTCGTTTTTCCCGCAGGCTTTCTCTTTGCCGCCGGCTGCTTTTTCCCGGCGGTTTTTTTCGCTGCCGCTTGAACTGATTTTACTTTTGGTTGAGCCGCCGATTTTGCTTCAGCCCCTGCTTTACGTCGGGCTTTGGTTGTTACGTCGGGCTTAGCTTGAGGTTTGATTTCAAGTTTGGCCAGTTGGTTTTCGAGTTTCTTTATTTTGGAGACGCTTGCTTTAACCCTCTTGTCGGCAACCGGGTCTTGCTCCGCGCAGATCAGTCCATAGACCTTGCCGCCCAGTTCGGTGATTTCCTTTTGCACCTTCGTTTTGAGCTCAAACAGCTTATACTGGCGCTTTCCTTCTTCCGTCAATTCTTCCGCTTTCTCCCTTGCCGCAACCGCTCCTTCGCGAATTACAGCCATCCCGCTTTGAAATCCCGTTCTGAGGTCTTTTTTGATCTTTTCCCAAAATTCCATTTCCCCGTCTCCTTTCCTTTCTCCATTAAAAAAGATGTCATCAAACATCTATGTTGTAGTATTTGCGGGCGATACCCCTGGCGGCAAGAATGCCGGAGATCGCCGCTCCGACTATTCCCCGGCTTTTTCCGGTGCCGTCTCCCGCCACGAAAATCCCCTCGATGTTTGTCTCCAGATTACGGTCGGTCGGGAAGTGCGTGTCGAAGAACTTTATTTCCGGCGCATACAGAAGAGTGGAGGGGTGCAGGATTCCCGGGATGATCTTATCCAGGGTTTTCAGGGATTCCCATAAATTGTCTAATATCCTTGCCGGCATGCCCAGCGATATGTCTCCGGGAACCGCCCGGTAGCTGGCCTGGCAGACTTCGTAATGACGGGTTACGCTGTCGAAAGTAGACAGGGAGCTGCGCCTTCCCTCCCGGAAATCACCCACCCGCTGTACAAGGGGTCTGCCGCCGCCCAGAAGATAGAACTGCCGGGCGATCATTCTTCCGAACTCTGTTGTATCCACAAACGGTTCTGTCAGGGAAAGTGTGTTCAGAAGGGCGAAATTGGTGTTATCCGTTTTCCGTGTTGCCAGGGCGTCGCCGTTCACCAGCTTGAAGTTGCAGTAATTTTCTTCCCGCACCCGCCCGCCGGGGTTGGTGCAGAAGGTTCTTACCCGGTCGCCGTGGCGTATCGTCTGGAAAATGAATTTGGGATCATAGACGACCTCATTTACGGCATCGAAATACCGGCGGTTCATTTCCACGCGGATGCCGACGTCGATGGGGCCGAAGTTATGGTTGACGCCCAGCTCTGTGGCCATGTCGCGAAATTCATAAGCGCCGCTTCTTCCGGGAGCGGCCAGGATATAATTCGCGCTCAGGGAGACGGGTTGGCCGCTGCGCCGGCAGGAGACCTGAAATCCCCTGTGCTCTCCCGTCGTAATTGCGCTTACGTCAGTTCCCAGCAAAAATTCCGTCTTGGTTAGGCGGCCCCTCAGGTATTCCACCGCTTTCTTACCGTTGTCCGTTCCCCAATGCCACTGCTCCGGGGCGAGAAAGCGGACGTTATGTTCCTGGGCGATCCTTCTGATTATTTCTGTTTTCTCATTCGGGGCGCTGCCGGTCACCTGACGACATTCGGAAAACGCGGTGAATATTTCCCGGACCTGATCGATGATATGAACGGCCTCTTCCTCTGTCAGCTTGAGCTCCTGGAGCTCTATGCCTATATGAGGATCAAAGTTCAGTTTTCCGTCATTGAGCAGGCCGCCCGCAGGATAGGGGTGGCGATCCGCAATGACAATATTTCCCACTCCAAGGCTTTCAAAACAGATGGCGGCGAATAAGCCCGCCGGGCCGGACCCGATGATCAAGACATCAAAATGTTCTGTAGCCATTTCCAATACCCTTTTATTATTTATGACGGCCTCGCAAAAAGGCCGGATGCTGCGTTGCGCTTCATCCCGAGTCATTGCAGCGTACCCTAAGTACGCTTCATTCCTCGGCATTCGCGCGCCTTGCCTGCGACTTTTTACGAGTTTATCATTTATGGAATGAAAATATTTAAAGAAGATGCGTTCATATTATCACAATTCAGCCGGCAACAAAAACAAAATACCCTGCACATCATGATCTTGACAGAAACAGCCCGACCGTGGTTTACTTGCAGATAAAATTAGACAATTTTATCTGCGAGGTGAAGCCCATGAAAAAGATTGTTCTGTTTTGTTTGTTGTCGATATTTGTGGTGGTTTCGTGTGCGCCTGTGAGCAGTTCCCGTTATCGGGAAGGTTCCAATGCAGGTCAGACAACAAATTTGACGGTGCAGGATGAACGCCGTCTGACCAAGGAAGCCCTCCCCAAGATACAGAAGGATTATCCTGCCGCCAAAAATCCGGAGCTGCAGAAATATATTTCCGACTTGGGAATGAAAATTGTGCGGGCCAACAATCTCGAGGGAAATCCTTATTCCTACAACTTCACGGTAGTGGATGTTAAAGATGTGAATGCTTTTGCCATGCCCGCAGGCACCGTGTTTGTAACAGCGCCGCTCATTGCGTTGGCCTCCAACGAAGCGGAGCTTGCCGGTGTCGTAGCCCACGAAATCGGGCATGTTGAAGCCCGCCATACAGCCGAACGCATGTATGCGATGGAAAAAGCCCAGAACAAAACATGGATGTACGCAACGGGCGGTGCGGTTTTAGGAGCGGCCCTTGGATATGGTTTGGGCGTGGTAGTCTGTGCTAAAGGAGACACTGCATGTCAGGCGAAGGCCGCTCTGGCGGGAGCCGCCCTCGGCGCCGGTGGAGGACTGCTGGCCCAGAAATATACCTTTCTGGTCAATTCCCGGGAGGATGAAATGGAAGCGGACCGGCTTGGTTTTAAATATGCCGTTGGTGCAGGATACGATAAAGACCAGGTGGGGAAATTTTATGAAAAACTTCTGGAAGTTGAGAAAAAGTCCGGGAAAAGCGACAGCGGCATTGCAAAAAGCCTTTCCGACGCCTTGAGTACTCATCCGCCCAGTGAAGAGAGAGTCAGGCAGATGAAGGATCTGGCGGCTAAAAGTCCTGAGCGGAAAGCAATAACCAATACGCCGCAATTCAACAGGGCGAAGCAGTTGGCGGCGGGACTGCGTAAAAAATAATAGCGGTGTATACCGATTTTGCCGAGTAAAAAGGAGGATTGGCCATGAACAGCAATTCTGAAATCAACCCGACCATCTCGTATATCAAAGCAAAAATGAAGCGCGGGAAGATAGTATCGGCGGACGATGCCGTACGCGTCATCCGGGACGGAGACACGGTGGCTCTGGATGGTTTTGTCGGTTCTTTAATTCCCGAAGAGCTTCTTATTGCTCTGGAAAAACGGTTTTTATCCACGGGAGAGCCTAAAAATCTGACCATCGTATACGCCTCCGGTCTCGGAGACGGTAATGATCTGGGAGCCAACCGCCTGGCCCATGAAGGGCTGCTCAAAAGGGTCGTCGCGGGTCATTGGGGCTTAACCCCGAGGTTGCAGGCTTTGGCTCTCGACAATAAAATTGAGGCCTACAATTTACCCCAGGGTGTTTTGACCCACCTTTTCCGGGATATCGCCGCTCATAATCCCCGCACGATTTCGCGGGTGGGGCTGGGAACATTCACCGATCCCCGCTGCGGCGGCGGGAAAATTAATCCTTTAACCACCGAGGATCTGGTCGAGATTATCGAATTCGACGGATGCGAATATCTTGCCTATAAAACATATCCCATTCAAATAGCTATATTGCGCGGCACCACGGCCGATATGGACGGCAATATAACGATGGAGAAGGAACCTTTGACGCTGGAAGTTTTGCCGGTGGCTATGGCGGTAAAAAACTCCGGCGGGTTTGTCATTGTGCAGGTCGAAAGAATTGCCGAAAGAGGAGCATTGAACGCCAGACAGGTTAAGATCCCCGGCATCCTTGTGGACTGCGTCGTCGTGGCGAAGCCGGAGAATCACCGGCAAACATACACCACGGAATACAATCCGGCCTTCAGCTGTGAATTTAAAATACCCACGGCGACGGTTGAACCCCTGGGGATGGATGAACGCAAGATAATAGCCCGCAGAGCCTCCTTCGAGCTCAGGCCGAACATGATAGTCAATCTGGGGATCGGTATGCCGGAAGGCGTCGCCAATGTGGCCAATGAAGAAGGAATCTTCGATTACCTGACCCTGACGGCGGAAGCGGGTTGCATCGGCGGGATTCCCGCCAGCGGGTTGAATTTCGGAGCCTCGACGAACATGGATTGTCTGATCGATATGCATTATCAGTTCGATTTCTACGACGGCGGCGGTCTTGATCTGGCCTGCCTCGGACTGGCTCAGATGGATCAGCACGGCAACGTCAATGTCAGCAAATTCGGCCCCAAACTGGCGGGCTGCGGCGGATTCATCGATATCACCCAGAATTCCAAGAAAATCATTTTTGCCGGAACATTCACGGCGGGCAGTCTTCAGGTGGAAGTTAACGGCGGGCAGCTCAAGATCGTTAAAGAAGGCGGATTTCGGAAATTCGTGAAAGATGTGGAGCAGGTTACCTTCAGCGGCAAGACGGCGCAAAAAAACAATCAGCAGGTCTTTTACGTTACCGAGCGTTGTGTTTTTACTCTCACTCCGGAGGGTGTCGAACTCATCGAGATAGCGCCCGGAGTGGATCTGGAGAGGGATATCCTTCCCTATATGGATTTTAAACCTATAATTAAAAATCCCGGTCTGATGGACGAACGGATCTTCAAGCTGCCGCCCATGGGTTTGAAAGAGGACCTCCTGAGCATTCCGCTTAAGGATCGTGTCACCTACGATGCGGCGACAAACATCTTATACGTCAATTTTGAAGGCCTTGCCGTCCGGACGAAAAAAGACGTTGAGGAAATCAGAGCGTCGGTGGAAGCAATCTGCAAGCCTTTGGGGAAGAGAGTGAAGACAATAGTCAACTATGATAACTTCTCCATTGTCCCGGAGCTGGAAGACGATTACATCAACATGGTCAAATACGTCGTCTCCGAATTCTATTCGGAGGTAACGAGGTATACCACCAGCGCATTTTTACGCATGAAGCTGGGAGATGAACTGCAAAGCCGGAACCTGGCGCCGCATATTTTTCAGTCGAAAGAGGAGGCGAAACAGGCGCTGGAGACAATGTGATGACGTCAACGCTGTTGCTGTTTAAGGAAACGGCGACGGGAGTAAGATGAGCCGCACTGTCATTTTACTCCCGTTGTTCTTTGGCGGGAGAGGCCGGTCGCGATCCAGGTGGTTTGATGTCCGGTAATTCCATCTCTAAATCAAGCGCTATCTTTGTTGGCACAGCCTGCCCCGGCGCAGGCCGGGGTCATCGGCGTCCTCAACGTATGTATAATACCCCTCGTCGCCTCCTCCTAGCCGCCGCGATACCATCATTGATTTAGAAATGGAATAAAGTGCCTGCCGCGCCTGATCGACGTTCAAACAAGCCGTTTGGCGACAAGAGCGGCAAAATGTTCAAATGATCGGTCGTATGTTTTTTCTTCTTCCGGCGAAAAAAAGCATCCCGGCAACTGTCGCTTCGGAAGATGATAAGCGATGCAATCGCAGCAGATTCCTTTTCTGCCGCATGATTCATAAGTGCATTTGCATGTTTTTAAATTAGATTCTTTTTTGCAATCCATCTTTTACCTGCCTGTTTTAATCTGTGTTCATTTTTGTTCCGGCTCACCGCTTATAATAAGATATAATAGATGCTCTGGTGATAGTGAAGTTGTTTAAAAAATACCCTACCATTGCGGGAGGCGTTTTCTCGTCCAAATCCAGTTTTTCCGTACTGAGGGCATAAACAGTGAATATGTAGCGGTGGGCTTTGTCGCCCTGGGGAGGACAGGCGCCACCGAAGCCCGGTTTGCCGAAGTCCGTGATGCTTTGAACGCTTCCCGGAGGAGCCAGCTTCTTCTCCAGTTGTCCGGCATTGGCCTTCAATTCAGTTACATGAGCCGGGATATTAAAAATCACCCAGTGCCACCAGCCGCTGCCGGTGGGAGCGTCGGGGTCATAGACGGTGACCGCAAAGCTTTTTGTGTTGCGGGGCGCATTGAGCCATTTCAGCGAAGGTGAAATATTCTTTCCGCTGCAGCCGAATCCGGAAAACACCTGAGACAGCGTCAACTGCCCTTCCAGGTCGTTGCTTTTCAGGGTAAACTCATCGGCGCCTGCGTTTACCGCAAGCAACAGCGTGATGATCATGGCGACCAGCATAAATTTGCGCATTTTATTTCTCCTTAATTTTTGTATTTATGGCCAAAGGCAAAGCTCCGGCGGTGCAGTCTGGTGCGTCCGCCGGAGCGCATTTGTTGCCGGCGGGATTATTCTTTTTCACTGCCGATAAACCGATAGATCGCCGCGCCGAGAATTCCGCCGATGATGGGGGCGACCCAGAAAAGCCAGAGCTGGGCCAGCGCCCAGTCGCCGGCAAACACTGCAACAGCTGTGCTACGGGCGGGATTCACAGAGGTGTTGGTAACCGGGATGCTGATCAGATGGATGAGGGTCAGACACAAACCAATGGCAATCGGCGCGAAGCCCTGCGGCGCCCGTTTGTCGGTAGCGCCAAGAATAACAAGAAGAAACATCATAGTCATTACCACTTCACATATCAGTGCTGCGGGCAGGCTGTATCCGCCCGGTGAATGGGCACCATAACCGTTGGAGGCGAAGCCCGCGGATAAATCAAAGCCCGCCTTGCCGGTGGCGATGAGATACAGAACACCGCCGGCCACAATTCCTCCCAGCACCTGCGCAACAATGTAGGGTAGAAGGTCTTTTGCCGGGAAACGGCCGCCTGCCCAGAGCCCGACGGAGACTGCCGGATTAAGATGACAGCCGGATATGTGTCCAATGGCGAAAGCCATGGTAAGCACGGTTAAACCAAATGCCAGGGATACCCCCAGCAGACCGATGCCGACATTGGGAAACGCAGCGGCCAAAACGGCGCTACCGCAGCCGCCAAGAACCAGCCAGAAGGTTCCGAAAAACTCTGCACCATACTTTTTCATGCTGCCCTCCTTTTGTTTTGCTGATTACTGTCTGGAACAACTAACATACCATACCTGTCTGGTTTTACTTATCTGAACTAGAAATTAAAATAATATATTTTAATTAAGGAATCAAATAATTACTCGATAAATTCCCCTTGACGTTCTTATTTGATCTGTAATAACAGTTGCCCATATGGATTGGAATGAAGATTTTCTTAGAAAGAGTCTGACCGGAAAATTAATAGGGCATAAGCTTTATTACTTTTCTCAAACCGGCTCAACCAATGACGATGCCTACCTTCTGGGGGTAAAAGGATTGCCGGAAGGAACGGTAGTTCTTGCCGACAGCCAGACTTCAGGCAAGGGGCGCATGGCGCGGGTCTGGCACTCGCCGGCCGGTTCCAATATTTACACTTCAATTGTCCTGCGTCCCAATCTGCAACCCGCCGATGCTCCACAGATTTCACTTGTTGCCGGTGTCGCTGTGGCCGAACTTCTTGAAGGGTATTGTGCCGGCCGGGTGGAACTGAAGTGGCCCAACGATGTTCTGGTTGGGGGCAGGAAAATCTGCGGCATTCTGGCGCAAATGAAAACCGTCGGGCAGGATGTGGATTTTGTTGTGGTGGGGATAGGCGTCAATGTGAACATCAGGCCGAATCAATTTCCGCCGGAAATACTGGAAACTGCTGCGTCTTTAAGCTTCGACGCCGGGCGGGAGTTTAATCGTCATGACCTGATAATCAACCTGTATGAAAATTTCGCAAAATGGTATAAAAAACTGTTGCAAAACGGTTTTGCTGCCATTAAAGAAAGATGGCTTGATTTGGCGCCGATGATCGGACAGGATATTCAAATAATGTTTCAGAACGAAACAATCATGGGAAAAGCTCTTGATCTCGCCGGGGATGGTTCGTTGATAATTCTTACGCCGGACAACAATAAGCTGAAAATTTCTGCGGGTGACGCAACAATATTGAAAAAGAGATAGCAACCCCTTGTTCCGCCGAAGATGTAAAGTTTGTTAATAAGGAGATTAAACTAAATATGTTGTTAGTAATTGATGTGGGCAATACCAATACTGTTTTGGGTTTATATGACGGCGACGAGCTTATTTACGACTGGCGTATCCGTACGGTAATAGGCCATACCGTTGATGAATATGGCATGCTTATCTACAATTTGTACAAATCCAGCCGGAGCAAGACCAAACGAATAAGGTCGATTAACGGCATTATCATATCCTGCGTTGTGCCGCCGATGCTCAATATTCTGGAACTGCTGAGCATCAAATATTTCAACATTAAACCAATGATTATCGGCCCCGGGATCAAAACAGGGATGCCGATATTTTATGACAATCCCAAAGAAGTGGGCGCCGACAGAATCGTCAACGCCGTCGCCGCCTATCATAAATATAAAAGGGAATCGATTATTGTTGATTTCGGAACGGCAACGACCTTTGATTATATATCGAAAAAAGGCGAATATTTGGGCGGCTGCATTGCTCCGGGAATTGTAATTTCGAGTGAAGCTCTTTTCCAGCGGGCGGCCAAACTGCCGCGAGTTGAATTCAGCAGGCCGAAGACGATTATTACCAAGGATACGATATCCGCGATGCAGGCGGGTATAATGTTCGGTTACGCGGGACTTGTGGATGGCATCGTCGAGCGCATCAAGGCGGAAGTGAAAACCGATCCACTGGTCATCGCCACCGGAGGATTGGCCAAGGTTGTTGCCAAAGAGACCAAGACTATCGATAAAATTGAAGAAATGCTGACGCTGGACGGCTTGCTCATTATCTATAAAATGAACGCTAAATAATGTTAAGTGTAGGATTGACAGGCGGGATAGCCTGCGGAAAATCAACTGTTGCGGAGATGTTTGTTCGTTTGGGAGCTTACCTGATCGATCTTGACAAGCTTGCTCATGAAGTTCAGGAGCCGGGAGCGCCTGCCTGGCGGAAAATTATCGACTATTTCGGAGATGATGTTGTCGGGGATGATCAAAAGATCGACCGGAATAAAGTCGCCGCCATTGTGTTCAATCAGCCGGAGAAGCTCAAAGCATTAAACGACATTGTCCATCCGAGCGTCTATGAGGAATGGCAGGCTCGGCTGAAATCGATAATAACCCGTGATCCCCGGGCCATTATTTTGTCCGATATTCCGCTGTTGTTTGAAGCGCGGATGCAATCCTTATTTGACCTGACAATTGTGGTGATGATACCGCCCGAAGAGCAGATTGTCCGGCTTATGGCCCGCAACGGTATGGCCGAGGAAGAAGCCCGGAAAAGGATAAAAAATCAGATGCCCATCGGCGACAAGGCCGGTTTGGCGGATATTGTGATCAATAACCAGTCGTTGATTGCCGATACCCGGAAAAGAGTTCAGGAGGTATGGAGCGAATTGATCAGGCGAGAAAAAGAAAAAACCGAAGGATCGCGGTAAAAATAAATTATTGACGGAGACGAAAAAAATGATTGGAAAAAATGTTGTTACTGATTTTAGCGCCGAGGCGGTGGAACCCGTTATCGATTCAACCTGCTACGTGCATCCCCTGGCGGCGGTGATCGGCAATGTCATTCTGGGGAAAAATATCATGGTATCACCCTGTGCTTCCGTACGCGGAGATGAAGGGCAGCCCCTCTTTGTCGGCGATGATTCCAATGTTCAGGACGGCGTTATTATCCACGCCCTGGAAACACAACTGAACGGTAAAGTGATAGAAAAGAATTTAATGGAAGTAGACGGGGAAAAATATGCCGTCTACGTCGGCAGCCGTGTGTCTCTGGCGCATCAGGTGCAGATTCATGGGCCGGCGGTTGTGCTGGATAATACTTTTGTGGGAATGAAATCACTGATCTTCAAGTCTTTTGTCGGAAAAAATTGCGTTCTGGAGCCGGCTTCGGTTTTAATGGGTGTTAAAGTCGCCGACGGACGCTACGTTCCCGCCGGATCGGTCATCAAAACCCAGGCTGACGCCGACAATCTGCCCGTAATTACCGATGATTATCCGATGAAAGACATGAATGCAGGCGTCATCCATGTCAATGTCAATCTGGCGCGCGGTTATCTTGCCGCAGAAAAGAAGTAGCCGGTGCGGGAGTTTGACCGGAAAATGATTTGCTGTATATGGGAAACACGACAGTAGCCAATGAAATTGTTGTAGCGGTGAAAAAAAAGCAGAATCGCTGTCTTTCCTGCGGAACTGTGGAAAATATGAAAAACCGCAAATACTGTTCCGTCCGCTGCCGTCAGAACTTGCGCCAGAAGCTGAATATCCGCTGCGGTTTGCTGCAGGTTCTGAATGCCCGCTACGCGACTTTTTATTTTTCCGATACAGCGATAGTCATGGATGTTCTTCCCCGCGGGCAGAGGGAGATATTCCGCTATACGCAAATGCGAACTTCCGGACTCAACCCGGCTGAAGAATTCAGTAAAATGACGAATATGCTGGGTGAGGTCTGGTGGCAGGAAGAAAGACGGACGCGTAAAAAATATCTGGCTTCGCGTGAGGTTCTGGCGATGGCGACTCGACATGCGGTCCCGCTCCTGTCGGTTAAGCCTTCAGTGCTTAAGATTCCCACCGTTAAAACAGAAGCACTCCATTGCCTGCAGATTGATAAGGCTGATTTGTATTCCGTCGATTTACGCAGAATTATTAAGAATGCATACCGCTCTCAGGCAAAGATTCATCACCCCGACAGCGGCGGTCATGCCGTTAGTTTTCGCAAGTTGCACGACGCCTACAAGGAACTGCTTAAATGGGCGGACAGCCCGTCTTTTACTTCCCGCCGCGGTTTTCCCGATAAATGGTTCTATGACGGAGAAAATAAAAAGTGGGTGCAGCCGATGTCGTTTCGCAAGTAATTCCATTTCTAAATCAATGATGATATCGCGGCGGCTAGGAGGAGACGACGAGGCGTATTATACATACGTTGAGGAAGCCGACAACGACGCCAACAAAGATAGCGCTTGATTTAGAATTGGAATAATTCCAGTCGGCATTCGAAGCCTGACCCTGTTGAAAATAAAAGCGCCCCGGTAGATTACCGGGGCGCTTTAGTTGGATATTAAATCTTTGAAAGTGTTACGTTCTGTAACTATCAGGCAGATTTATGCTCTGGTGCTTTGAGTGTGAAAAATACAAGAACACCAGCCGCGACAAAAACGGCGCCGACAGTAAACGACATCATATAAGTTCCGAATATATCAAACATTCTTCCGGCAAGCAGACTCGATGTAAACCCTGCAATGCCCCATGCTGTAAACAGCAATCCGTAATTGGAGCCCTGTGCCGTCGCACCAAAATACTGCGCACACGTGGCCGGGAACAGCGTGAACATGGCGCCGTAGTTCCAGCCGATGATAATTGCAACTATACAGAACAGGATAAATACTTTAGCTGCCGGGAAGAGTGCCAGCATGACGGCTACCTGAAGAACAAAGGTTACCAGGAAACATATCTTTGTTCCGGTCTTGTCGGCTACAGCACCGATCAGGATTCGAACGATGGCGTTGGAAGCGTTGAAAAAGCTTAGTGCGAAGGCGGCCTTCATGGCGATGGCCTTAGCTTCGGGTGTGCCTTTAAGCGTGGCGACGGCAACCCCCATGGAGTCAGCTAATTCTTTGGTCATGACGTTGATACCGTGAGCGGCCATAACGCCGATAACCATCAGACCGGCAAAGGCGCCGGCAAAGTAACAGAAGTAAAGCTTCCAGAAGGCCCCGGTTCTGATTGTTTCACCAAAGGTGAAATCACGGCTTGTTTTGGGCGCTCCTGCAGCCGGCGCCGGCGGGTTCCAGCCGGCAGGCTTAAAGCCGGCCGGAGGATTCTTTAGACAGAAACCGGCGGCGATGGCCATAATAAACATCGCTATGCCCACATACTTGAATACGGGAAGCGCACTTCCATTACCAATATTCGGATCGTTAATCATATATGTCGCCAGTGGTCCCATGATAAATGAACCCAGTCCGAGACCAACGACAGCCATACCGGTGGCCAGTGCTTTGCGGTCAGGCCACCATTTGGGCGCGGTGGCAATGGGCGGCAGATAAACCAGACCACCGCCGAAGCCGGCAATCAGTCCATAATATATATATAACTGCGTTGGTGATGAGATTGTGGAAACAAGGAAGAAACCTATTCCCAGAATTGCACCGCCGATAACCACGACTACCCTCGGTCCCAGCTTGTCGTTCAGCTTGCCGGCAAGGAAGGTCGTCAGACCAAAGACAAGGACAACAATTGAATAAGCTAACCCTACTTCCATAGCTGACCAGCCGAATTGTTCCCTGAGCGGTTTGATAAAAACACTAAAAGCATACAATAGTAAACCACAGGTGGTGCTGCCCAACAGCCCCCCTAAAAGTGGAAGCCACCTTGGCATTGTCTTTTCTTCAGCCATTCTTTTAACCCTCCTTGATTTATAAGAATAAAATTAAAAAATAAACAGCATCAAATAATAATAATGTTTTCCGATCTTCGGTCATTGCTTCCGATTTCATCTTGTATGTTAATGTATCGTTTTGCAATGGATCCTATTACCGATTACCAAGCATTAAATAACTTATAAAGCCCCTTCCCCCTCCTTTCTTTAAAAAATTTAATTTTTTAATAAAAAACAATCATATAAAATAATTAAAAAAACAGCGCTCTGAAAATATACTTCCTCCTGGCGGATACAAATCGACCTGTATAAGTTTTGTCGATTTTTAAATTCGGAGAGATACTAAAACATGCCTATATTTGATACGAAATTGCTTATAAATGGAGGAAATAAAGTAATTTTTTTTGTGTGTCAATTAAAAACTATCCTCCTTCTTATCATATTAATTGAATGTACCTTAGCATATCATATTCCGAATATAAATTTATTTTTTATGTTTTCGATGATTGAATGTCAATTACGGAATTGACCATAATAATTATTGTGTTATGAAGTAAAATATTCTTGCACAAAGTTAAGAGGGGGGAAAATAATGATGAACAAATACTGGAAAATATTATTTTGTATTCTTTCCTGCGCCGCACTGGCGTCCTGCGTTGGTGTTAAGTCGTCTTCAGCCAAGAAATGGGGGAAAATTGTGCCCGATAACGAAGCGACGGCGGCTTTTGAAACGTATCAGATAAACGCTGATTTTAACTATTATATCAGCGGATCGGATGTTTATCCCAATGCGATACTGGGCTTGAATAAAGCCTATACGCTGGATTCCACTTTATGGAAAAAAGTAGACCTGTCACCCGCCAGGTTTCGGGAAATGGTGACAGACATGAAATCCAAAGCGAGGGATATCGGTCAGAACCAGTTTGGTTTTGCTGTTCTGGATAATCAGGGGAGAAAAATAGGGGTGTGGTACTCGCTGCTTACCGCCACGGCTCCGGTGCGGATGAAAGATGACAATACAGTCATCATCTATACGCCCGATCAGAATACTTATGAAAAATATGAAGGAAATTCTCCTCTACATAATATGCCTATGCGATAATTAAACATAAATTAGAAAGAGAGTCCGGCGGCTTATTTTTCCACTTTGCGGTTGCGGAAAAAATTAGCCAAGAATTCCGATTCTTTCGGTGACAGATCAAATTTGAAGATGGCCTTTTCCACCAGTTGCCTGACCGCTTGATTTTCGTTTTCTTCCAGGTTTATCGATATCCATTTAATCGCTCTGCGGATATTTTCTCCTTCCGGCATTACTGTGGACATATTTATTTCCTCCTGATAACAAGAATACGGCAGTGTTGAATAAATCGTATTTTACCGTTCATTCGCATTGTTTTTGTAACCGTTAATGGCGAAATAATCAATGCTTTAGTGGTGATTTACAGACGGACCCGTAAAAAGGCCGCAGGCAAGGCGCGCGAATTCTGAGGAAGGAGGCGTACTTATCGTACGCCGCATTGACGACGGATGAAGTGCAACGCAGCATCCGGTCTTTTTACGGGTCCGTCATTGTTATTTCGGGAACAATATAGTAATATCCACCGCAAATTCAGGAAAGCCAATTTATTCCAATTCTAAATCAAGCGCTATCTTTGTTGGCGTCGTCGTCGGCTTCCTCAACGTATGTATAATACGCCTCGTCGCCTCCTCCTAGCCGCCGCGATATCATCATTGATTTAGAAATGGAATTATAGACAGAACAAGGGGTTGCAACCCCTTGTTCTACGCATGAGCTGCTCTGAAGATACAATAAACGAATTCACGTCACTGATAAAGGAATAATGATGCCCGCGCCCCCAGTCATTCTCGATCTGATCGCACGTTTTGAACGCAATATTGACGCCTACAAATCCGGTTTTTACAACGAAACGCAGGTTCGGCGTGAGTTCATCGACCCTTTCTTTGAAGCGATGGGCTGGGATGTCAATAACACCCAGGGTAATGCCGAAGCTTACAAAGATGTAATTCATGAGGATGCGGTGAAAGTCGGCGGCATCTCCAAGGCGCCGGACTATTCCTTCCGCATCGGCGGGCAGCGCAAGTTTTTCATCGAAGCGAAAAAGCCCTCCGTCAACATCAAGGACACTCCGGCTCCCGCCTACCAGGTGCGCCGTTACGCTTGGTCAGCCAAACTTCCTCTTTCCATCGTCACCGATTTTGAAGAATTTGCCGTCTATGACTGCCGCATCAAGCCGGATCAAAGCGACAATGCCGCTAAAGCACGAATTAAATACTATACCTGGCGGCAGTACGCTGAAAAATTCGACGAGATTGCAGGCATTTTCGGGAAGGACGCCATCCTCAAAGGTTCTTTTGACAAATATGCCGAATCCAACAAGGCCAAGCGGGGCACCGCCGAGGTGGACAACGCCTTTCTTAAAGAGATTGAAAGCTGGCGCGACATGCTGGCGAAAAACATTGCTCTGCGCAACACCGTAAACGTGCGCGAGCTGAACGACAGCGTCCAACGCACCATCGACCGCATCATCTTTTTGCGCATTGCCGAAGACCGCGGCATCGAAGAATACGGAAGCCTGCGCGGGTTGGGCAACGGTCAAAACACATATGCCCGCCTGCAGGAACTCTTTTACCGGGCTGACGACCGTTACAATTCCGGCCTGTTTCATTTTCGCCACGAAAGAGGTGAAGCGGAACCGCCGGACAACCTGACCATGTCGCTGAAGATCGACGACAAACCCCTCAAAGATATCCTGAAGCGCCTCTATTATCCGGAATCGCCTTATGAATTTTCCGTTCTGCCCGCCGATATCCTGGGGCAGGTCTATGAGCAGTTCCTGGGCAAGGTCATTCGTCTGACCGGCGATCACCGCGCCGTGGTGGAAGACAAGCCGGAAGTCAAAAAAGCGGGAGGTGTTTTTTATACACCCACGTACATTGTGGATTACATTGTTAAAAACACCGTGGGCAGACTTCTGGAAGGGAAAACACCGAAGAAAGCGGAAAGCTTGCGGATTCTCGATCCGGCCTGCGGTTCGGGATCGTTTCTGATCTTTGCTTTTCAATATCTGCTCGACTGGCATTTGCAATGGTATGCGGAAAACAACCCGGACAAACACGCCCAAGCCAAAAAGCCGACATTATACAAGGGGGCCGGCGATGCCTGGCATCTGACTACCGCCGAACGCAAAAGGATACTGCTGAACAACATTTACGGCGTGGACATCGACAGCCAGGCCGTGGAGGTGACCAAGCTTTCTCTTCTGCTCAAAGTTTTGGAAGGTGAAACCGGCGAGTCCCTGAATCAGCAATATAAACTCTTTCATGAACGGGCGCTGCCGAATCTGGGCGGCAATATCAAATGCGGCAATTCGCTCATCGGCCCGGATTTCTATGAAGGCAGGCAAATGAGCATGTTGGACGATGAAGAGAGGCTCCGGATTAACGTGTTTGACTGGTGGACGGAGTATCCGGAGATATTTGATGCGGGTGGATTTGACGCGGTGATCGGAAACCCGCCGTACGGGGCGTCATTCAGCGCATTTGAAAAAACCTATTTAAAAAAATCTTTTAATATTTCTGAGGGCAATTATGAAAGTTACTTGCTTTTTGTTGAAAGAGCAATTTCGCTGTTAAATAAAGGTGGAAAATTTGGTTATATTATTCCAGACACATATCTTAATCTGGGGTTTACACAATCATTACGCGCATATCTCCTTCAAAACACCGAGTTACGTGAGATTGTGGCCTTACCAGCAAAAGTTTTTTCTGCTGCAACTGTTGATACAACACTTCTCTTTACAGAAAAGGAATATGAATCAAAGACCTTCCACGAATCGGAAGTACTCATCAGAAATTTCAACAAGAAATCTACGATAAACAAGATTTCTCAACCGGATCGAGAATTTCGTATTTCAACAAGCATTTGGCATAAGCAGAAGTCATTTAATATTCATAGTGACTATGTTGAATCGGAAATTATTATTAAGGTTGAAAATAATTGCCGATTTATTTCAGACTTTGCGGAGATGTTTTCGGGCATCAAGGTTTATGAAGTAGGCAAAGGTCAACCCCCACAGACAATTACAACACGCGATACAAAACCCTTTACGTCTGAAAATCAGAAAAATGATAATTTTCTGCCATTTTTCGATGGCAAACATATCGGACGGTATTCACTATTATGGGAGAAGAACAACTGGCTTAACTATGGGAAATGGCTTGCCGCACCAAGAGATTCAGAAAATTTTAAGGGGGAGAAAATTCTTATAAGGAAAATTATAGGGAACACTTTGATTGCCACCTATATTCCCGAGACTTCTTACTGCAACACTTTATTACATGTTCTCAAAGTTAGGTCCGGTATGCCTTGTAAATATGAATTTCTGCTTGGCATTCTCAATTCGCATTTTATTGGCTGGTATTTCAAAAAAAAATTCCAAATCTCTGCAGATGACACATTTCCTCAAATCATGATTCGTGACATCATGCAGTTTCCAATACCAAGAGCGGACAAAGCTTGTCACGATAAAATGGTGCAACTCGTCGAACAAATGCTAACACTGAACAAGCAATTGCCAGAGGCTAAAACGAGTCATGAGCAGACGCTCCTCCAGCGGCAGATTGACGCCACTGACCGGCAGATTGACAAACTTGTTTATGAGTTGTATGGACTGACACCGGAAGAAATCGCCATCGTGGAAGGGGCATGAACGGAGAACAAGGGGTTGCAACCCCTTGTTCTGTCGATGTACACGGATGTTCAATAAGCACAGCAGAAAAAAATTTAATTCTTTTGGAGAAACAATAATATGCCGCTTTATTTACAGATACTGCTCTTGACTGTAGCTTTTATCGTCTTTGTTCTGCTTGCCCTGTATGCGGGAGGGTGGGGTGTGCGGAATACGTGTTTAAGGATTATTGCGGAGCTGGAAGAAGCCCGTGCTTTCAAAGCAAGCAAAGCACTTAAAATACAGGACGAACGCAAAAATATTTTTCGTGTGGGTACGGGTAATATAAGACCCAAAGCCCTCAATCTTTTGATTGCCGACGGTATCGTGGTCAAGACCCCCAACGGCAGGTATTTTCTGGATAAAGACAAGCTGGCCCAACTCAGAAGCGGACAGGGAAAATAATTAATTTCAAACGGAAAATATGGTTTGTTCGCCAACCTGTTTTTTATACTTGTTCTGCTTGACAGCAAAAAAAAAATGCCCTAGATTGGCCAAGTTTTTCCGTTGAGGGAGTTAAGTTTTATGGCTACAAAAAGACAGCGTCGCTTCGAAGAACTTCAGGATAAAAAAAAGAAGAAATCAACGAGGGTATTTTATTTTTCTCTGATCATGGGAGGAATAGCCGTCCTGCTGATAATTTTCTTTGTGATGATTTTTAATATGATCTTTCCTCCGGTTGATGTCGACGCCGCAAAAAAGAAAGAAAAACGTCTGGTGACAGTTTATTTTTCCGAT
>Ga0208462_1000774_pt1 | contig 27242 bp, 21 predicted proteins | sample AD_SCU001_MetaG_FD_184452 | JGI IMG/M metagenome (GOLD analysis project Ga0208462, IMG submission 184452) | Active sludge microbial communities of municipal wastewater-treating anaerobic digesters from China - AD_SCU001_MetaG (SPAdes) (version 2) | ecosystem: Engineered > Bioreactor > Anaerobic...
CTGTTTCATGGTTGTTGCTACAAATTCAACCATGAGCTCCTCCTATGTGCTTTTTTTCGAGTACTTGGGAGGAGTCATTTTTCTATCGGAGATACTGTGCTAAACTTCCCTTTTTTAAATAGATTTTTAAATAATATTGGTTTTTTAGGTTCTAATGAAAAAAATTACAAAAACAGCAGTATCTCTTTTCGTACTTATTGTATTAGTGGGCATTCTCTCTTATCTTGTTAGGATGGTTTTTGCAAGAAACCTTTCTATTGAGGAATACGGTCTGTTTTATGCTGTTTTGACATTTCTTTTGTTTTTTGTCCCTTTTAGGGATCTTGGGTTATCTGAGGCAATAGTGTATTTTATAAGCAAATATCTAACAAAAAAAGACCTCCCTAGTGTTAAAGGGGTAATGATACTTGGGGGAGTAATACAATTTTTGATGGGGCTTTTATTTGTAAGCATATTCTATCTTTTGAGAAACTTTTTAGCAATCAATTATTTTAAAAATCCAGTATCTGAAACAATTTTAGTGATTCTTTTGGTGTATTATTCTTTTCACTCAATACTGCCTGCTATTTCTTATATTTTTTTGGCGCATGAGAAGCTTGTAAAATTCAAGCTATCTGATTTGTTCAATTATGGATTTATACTTGTTTTTTCTTTGGTTTTGTTTAATACTTTAGAAAATAAAGCCTTAGCACCTGCATATTCTTATCTTTTAGGGCAGATTGTTGCGGTTGTTATGTTTGTTATTTTTTTATTTATTGATTTTAAGTGGCTGTTTAAAGAAAGTGCCAAGGTTTCAAAATCCCTTGTAAAGGAGATGTTTATCTATTCCTTGCCTATAATGTTTTCTACTGCGGGAATGGTTGTTTTAAGTTACTCCGATATTATACTTCTTACTCTACTTAAAGGAACAGAAGTTGTAGGGCTTTACAGCGTTGCTTACCCTTCAATAAATGTGATCTTATTATTCATCCTGCCTTTAGCTTCAATCCTTTTTCCAAGGATATCAAAGCTCCATCATATTGGAGATAAGAATGGAATTACAAGAATTGTTTATTATATTTATAACTATTTTTTGATGCTTTGTCTTCCTTTGGGACTTATGTTTTTCTTTTATTCAGACATAATTATAACCACTCTTTTTGGTGCTAAATATATCCTTGCAACAAATGCTTTAAGAGTGTTTTCTATCGCCTTTGTATTTATGGCCTTAAGGGAGTTTAACTTTGCCATAATTGCAGGTATTGGAAAGCCTAAGGAACGCTCAAAGATACTATACATTGGTGTCGGGGCAAATATTCTTTTAGACCTGTTGCTTATTCCTTTATATGGGGCAACAGGAGCTGCCTTGGGAACAGGTATTTGCTGTGTTTTAATGGCAATTTTAAGCTCAAAGATTATTTTGAAAGACTATAAAGCCAAAATAGACTATTTACTTCAGGCAAGGATTGTTCTTTCAAGCATAGCTTTTAGCGGGGTAATATTTTTAGCTAAATATTTAATTAGTTTTTCAAATCCTATATTCGAAGCTATTTTGGTTCTTTTTATATCTATTTTGAGCTATGTTGGATGTCTCTTTCTTTTTAATGCGCTAAATAAAGAAAAGATGATTATAATAAAAAATATCTTTTTTTAGAAATTATTCTAGTTTTAACCTCACTTTTCAAAAAGTTTAAAAAAGACTTCATAATTCTATGTCTTAGTAGGAAGCTGTGGAATTGCCGAGGTCACATACAAAGACTCCTTTGCAGTCGTCTTGTCGCGACCTCTAAAAATGCTTTGGAAAGATTTAAGATAAATAGAACGTATGTATAACATTATTTGCCGAGGTCGCATACAAAGACTCCTTTGCAGTCGTCTTGTCGCGACCTCTTAATTTGCATTAGACATAGTAGTTAGAGTTGTTTTGTTTTAAATGGAATTAATAAGCCGAGGTCGCATAGCCTGGCCATTGCGGAGGATTGCTAATCCTCTGTCCGCAAGGGCACCAGGGTTCAAATCCCTGCCTCGGCGTTTTTTTTTCGAATCATTATAGTGTAAGGATTATCATTAATCTAACTTAATACTGATTACAATTCCCAAATAAATATAAATATCGTACTTTCTGCCTATGTTTATTTTGGAAGAAAGTGAAGCTCAAATGTTAATTAAGGCTAAAAAGGATTTAAAAATTTTAGTAGTAGTTCCAAGATATAATGTTACAAATTCTATCAGTTACGAGTATATGTTTCCCTTAGGACTTTCCTACATCACGGCTGCTATTAAGAAGGCAGGGTTTAATCCAGAAGGTTTAAATTTAAATCATTATAATGGAAGTATTGAAAATGTTCTTAACAAGAAATTGTCGCAAAACAAATATGACATTGTTTGCACGGGAGGCAATGCTTTGAATTATCTTGTATTAAAAAAAATAACAGATGTAGTTAAACTTCACTATTCTAAACCAATATACATAATGGGTGGGCCAATTATCACAAGCGAGCCAGACCTTTTATTTCCAGACTTCAGGCCAGATTTTGCAGTATTGGGTGAAGGAGAAGTTACAATTGTAAGACTTCTAGAGCAAATTTTAGAAAATATTAATAAGCCACAAAATGAGATTTTTGCAAATGTTGAAGGAATAATGTACTTGAAAAATGGATCCTTGATGAAGAACCCACAAATAAAACAGATTGAAAATATTGATACAATAGAATTTCCAGAGATGGATGTTTTAGGATATGAAGAATTTTTAAACAGCCAAACTTCAAATTTCTCATATACTCATAATATTTTTGATTATCCCAGAATTTATCCCATCTTAGGTAGCAGATCATGTCCATACCACTGTACTTTTTGTTATCATGACACTTTTTATAGGAGAAGATCTCTGGATAATATTTTTTCCGAGATAAAGTACGCTGTGTTAAAATATAAAATTAATGTTTTGATGATTTTAGATGACTGTTTTGCAATAGACCACAAAAGAGTTAACGAGTTTTGTGATAGATTAAAGGATTTCCGTGAAAATCTGGATTGGGATCTAAAATGGACATGCCAATTAACAGTACATTCTGCGGAAAAGCAACTACTCAAGAAAATGAAGGAGAGTGGCTGTGAAGCCATTAGTTATGGATTTGAAAGTTATAGCCCTATCGTTCTGAAAAGTATGAGAAAACCCATAACTCCACAACAGATCGATAGTGCTTTAAAAAATACCTTCGATGCTCATATCTCAGTTCAGGGAAATTTTATTTTTTGCGACATTGCTGAAACCAAGGAAACAGCGTACAAAACTCTTGATTATTGGAGAGAGAATTGTAAAGGACAAGTGGGTTTAGCATTTATTCAACCGTACCCGGGAAGTGAAATATGGAATTATTGTTTTGAAAATGGTATCATCAAAGACAAGATGCTTTTTATAAAAGAAAAACTCGCGCCCAACATTCCTTTTTGGATAAATATGACAAAATTTATGACTGATTATGAGACTCATAAATTAAAAAAGGATATTTTGAAATCGCAGGCACAATTCTGTCAATTTGTTGTTCCGAAAAAGCTAAAGAAAAATAAAAAAAATATATGCGAAATAACTGTAACATGTCCACATTGTGGGCAAGATGTAACATACAAGAATTTTAGAATCAATTTTCTGTATATATTCTTTTACGCCATTGGAAAACCTGTGATTTGCAGAAATTGTAATATGCGATTTTTTATTACTAGCAAAATAGAAAGATTTGCTTACAAACACTATCATCAAGTTAGGGCATTAAGAGATTTTTTGGAGATTCTCAAATTCAAACTAAAAACCAAATCATGATATGTGTAATCCCAAAATAATATGATTGATTACAACTAAGTCTTTGTTTTTAGAATATGTAACTTCATTTTTAACAACGATACTTTTATAAACTATAATTTTTACTTTAAACAAGTCTCAATGTACTTTATAATGAAAGAATTATTTTTTGATGACGGGAGATTTCATGAAAAAACTTTTTATTTATGGATTCAAACTTGATTTTATGTTTTCTAAGATAAAAGAAGCCCTCTCAGAAAAGTATACGTTAAACTTTTATAGTGGGTATAATAAGATCAAATATGTTGGCATTAATAACGGTAGTGAAAAAATTTATAACCTATTTTTAAAATTAACGGTTGCGTTGGTCTCAACTTTTGTTGTAGCTACAAAAATAATCATTTTTAGACCTGATTACTTGATGCTGTGTAGTTCAAAACCCAGTCTGATTGGTCCGCTTATTATGTTATTTAAGCGAACAACAAAGATTATCTATTTTCCATATGATGTTATGTGCTTGAATTTTGATTGTTATAAACAGAATCCTTTTTATGACCGTTTTTGGGAACGATACTGCTACAAACACTGTAAAGGAATCATATTTAAGGGTACTGAGGCTGAAGAGGTGAAAAAAATATTCGATATCTCATCTAAGCCCATATTTAAGATTAATTTAGTATCTTTGAGAAACTGTCAGGATATTAAAATAAAAAACGGAGAAGATGTAAAAGTATGTTATGTTTGTAGTACTTTAACACCTGTTGGAAATCCTGATTATTTGGATGATATGACTATCATACGTTTTTTTCTAGATAAAGAAATATCCCTTGAGGTTTATACGCACCAAAAATACTTAAAAGAATTTAGTAGTTTTTTCAAACACAAAAACTTTAAGTTTAATAAATTCGTAGACAATAAAATATTGATAAAGGAGCTATCAAAATTTGATTATGGAATACATATCTCTTACAAACTAAAGACCGCAAAATTAAGTGATAAAATGTTTCAAACAACTATGGGCAACAGAGAGTATGATTACCTTGAAGCGGGCATTCCCATAATTGTGAGCGATGATGGAGGAATCTCTCATTTTGTTTCAAAGAATAATGTTGGTTTGACCTTGAGCTTAACTCAACTGCAGAGTCTAGATAAAAAAATTTTAAAATCGAAAAGAAATTCCTTTAAAGAAAATATATTAGCTGCTAGAGAAAAATATGCATTTGAAAATCAAATATCCGAGTTTAATGAATTCATTAAAAAACTTTAGAATAGGTGCTAAAAATTGGAAAAAGCTAATTTTAATTTAGATAAACACAAATTAATATACCACCCAAATGAAGTCGCAAAGTTTCTCAACGGAGAAATATTTGCGCCCATTTATGTAGAAATGGGCCCAATCAATAGTTGCAACCATCATTGTATTTTTTGCGCACTTGATTACCTTAATTTACCTAAGACGCTAATTAAAAAAGAGATAATGATCTCGACGCTTAAAAATATGGCTAATTTTGGGGTTAAAGCCGTAATGTTTGCGGGTGAGGGTGAGCCATTGCTCCACCCTGAAATATCAGATATAATTAATAGCGCAAAGGCATTTGGTCTTGATGTTGCCGTTACAACCAACGGTATTCTAATGAGTCCCTCGCTTGCTGATAAATCACTAAAGAATCTTACATGGATAAAATTTAGTGTAGATGCCGGAACAAAAAAAACGTACGCTAAAATCCACGGCACTAAAGAACAGGATTTTGAGATTTTACTAAATAACATAAAATATTGTATAGAACTTCGAAATAAGCAAGATTTTGAAACAACGATAGGTACTCAGATTTTAATAATTGATGAAAGTATTGCTGAGGTGGAGACGCTCATCCAACTTTTTTCGGAAATCAATCCTGATTACCTTGTATTAAAGCCATATTCACAACATCCCGATAGCATAAATAAGCAAACCTTTGATTGGGAAAAATATGATTGCTTATTAAAGGAACTTGCAACAAAATACTCAAAGCCGGGTTTCCAGGTAATATACCGGGAATTAGCATTTAACAGAGTTGAGGGCAAAGTAGATTTTAATGTTTGTAGGGGAGTTCACTTTTTTACGTTGATTGATGCATATGGAAATGTTATTCCTTGTAATATCTTTTATCAAAAACCTGATTTTTATTATGGAAATATAAACGAAAACACTTTTGAAGAAATTTGGAAAAGCGAAAAGCGACAAGAGGTTTTAAAAAAGCTAAAAGAAATGGGATGCAAGAACTGTAGAAAAGGCTGTAGGCTAACATTTATAAATAAATATCTTGATGAACTTGTCGAAAAGAAGATGAAACATGTTAACTTTATATAATCTCAGTAGCAGGGAGTGATAAAAGATGAAAGCAATAGTAACTGGCGGAGCGGGGTTTATAGGTAGCCACGTTGTTGAATTATTGTTATCTAAAGGATTCGAGGTTTTAGCGATCGATGACTTTTCAAACGGCCAAATTGATAACGTGGAGCTTTTCAAATCAAATCCTAATTATAAATTCTATAAAATCGACATTTCTAAACCTTTTGATGATACCTTGTTTAATGGTGTTACATACGTATTTCACTTGGCAGCCCTTGCTGATATAGTGCCTTCTATCGAACAGCCAATTAAATACCATGATGCTAATGTTAGTGGAACGATAAGAGTACTTGAAGCTTCAAGAAAGTATAGTATTAAAAAGCTAGTATATAGTGCATCCTCTTCTTGTTATGGAATCCCCGATGTATATCCCACGCCTGAAACTGCAGAAATCAGACCGATGTATCCTTATGCGCTTACAAAATATATTGCGGAGCAATATTGTTTGTTTTGGTGTAAGCTCTATAAATTGCCCGTTGTTTCTTTGAGGTATTTTAATGTATATGGTACAAGAGCGAGAACTAATAATACTTACGGAGCGGTTTTTAAGGTTTTTTTAAAGCAGAAGCTTGAGAATAAGCCTTTAACAATAGTTGGAGATGGCAATCAGACAAGAGATTTTGTCTATGTTACTGATGTTGCTATGGCAAATCTTATCGCTGCACAATCCGAAATTTCAGGTGAGATTTTTAATATAGGAACTGGCATACCTAATTCTGTTAACTATCTTGCACAATTAATCGGTGGCGAAACAGTAAACATTCCAAAAAGACCAGGGGAGCCAGATTCAACTCACGCGGATATCTCAAAGGCAAAAAAACTTTTACATTGGGAATCTACTGTATCCTTTGAAGAGGGCGTTAAAACTATGCTTGAAAATATTGATTATTGGAAGGACGCTCCCCTTTGGACACCCAAAGATATTGATGAAGCAACCAAATCCTGGTTTAAGTACCTAAAAAAATGAAAGCTGTAATCTTGTGTAGTGGTCATGGTATAGTGTCACCAAATGAAGTTAGGCTTGTTCCGAAAGCGCTTATGAGTATTGACAATGAGCCCATGATATATATTTTAATGAAACATTTTTACTTTTACGGTGTTAAAGATTTTATACTTTCAACTGATTCAAAAGGTCTTGAAATAAAAAAGAGGTTGTATAATGATACTTTTTCTGATTCTATAAAACGGAATTTATCTAAGTGGAAAATAGATTTCTTTGATTCAGGGGACAATGTTAAGACTGGTGCGAGAATTTTTAAAATAAAGCACTTAGTAAGCAAAGAAGACTTTTTAGTGTCATATGTTGATACCCTTGCGGACATTAATATTTCAGAACTATTGGCATTTCATAGAACCAAGGGTTGTATTCTTACGATGAGCGGTGTACACCCTACATCTCGCTTAGGCGTTATTTCGCATAAGGATGGATACGTTACTGGTTATGATACAGACACTAAGAGTCACAGTACAATAAAAGGCGGTTTTTTTGTTTGCAAACCTGAAATATTTGATTATTTAAGTAATGATTGTAATTGTGCTTTGGAAGAAGAACCGTTACAGAAGCTTATCAAAGAAAATCAAGTTGCATTATTTGATCACCTTGGTTTTTGGAAGCATATAGACTATTTTAAAGACTTAGACGATTTGAAAAAAATGAATCACGATGAAAATCCTAGTTGGAAAATTCAGTAAAGTTTTAGTTTTATTCAAATAAAATTAACTAATCAAATGGAAAACAAATCAAAAATATTGATTTTGAATAAAAATGATAATGTGGGGGTTGCGTTATCACCCGTTAAAAAGGGAGATGAAATAGTTCTTTCTTCTATAAAAAAGAATATTGCTGTTAAAGAAGATATTAATCCTGGATTTAAGATATGTATTAAGGATGTTCCCCAAGGAGAAGATATATTTAAGTATGGTCATGTGATAGGAATAGCTAAGACTGCTATTCATGAAGGAGAAAAAGTTCATGTACATAATCTTGAGAGCAGAATGGCACTTAAAAATGGGAAAATATAACTTATGTGGTTATAAGCGTGGGGGAACCTTTGGTATCAGAAATCATATTATTGCACTATCTACTGTTTGTTGTTCAAACTTTTTTGCTCAGAAAGCTCATGAGTTTTTCGAAGATGTAATTCCAATTACTCATCAACATGGGTGTGATCACATCGGCAAGGATAGGGAACAAGTATTAAGGACTTTATCGGGTACTTGTAATAATCCCAATGTTGCGGGCGTTCTTTTAATAGGGTTAGGGTGTGAAAATATTACTGTTCAAGATGTTTTTGAACGAATAAAATCTGAAGATAAGATAATTAAGAAAATAGTGGTACAAGATGTCGGTAAAAAAGAAAAAATTTACAAATTAATGAAGCAGTACATACTTGAAATTAAAAGGTATGTTCAATCACTAGAGAAAGTCAAATTTGACATATCTGAGCTTAAAGTAGGACTGGAGTGTGGCGGTTCAGACCCTTTCTCAGGGATAACTGGAAATCCTTCTGTTGGGAGAGTTAGCGATATGCTTGTTAGATCAGGGGCAACAACAATTCTTTCTGAGATCCCTGAGTTGATAGGTGCTAAAAAGGCATTAAAAAAGAATATTTATGACCCTAAAATTGAAAAAAAACTATTTTCCAAAATAGATGAATATGTTGAATTTGCTAAATCTTTAGGATGCGATCTACTTGGTGTCAATCCCACCCCTGGAAACATTATGTCTGGTATTAGTTCTATAGAGGAAAAGTCTTTGGGGTGTATGGCTAAAGCGGGTTCTTCAGTAATAAATGAATACTTAGATTATGCGCAAAGTCCTAAGTCTAAAGGATTGGTTGTTATGAATACGCCAGGCAATGATGCTGAATCGGTTACTGGCATGGTTGCAGGTGGTGCCCAGATCATACTTTTTACAACTGGATTAGGCACTCCTTTAGGCAACCCGGTTGCACCAGTGATTAAGATTTCTACAAATACAAAAACTTTTAATAAGATGAAGGATTTCTTAGATATAGATGCGGGGCAGATTATTAACGGTAAGAGCTTAGAAGAATTTTCCCAAGAATTATTCGATTTAATGTTGGATGTTTGCAACGGGAAAATGACTCTTTCGGAAATAAATCGAAATTATGAGTTTTCGATAAATCGAATAGGTCCTACTTTTTAAACGACTGATTATTATGGAAAAAGTGATAGAAGTTATGAAGAGGGCTGTTCTTAAGGCGGCTAAATCGATAGAGGACTCAAAGCAGGAGATGCTTTGGAGACAAAAGGAGAGTAAAGAGTATGTTACCAATTGCGATATCGCCTCTGAAAATGCAATAATCGAGGTTCTTAAGGAAGAATATCCTGACTCTTCGATATACTCCGAAGAAGTTGGTACAATTACCGGAAAAGAAGAGATGCTTTGGGTTATAGACCCTATAGATGGAACCCATAATTTCATTCATAACTTACCTTTTTATGCAATTTCTATAGGCCTATATCGCTCTGGGAAACCTTACGCAGGTTTGATATATGCTCCAGAGTTTGAAGCTTGTTTTTCTGCTCTAAAAGGAAGTGGTGCTTTCCTTAATGATCGTAGGATCACTGTATCCAATATAGAAAAACTGAGCAGGTCAATGGTTGCTTACGACAATCAATTTCATAAACATCCTTTTATGTTGCCAAATTTGGCTGTACTTCAGGAAAAATGCTTTACCGTAAGAATATTTGGGTCTGCGGCAATAGATTTATGTAATATCTCTCGTGGCTTCATAGATGCCAGAATATTTCACAAAACTAAAATATTTGATTTCGCCGCGGGTGTTACAATTGTTACGGAAGCAGGTGGCAAGGTTACGAACTTCAGGGGTCAGGAAATTAACATTAATACAACGGATATTATAGCTTCAAATGGTAAAATTCATGAAGAGTTGGTTAAGGCGTTAAAAATATAGTTTGTGTTATGAAAAAGTTTAATTAGCCTTAGTTAGTGACAATTTGCATTTATGATGGGGGAATAAAAGATGAGACCATTAATCGCAATAACGATGGGAGACCCTGCTGGGATAGGATCTGAATTGTGTGTAAAAGTACTTTCTGATGAAAAGGTTTACAAACGTTGTAGGCCTCTTGTTGTTGGAGATGCTAATTGCATTAAAGATGCTCTAAAATTTACTCACCTCGATAATTTAGTAACTAACATAGTCGATAATGCAAAAGATGGAAAATATACCTTTGGAAACATAGATGTGTTGGATTTGGACAATGTAGATTTAAAGGAATTAGAATATGGAAAGGTTTCTGCAATGTGTGGAAAGGCTGCAGGTGAGTACATTAAGAAGGTCATCGATCTGGCAATGGGACACGAAGTAGATGCGACCGTAACAAATCCAATACATAAAGAATCTTTTAAGCTAGGTGGATGGGGCAAAAAATATCCAGGTCATACCGAAATGTATGCTGATTTAACAAATACAAAAAGTTACTCTATGATGCTTGCTTTAGGAGATTTTAGAGTTGTTCACGTTACAACACATGTGTCTTTAAGGAACGCGTGTGACCTTATTAAAAAGGAAAGAGTTTTAAATGTTATAAAAATAGCATATAGTGCTTGCAAGGATTTGGGGATAGAAAATCCAAAGATTGGTGTTGCTGCACTGAATCCTCATGCAGGAGATGGGGGAATCTTTGGAAATGAAGAAGAAGAAGAGATTTTGCCCGCTATTGATGAAGCGAAAAGGTTGGGTTATTTGGTTGAAGGACCTGTTCCTGCAGACACAATATTCTCAAAAGCAAAAGGCGGATGGTATGACATAGCTGTTGCAATGTACCACGATCAAGGACATATTCCTATGAAACTCTCAGGCTTTGTTTGGGATGAAAATACAAAAAAATGGAGTAGTGTTGCTGGGGTTAACATTACTTTAGGTCTTCCAATAATAAGAGTTTCAGTAGACCATGGGACTGCTTTTGGTAAAGCCGGTAAAGGAACAGCAAATATAGAAAGTCTCTACGAAGCAGTAATGTTAGCTTCTGATATCTCAGATGCCAGATATTTAAGAGGCCAGTAATATTTTTATATTTTCATAAAAATTTTGAATAAAAAGTTTTGGGTGGTCGGGGGATATGTATGAAATTATCAGATTATGTCGCTGACTTTTTAGAAAGTCACAATGTACGTGATGTTTTTGGAATAACTGGTGGTGCGATTGTGCACGTTTTTGATTCGATCGCTAAGAACCCAAAAATAAGATACATTTGCACGGAACATGAACAGGCCGCGGCAATGGCGGCTGATGCTTATTCGCGTATTTCTAGAAACATTGGTGTTGCAATAGCTACTAGTGGACCAGGTGCGACAAATCTAGTTACTGGCGTATGCTGTTCCTATTTTGATTCTATACCTTTACTTTTAATAACTGGTCAAGTCCCTAGATCGCAATTAAAAAAGGATTCAAAATCTAGACAAATCGGATTTCAGGAAACAGATATTGTTTCAATGTTTAGTAATATAACCAAATATTCTGTTTTAGTTGAATCCCCTGAAAGAATAAGATATGAATTGGAAAAAGCATTTTTTTTGGCTAGAAGTGGCAGACCAGGTCCTGTTCTTTTAGATATCCCTGACGATGTTCAACGGGCAGAAGTTGATCCTCACAAATTACAAGGATTTGTAGAGGAGCCGGAGATGGTAGATGAAGTAAAGCTTGTTAAGGATGTAGAGAGGGTCATAAATCTTCTTGAAACTTCAGAGAGGCCGGTTGTTATACTGGGAAACGGAATAAAACTTGCTCAGTGTGAAGAAAAGGCTATAAATTTAATAGAAAAATTGGGAACTCCTGTTGCCTTGACTTGGGCAACAAAAGATTTGCTCCCTTTTAATCATCCTCAAGTAATAGAAGGTTTTGGAGTTTCTTCAGAAAGAGCGGGCAACTTTGTGGTTCAGAACTCGGATTTAATAATTTCTTTTGGTTCAAGACTAGACACTCACGAAACTGGAAACAATCAATCAACCTTTGCAAGAGGTGCGAAAAAAGTAATTATTGATATTGATGATTCTGAGCTAAAAAAATTCAAAGAACGGGGAATGAAAGATATATATTTAATAAACTCGGATGTACGTCTCTTTTTACAGGCTCTGCTACAAAAACAAATTAGTATGAAAGATATGTCAAAATGGTTCGTTTTTATCAATAATTTAAAAGAAAAGTATCCAATATGCCCTAGTGAATACTTAGAACAAAAAGAGTATGTCAATCCTTATGTTTTCATGGCAGAATTGTCAGAACAGTCAAAAGAAAACGACATTATAATTACTGATGCGGGTGCTAATCTTACCTGGACGATGCAAGGATACAGAGTAAAAAAAGGTCAAACTCTTTTTTCAGCTTTTAATCATTCACCAATGGGTTACGCTTTACCTGCAAGTATAGGGGCAGTTTTTGCTAGTAGAAAAGACATAATTTGTATCATTGGGGACGGAGGCATCCAGATGAATATTCAAGAGTTGGCTACCTTAGCTTATCATAAATTACCAATAAAGATTTTTTTGTTTAATAATAGTGGATATGGCATAATTCAACAGACACAAGATACTTGGTTGAATTCAAGATATGTTGCATCAAACCCTGATAGTTCAGTAGCCATTCCTGATTTAGAGAGAATTGCCCAGGCCTACGGAATAACAACAATAAGAATCAATAATCACTCTGAGATGAAAGATGGAATAAAATATGTATTAGGATATAAGGGGCCAATTCTTTGCAATGTCAGTATTGAGCAACATCAAAAAATAATACCTAAACTTGAATTTGGCAGGCCTCTCGAAGATTCATCACCTCTTTTAGATAGAAAAGAGTTCAACGAAAATATGATAATTGACAAGTAGATGTGTTTTGGAATGACTAAAATTTTAGTATTTGGATCAAATGGTCTAGTGGGTTCTAATATTCTAAAATACTTTTCAAAAAAAGGAAAATATGAACTGTACAGTGCTTATTTTTCTCATCCAACAAATTTTAGTTTTTGTAAAAATATTAGTATTGATGTCACAGATATTAATGCGGTAATGTCACTGAAATCAATAAGTCCTGATATAATCATAAATTGTGCAGGAATAACTCAAATTTCCTTTTGTGAAGAACATCCCGAAATCGCGCGCGAAGTCAATGTTAATGGTGCCAAAAATATAGCTTTACTATCCAAAGTTTGCACCAGTAAACTAGTTTATATGTCAAGTGATGTTGTGTATGGTGGCTTAAATAAGAGGTACAATGAAACGGACAGCCCTTCGCCTTTAAATGTGTATGGTTTAACAAAATTAGAAGGCGAAAATATTTCTTTAAAAGTAAATTCAGAAACACTCGTTTTAAGAAACAATGTGTTGTTTGGAAGGAATATTTTTCCCAATCGACCCAGTTTTGTAGAATCTATTTTAACAGCATTGAATGCAAATAAAAGTTATAATGCCTTTGCCGATGCAATTTTTTGTCCTTTATATATTCAAACAATGTCAGAATATTTATTAAAATTATTAGAACAGAAACAGTCAGGAATTTTTAACATGTGTTGCTCAGAATCCCTGAGTAAATATGAATTTGCCAGGTTGATTGCGCTCGAATTTGGCAAAGACGCAGAATTAATTTTGCCAGCATCACTTGATTCTGTATCTAAAGATGTCAATATGTCAAAGATTCTATCGATAAACAACGAAAAATTGCTTTTAGCGTTAGGGATAGAGTCAACAATACCTATAAAAGATATGATAAAGCTTTTCAAAAAAGAGGTAGATGCCGAAAATGGGAAAAATTCTTAATATAATAACTCCAGTTCATACTTCCACGAAAAGAGACTACATTGGTCGTATGATTGATGAGAAAATAAAAGCTATGAAAGTCGCTAGAAAATTTGATTTTGAGTTTTGGGATGGTGATAGGAAATTTGGATATGGGGGTTATTACTACGATGGGAGACAGGAAAAAATAGCTCAAAAACTTATAGAAACCTATGGGTTAAAAGAAGACGCAAGAATATTAGATGTAGGATGTGGCAAGGGATTTTTGCTTTATGAATTTAAAAAATTATTGCCAAAATGCTTAGTTAAAGGATTCGATATTTCTGAATATGCAATATCCCATGCTAAAGAAGAAATCAAAGAGTCATTATTTGTCCACGATGCTAAGAATGATCTTCCTTTTAAATCAAATGAATTTGATTTGGTTGTCTCCATAAATACTTTGCATAATCTTAAGATATATGACTTGAAAAATTCTCTTAAGGAAGTTGAAAGGGTGGGGAATAAAAAATATATTGTTGTTGAAAGTTTTAGGAACGAAGAAGAACAATTTAATCTGCAGTGTTGGGCATTGACAGGGAGTTGTGTTTTTACACCTGAAGAATGGGAATTCATTTTCTCTGAATTTGGTTATACTGGTGATTATGAATTTATATTTTTTGAATAAATGTGCGTGATATCATGGCGTTTAAATATACAAAAATGAAAATTTTTCATTACATAGACAAATTGAATTCCTTACCTTTATCTAATAAATCTATACTTCCTCCGATTCATATTAGAATAAAACCTACTAATTTTTGCAACCACTCTTGTAGCTACTGTGCTTATAGAAATAATAATTTACAATTAGGTCTAAATATGGAAGAAAGAGATTTTATTCCAAAAATGAGACTTAATGAGATTATTGAAGATCTAATAGAAATGAGAGTCAAAGCTGTTACTTTTAGTGGGGGGGGAGAACCCTTTTGTTACCCTTTTTTAACACAAGCTATAGAACTGTTAGCAAAATCCCAAATAAAATTTGCATCCTTAACTAATGGTTCTCTTGTAATTGGAAAAAATGCTGAACTTTTTGCTAAATATGGCTCTTGGCTCAGAGTCTCAATAGATGGCTGGGATGAAGAAAGTTATTCAAAATTCCGATCTGTCCCATTTGGCGAGTTTTCGAAGGTTATGAAAAACATGGAACACTTCAAAAAATTAAATGGTGACTGTCATTTAGGTGTTTCTATAATTGTAGGAAAAGAAAATGCAGAACACATCTTTGATTTATCGATGAAACTCAAAAAAATAGGAGTTGATAGCATAAAAATATCACCTAGAATAATAAGTAATTCTGGGGTTGAAAATAATATATATCATGAGCCTATTTTTGAGAAAGTAAAATCTCAAATATCTCTCTTAAAAAAAGAGTGTTCTAGTGATTTTGAGGTTTATGATTCATTCCATTTACAGCTAGAAACGTTCGAAAAAAATTACACCTGGTGTCCCTACCATCAAATTTTAGCAGTTATTGGAGCAGACCTAAACATTTATCCTTGTCAGGATAAAGCATATAATCTTGAAACTGGCTTGATTGGAACCATAAAAAATAAGCGTTTTAAGGATTTTTGGTTTTCAGACAAAAATAATTTTTTTAAGATTAACCCTTCTTTAGTTTGTAATCATCATTGTGTTGCAAACGAAAAAAATAAGATGATTATAGAGTATCTAGATGCTGATAAGGAACACTTGGAGTTTGTTTAAAATGATGAAAATTCTAATGATTGTTCCTAAATATTGTATTGAAGAGACAAAATTTTATGGATATCCTTTTCCTGTTGGAATTGGATATATAGTCTCTGTAGTGAAGAAATCTAACTTTGATTTACATTCAATTAATTTGAATCATTTTGATAAAAAAGTGGAAACCGTAATTTCTGATGAGCTTGATAGAAATAAGTATGATGTAGTGATGACTGGAAATAATTCCATGGGATATAAAATAACCAAGCGCATTATAGAAGTGGTCAAAAATCATAAAACTGCTCCTATTTTCATATTAGGAGGCGCAATCATTACCACTGAACCAGAGTTTCTATTTGAAGATTTGAAGCCAGATATTGGGGTTATTGGAGAAGGAGAAGAAACTGTTGTGGAGGTTCTCAAGGAGTTGGAAAAAGGAAATAGATACAATCTACACAATATTAAGGGAATTATTTTCAGGGAAAAAGAAACAAACAAAATTTTTAAAACCGAACCACGGCAGGTCATACAGAATATAGACCTTATTCCTTTTCCAGATTTTGAGGAGCTAGGATATCTGGAATTTCTGGAAAATCTTAATTCTAGCACTGATTTTTGTAGTAATCCGTTTGACTCTCCAAAAGTATATTGTATTTCTTGTAGCAGGTCTTGCCCTTTTCAATGTACCTTTTGTTATCATGATAATTCATATAGACAGCGTTCTTTAGATAATATCTTTCAAGAGCTTGAAATGGCTGTTAAAAAATATAAAATCAACTCAATAAGAACATATGATGATTGTTTTTCAATAAACAAAGAACGTTTGATAGAGTTCTGTAATAGAATGATTGAATTAAAAAGTAAAATTGATTGGGAATTAAAATGGAGTTGCCAGATGACCGTTCATTCTGCTGAGCTTGAGACCCTTAAATTGATGAAAGAAGCGGGTTGTAATGTTATTGGATTTGGATTTGAAAGTTATAGCCCAGCTGTGTTAAAAAGTATGAAAAAACCAATAACTCCAAAGATGATTGATACTGCACTAAAAAATACAATTCAAGCAAAAATAGCCTTAGGAGCAAATTTTATCTTTGGAGATGTTGCTGAAACTAAAGAAACCGCTAAAGAAACTTTGGATTATTGGATAAAAGAATGCAAAGGGCAAGTAGGACTTTCTTTCATACAGCCCTATACTGGAAGTGCAATCTATTACCATTGTATAAACAAAGGAATCATAAAAGATAAATTAGATTTTGTGAGAAACAAGATGACGACCGGAATTGCAATGTGGTATAATATGACTGACAATATGACTGATTTTGAGATTAAGAGGCTTAAAAAGGATGTTTTAGACTACCAAGCAAAGGGGTGTTATTTTGTTTCACCAATACGTATCGTTAAAGAAAAAAAGCCCAATACTTATAAGGTAACAGTACGATGTCCCTTTTGCAAACAAGCAATTACATATAGGAATTTTAGAATTGATTTTAAGTATTTCTTTTTCTATGGAATAGGGTCTGCAACGGTTTGTAGGAACTGTAATATGAGATTTTTCATCGTAAGCAAAATTGAAAAATGGGCATATAAGCACTATTCGCTTGTGAGAGGCTTGAGAGATTTCTTAGAAGAAATAAAGATAAAGTTTAAAAGTTTTTTATTGTTACGCTAGAGCAAAAAAATCATAGATTCATAAATGGATATATTTTTTCATTTAAACAAGGTTGATTTCTTTGATTGTTCTTGCGATATAAGAAGTAATCAAATGATCTAAAATCATGTGTATATCCTCTACTGGCCCATACTCTCCCTTATCTGTAAATAACACCAAAGAGTGATCTGAAAGATCCTTTAACTTGCCCCCATCAAAGCCTAAAAGGCTTATAGTTTTTGCTCCCACTTTATTTGCATAAAGTACTGCATTAATCAGATTTTTTGAGTTGCCCGAAGCTGAAATACAAACAACAACATCATCCTTATTCAAAAGATTCTCAAGCTGTTTAGAGAATACAAAGTCATAACCATCATCATTTGCATATGCAGTAAATGTTGCAAGGTTATCCGCTAAAGATATTGCCTTATAATCTCTATGCCCTAAATCCTTTGTAGCTTTGCTTAAGTCGCATGCAAAATGAGAAGCTGTTGCAGCACTTCCCCCATTCCCTAAAAAATACACGGTTTTTCCATTTTTTTCAGTTTCAATAAAAACATGGATAATTTCAGCTAATTTTTGATAGTCGATAGTATCCAAAAGATAGGACACATAATCGCAATATTTTTTTGAGAAATCTATTGCGTTATTGCATTTTATATATATGTCATTAAGATTAAGATTCCTATATTGGGCCAATGTCCCTGTTCCGGAATTTTTGGCAGCAACACAATTAAGTGCATAGTTTTTTACAATCTGGTTTTCAATAAACTGCAAGAAATCTTGTTTTCTTACGCTTTCTTTGTTACCCATAATGTTTACAGCGATTGCACCTGCACAATTAGCATAAAATGGAATTAATTTTTCATCAACATTAAAGTAGCTAAAAAGTGAAGTAATGGAAAACACAGCATCCCCAGCACCTACGGTATCTTTAATTGATGTTGCTAAAGCAGGAAATGTGAAGGTTTTTCCTTTTGTAACATATAGTGCACCATTCTTTCCAAGTGTCAAAAGTATTTTTTTAAAGCCGTTTTTTAAGCTGATTTCTTTAACAAGTTCTTCTACAGGAGTAAATCTTGAATGGGTTCCAAGCCTTAATTCTGTGTCGTTCATTGTGATAAAATCAAGCTTTTTGTACTTAAAGAAAAGGTTAAAGCCGTAGTTAGCACTATTAGATTGAACATTCGCACAAAGATATTTTGATTTCTTTTCTAAAACCCTGGCAATCTTATCATTGATAAATCCATGGCCAAAGTCTGCTATCATTACCATATCATATTTTGGCAGTTCTCTTTCAAGATAATTAGAAATTTCTAATTCAAGCTCTTTGTCAATCTCTCCATCACTTATCTCTTCATATTTGAACATCTTTTCGTTTCTTTGAACATTCACAAACCTTGATTTAACTGTTGTAAATGCATCTTTTTTTACAAATGATTTAAAAGAGATATTTTGATTTAATGAACGTTCAATAAACTCTTGATAACTATTTTTATCCCCTAATAAAGTTACAAATGTTACGTTCTCTGCAAAATTGCTTACATGGTTTGCAACTGCAACAGCTCCACCTGCATAATCTTCAGAACTTTTTAATTGGGTTGATAATATAGGGTCTTTGATTGCTCTTCCTGTTGGAAGTACAAAAATGTATCTATCAACAATTGAATCTCCGATGACTAGCACCTTTACTTTAGAAATCTTTGATAAAATCTCTAGAACACTTCTTTTTATAGCATTATCCATTTATTTCACTTAAGCGAAGATAAAACTTTCATTTTTAAATAAATCTATTTTTGAAAAGATATAAGCGCAAACTATAGAAAGATTTATAACCTTTTTATAGGATTTTTAGTTATATATGGGAAACTTTCGGCTATTTTTTGGTATATTTTTGGCTATTGTGCTAATTTCAAATGTCCTCTCCTATGATTTCCAAGAAACAAACAAAATGGATATCTCTTTAGATATATCTTTTCAACTATTCCCAAAACCGACATCTGAGACATCAATAAAAGAGTTATCTGCTACAATTTATTTATATCCTGAAAACTCCCAATATCAAAAAATAAAATCCTTTGAGCCTTATCCTAAGGAAGCTATTGAATCAAATCACAATCTTTTAAATTTCTCTCTTAAAAATCCATTGGTTTCAGATTATACTTTTGGGTATTCTTCTGTACTTGAGAAATCAAAAGTATTTACAAGAATAAATAAAAAAATCAGCTACCCAAATGAGGTTTTAATGAGTGATTATCTAAAACCTACAAAAATTATTGATTATGAGGATTACCAAATAAAAGAGATTGCAAAAACATTATCTTTTGGTGAAGATGATTATGTATATTTGGTTTATAAAACTGCACTTTGGGTTAAGGAAAATATTCATTATAAAAAAACCTCTGAAACTGAAAAATCTCAGCTTCCTGCAAGCTGGGTAATGTATAATCGGTATGGTGTTTGCGATGAAATATCTGCGATCTTTGCAGCGATTTTAAGAGCTCAAGGGATTCCTTCAAGATTGGTTTCAGGAATTGCTTATAGCGAGTCTATTGAAGAAGCAGGTTTTAAAAATTGGGGTCTTCATGCGTGGAATGAAGTGTATTTTCCAGATTTTGGCTGGGTTGCTTTTGATATTGCATTTGATCAATATTTTGGCGTTGATGCATCTCATATAAACTTGATGTATTATGATGAAGAGAAAAGTAGTTTTGAATATTCTTGGAGGTCAAAGAACACAAAATTTGAATCAAGCGAACTTAACTTTAACGTAGATTTTATTAAAGAAAGTAGCGATTCTTTTGAAGCAGATGTAAATTACAAATTATCCCCAAAGTATTCTTTAGTTGGGTTTGGTTCATATAATGAGATTGAACTTACAATTGAAAATCTAAAAAATTATTATATTCCTCTTTCTCTTCAATTTTCCATGCCTAGTGATGTAATAATACTTAATCCTTCTAAATCAAACATTCTTTTAAGACCAAATGAGAAGATAGTATTGAGATATATTGTAAAGTTTCCACACAATTTAGACCCTGGGTATGTGTATTCGTATCCTGTGAATATCTATCTTAAATCAAAGGCAATGGTCAATCAAACCATTTCTGTTTCTCCAAAGTATGAAATATATTCACTTGAGGAATTTAACAAAGTAACTGATGAGAAACAAAAAGTTAGGGTTGAATGCGTTTCGCAATTAAGTTCGGTTGTTGTCGGAAAAAGTGCAGATTTTAAGTGTTTTGTTTATAACAATAATCATTTAACGTTAAAGGATAGGATTTGTCTTGAGGATAGTTGTTATCCTTTTGAAATATTGCCAAATGATTTTTTAGCTTTTGATTTTAAAAAAACCTTTAATGAACCAAAAACCCAAGAGATTAATTTCACGATTTCAAATGATTATTTCACATTATTTTTGGATGTGTATGATGTTGCCAAAATTGAAATATCTAATTTTTCAATTACAGACCCAGATTTGAGTAAAGATTTGCTTTTAAGTGCTATGCTATCTCCAAAGTCAAGTTCTCCTGTTCTAAATCTTTCAGTTTACATCTATCTTGAGGATAAAGTGCTTTCTGAATGGCATGAGGAACAGCTGATGATTCCATCGGTGTTTGGTGTTAATATCCAAAAATACCTTTTGAAAGAGAATTCTTCTAAAGTCGGAATTTCTGCGGAGTATTATGATATTTCAGGTGATAAGCTTTCAGCTAGAGCAATTTCTTATACGCCGATGTTTCAGAGGGGTTTTTTTGAGCGGATATACGCTTTTTTGATGAGAACTGGTTATTTTATAGACTCTATGTTTAGTAATATTGATAGTTCTTATAATCAGATTTTAGGGGCGTTTTATAAGGATCAATGGAAAGACTATAAGGTTTTTAAATCCTAAAGAGCTACCACTTCTAAATATGGATGTTGAACAAATAAAATCATTTGTTTTAGGTTTGATTCAATCAAAGGAAGGGGTTAAGCCAACCGAGTTTAAAAAAGAGAAGGAATTATTTGTTTCTAAGTATAATAAGGATGGGAAAGAGTTTTTGATTTGTTATGTGGATAAACTTAGTTTATTAAAATCATTTGAGTATAGATATTTATTTTGTGATTATTCTTTAAAGAATTTAGAAGAGCTTGAAAGGAATTGGGATAGTTATTCTAAAAACAAAGATTTGATAGTTTATTTTGTTTCTCAAGGTTTTGAGTATTTTTGCTTAAAGCCATTTGCAATGTCTTTAGTGACTGATAAAGATAATTTAGGTAAAAGTCTTAGGTCTTTGTATTCTAAAAGCGAGTGAGAAAATCCAAAAAGTTTATATACTAATAATAAATACTTATCAGTTAGTAACTTTTGGTGATTAATATGGAAGTTAAATGTCGTACACTTGATCATAGTCCAACTTTAAATACGGTTCTCATGGTCGAAGATACTATAAAAAAGCAAGAGAGCTCTGTGATAACCATTGCTGAATTAAAAAGGAAACTACCCAAACAAGTAAACCACAATATTTTAAAAAAAATTCTGATCTATCTTGAAGAGAGCAACAAGATCGCGGTCAGTTTGAAAGGTTTAACTTGGATACATAGTGTAAATCCAAAGCTAAGAAGAGCAATAAAGTCGGGTTTGCGATCATGAAGAAAATAGCGGTAATATTTTCACCTGAAGCACAAGAAGTATATGATTATCTTGGTGAAAAAGCCAAGTTGTCCAAGCCCGAAAATATGATTCTCAAAGCATTACGTAAAAAAATTGAACTAATTAAATCAAACGTTCATTATGGAGAACCTATTGCAAAAAGATTAATCCCAAAAGAATACAAAAATAAGTATGGGGTGTCAAATTTATTTAGGGTAGAGCTACCGTTGTTTTGGAGAATGCTTTATACTCTCACAAATGGCGAATCAGAAATAGAAATTGTTGCATTTATTCTTGACGTGATGGACCATGATGATTATGACGACCGATTTGGCTATAAGGGAAAATGATGTTTTGAATAACTATACCAAAGAAACTCCTTGTTAAATGTTAAAGGAATTTAAAAGGATAGTTTTAAATATTTGAAATCAAATAAATCACCCCATCAGGTGTATTTTAGGTGATTTGAGAGTGGCTAAAGGGGTTAAACGATTATTGTACTTTTTTATTGCTGTCTTTATATTTACAATTACTTCGGTTGGTAGTGGGTTTTCTTACTGCGAAAGCAATGCAGATTGTGGCGATTCATGTGATAGTGATGATCTTATTTTTTATTCACAGGGTACTTGCAGTTTGTCTACTAACGAATGTATATATTCAAAAGTTGAACCTGTAGAATGTTGTAATGATGCTGACTGCGATGACGGAAATCCAATAAGTACTGAATTTTGTACTTGCAACTATGACCCTTTTGATTCATACCCTGATTGGAAATGTAATAGGGATTGTTCTCAACCAAAATATGCTTGTTGCAAAACTGCTATCAATAGCTTTTGTTTTTCTCCAGTACAATGTTGTGATTCTGAGAGCGATTGTAATCAATTAACAGGCGAATGTAATGCAAATTATGTAGAGTGTGGGGGTGAAGAACCTTTTGGCACAGGGGTCATCAAAGGGGATACATCATATCACACTTCATATCCTCCAACTAATCCAAATTGGAATTATATTGCTTCGGGAACTCCTGGGACTTGCCAATGGACTTGCCAAGCAGGGTACACTCAAAGTGGAAACACTTGTGTTTTAGACCAAATCTTTTGTACTGGAGATATCCCCAGTGGTAGTGGAGTTTTGTTAGGTCTTGAGACATATTCTTCAACTACAGAACCTTTGATTAATTATTGGAATTATATTGCTTCGGGAACTCCTGGTACATGTCAATGGACTTGCAATAGTGGTTTTATAAGAGCTGGGAATACTTGCATTTGGCCACAATGTACTGAAGGATCATGCTGTAATACTACAACAGGCGAATTTATGCCAAATGGGTATCTATGTAGGGCATCTGCAGGTGTTTGCGATGTTGCAGAGTATTGTACGGGAAATTCCAAAGACTGTCCAACTAATTCTTTTAAACCTAACAATGAAATTTGTGGATATGGTAGTTGGAGATGTTCTGGCAATAAAGATGCTTATGCGCCAAATTCTTGCCAACGTAATAGAAGTGTTACTTACTGTTCTGGATCAGGGGCAAGTTGTAATGGAAGGCGGGCAACACAGGTTGAAAACGCATCAAATGGTTTTGTGTGCGATAATGGCAATTTTGTTAGAGGAGATTCTACTAAATATGCTTTCTCTTCGCCTTTTAACAGTTGTTTAAACGACCTTTATACTGATGGTTATGGGGGGGCAAGGGTAAAGGATGTTTATGCTTGTAATGGAGGGAATGGTCCTGCTAGTACAAGCTGTGGCCATGTTACTGAATACTGTAATAGTGGTCAAGGTTGTTGTTACTTTAATAGTTCTTCTAATTTGGCTTACTGCGATGATTTTGGTAGCCAACTATATGATTATAGGAACTTTGGTTCTGCTGATGGGACTGCACTTGATTTTTGCACTAATAATCCAAAAAGACAGATAAAAGATTGCAAGAATGATAGTGGATGTAGAAATAGAGATCAAGCTTTTAGTGATACAAGACATTCTCAAGCTTCCTATTTCTGTACAAATGAACACGATTGCAAAAGGTCTTGTTATGCACAACCTTGTTCAGCAGGTCAATATAATTGCACCGACACGTTTTGGAATGGAACAAATAAAACTTATTATTGTGTGAATAGCACTCGTATAATACTCCAATCGAATTTTGTTTTTAATCCGAAAGGTAATGTGCCTAATGAAATATACTGTTATGAAGATGAATATAATCTAAACGGACTTTGCAGTAAAAAACAATCAAACTATCCAACTTTATGTTTTCTAGCTGAAAATTGTGGCAAAACAGGTATTGCCTCTTTATTTGATAAAAGTGAAAAATGTGGTAACACAGGATTAGCGTACTGCAATTTTTCATCTGGCGAAATCGTTTTATTGAACAGAAATTATGTTGAGATTCCTGCAAATACTGAAAATCCTCCAAGAGGCCAAGGCGTATTCCCTCACGCTGGAAGAGTATTTGGTTACAACTATCAAGTATATGAAACAAACCCTGATGATCCAAATGCAATAGGATTTTCAAAGCTTGCAAAGTTTAATAACGATGGAACAAGAGAAGAAAGCGAATTATATTTAGATAGTTGTGTTAGTGGAAAAGTAGCAGAAAGGTATTCAGATCCAAAATTATCAACTCAGAATACTACTTTGTATTCAAAGGAATACAATTGTGAATGCTATGTAATTGATTACCCCAACTATGACCTTGCGATATGTAAAACTAATCCTTTACCCGGTTCAGTTACTCCATTGGAAACATATGTTCCAACTGGAGAAGTTTATGAATCCGAAGAATATACCACGCAATATGTTCCTGCACAACAAGTCCCGCCTCAGAATCAAGGTAATCAAGGCGATTCTGGAGAGATTGAAATAATCCCAAGAATTGAGTCGCAGGTCAAAGCAAGTCCTTCTCCCTCGCCAAGTCCAAGTCCTTCTCCTGAATTGAAGTGTACTGACAATACGCTGATTGGTCAATGTAGCACAGGTAAAGTAGGTTTCAAATGTGATGATTTTAAGCTAATTCCAAAATGCAGTGAGTGTGGCTGTCAAAATGGTTATACTTGCCTTCCTGAAAGTCAGAAGTGCTGTATTATTACTTTTGCAGGTTTTGTTTTGATGTGTAAATGAACATTTTTTTATCTTACTTTTAATTGTAGAAATTACGATAACCTGTGTGAAGTTGCTCGTATTGCGCGTGGTGGAGTTTCTATCACTATTGATGAAAACCCTTTATCTAGGGGAGATTAATGTTAACATGTAGGAATTATCTGAAATAGAAACTCTATTTCCATTTAACTCTTATTTATTAACGTAAGTTAAATACCAAATTTTCTGTTCATCAAAATCAATAACCGAGAAGCTCATTTTAATCAACTTTCCATCTTTAAAAATGAACTTGTCGCCAGGATACATTTCGTTTGTAATCTCGAGCATGGCTTCATCAAGTGGCGTTAAATAAGGATATGTTGAAAAATGAGTTGACCCGCCAAAGTGGCTATCATATTCGAATACTAGATGATGAGAACCAGGTTTCTTTGCATGATTGGTTTCATGTGTTATTACATATTTCATAACATTTTGATCACTATACTCTCGGCCAACTCCCATAACCACATAATCAATCAAATTACTTAATGGTTTAAGTGCAACGCCTGCATATCCATCTGTATAATTTGTAAATTCTATAAAAAATTTATTTGAATAAGGTGGTTTCATACTTGTATCGTAAGTAATTACGATATCATTTCCAAATGCTTCTTTAATTGCTTTTTCTGTTTCATTAATTACATTAGGAGATACATATTCTCCCTCTTCTATTAAAAATACAAAGTCAGGAGCATCAATATTTGGAAAAACGTAATGTGGCCAAGAGATATTTGCTTTAGGGATATATGCGGTCCCATCCATAGGTTGAAAACCATTGTTACACATTACATAATAAAGCCAATTTTTAACATTTTCATCATCAGCAGGCAATGTAATTTGCTGTTTTCCAATATCTTCATTGCCAAAATAATGCCTGTCTTCACTAAAAAATCCAGCATTTTCAACAACCAAATAAAGCAAATTTTCATCTTCTTTTTGTGGGTCAACCTTAAACTTAATATTCCCTTGAGAATCTGTGGTGCCAGCATATAATAGTTCGCCTAAGTTGGAATCAACTCCCATTTCATTTAGGACATACCCTTCATATACCCAATTTATTTCTCTCTTATAAACTCTAACACCTGCATTTGCAAGTGGCACAGTATTGTGTCCTATAACCACATTATCAACAATCAAATATTGACCTAACACATTCAACTCTAAATCCGTCATTGGGGTTGCCTCAAAAACCCTTGTGACTTTCTCAGCAAGATTTTGTGTGTCTGTCGCTTGAAAAGTAACACTAAACGGACCATAGTAATCCTCATCTTTAGGCGTAAAAGTCAACAATAGGTCAGTATCATTTATTTTTTGAGTAGAAATAAAATACATATCTGAAAAAACACTAAAATCTAATAGATGGAGTGGTTCTTCATCAATAATAGATATCGTATGATTTTTAGTTTCGCCTTCTTTAATAGTGAATTCAGGAATGATTATCTGTGGCTTTTGATTAGGCACATCATTTATTGTAATATCCACTCTTTTGGTTTTCGTATTCCCCTCATCATCAGATACAGTAATATCTACATATGCTGGACCTATGTCTGTAGGAGATTTAGGTGTTAATATAATCTTGGCTAGGGTTTCATTGATTACTTCAAAGGAAACATTGTATTTATCACTTACAAAACTTTTAGTGATGCCATTATACCAATCTGAATAATCATCAATCAAGCTAAAAATAATCTCTACAGTTTGGTTTTTGTATGCCTCAATTGATGTTGGCAGGTTCTCAAATACTAAATCCGGTGTATCATTTACTGTTATTGGGAGATTAAAAGTTGTAATTAGGCCTTCAAGGTCTTTGGCACTAACTATCAAATTAGTAACCCCATTAAAATTAGGGTCAATTGGTGTAATAGTTACCTTGTAAGTTGATGGCGCAATCTTTTGTCCTACTACATTATAATGTTCGGATACTGCCTGTAAAATCAAATCCTGCAGTGATGTAGAATCATCAATCACACTAAAATCAATCACATGTTGTAATCCTTCGTTGATTTCAATCTCTTGTGGACCAGATATTTGGGGCGGGGTGTTAGGATTTACAATATCATTTATTGTAATATCCACTCTTTTGGTTTTCGTATTCCCCTCATCATCAGATACAGTAATATCTACATATGCTGGACCTAT
>Ga0208462_1000777_pt1 | contig 27185 bp, 32 predicted proteins | sample AD_SCU001_MetaG_FD_184452 | JGI IMG/M metagenome (GOLD analysis project Ga0208462, IMG submission 184452) | Active sludge microbial communities of municipal wastewater-treating anaerobic digesters from China - AD_SCU001_MetaG (SPAdes) (version 2) | ecosystem: Engineered > Bioreactor > Anaerobic...
GAATGGGAATATGTTTGGAATAATGTTAGACCACATGAAGCGCTTGATTTCTTAACACCAAACCAATATTTAGATAAATACTTTAATAATGAAAAAGCTTGCAAAACAACAATCATTTTACAAGCTTAGATTGCACAATATGTTCATGAACCTTTACAGCATCAGAAACAATTAAGACTGTCTCTGTCATAAGAGATCTAGCAAATCCTTTATCTGACATAACCTTCTTTTTTGTGATTTCAAGAATTGAGATAACTTCTTCGATCCCCTCTTCGTTTAATAACCAAAGGTATCTTTCCAAACTTTGAGCAAGGCTTTTTCCAGTTTTCAAAAGCTTTTCCTTTTCATCACCTTCAGGCATCTCTATAATTAAATAGTAGATCTCCCAAAGAGTTAAGAAAATCTTTTGAGCTTCATTAACTTCAAACGAAGCAATTTCCTCTATTCTCTCCCTTATTTGAAACAAGGATAACCCTGGCTCAAATAAATCATTGACTGAAAATATTTCAGCCATAATAAAATACATCATTTTTACACCTTTTTAATAATCATATAAAAGAAGAGAAAAAGCAAGTTTTTATTGCATTTTAATCAATTTTTATATACTATTTAGTAAGGGCGCCTATAGCTCAATTGGATAGAGCGTTAGATTGCGGATCTAAAGGTTGCAAGTTCGAATCTTGCTAGGCGCACATGAATTTTTCTACCCCTATAGAAAATATCAAATATATTGGAGAAAAACAGTCTAAGAAATTAAAAAAACTAAAGATTTATACTTTAGGTAATTTATTATTCTATTTTCCAGAACATTACGAGGATTTTTCTAAAATATCTAAAATACAAGATTTAAAAATAAATGAAGATGCTGTTATTAAAGGAAAAGTAATTGAAATAAGTGAAGAAAAGTCTTTTAGAAAAAGAATGTCTATACTGACTGTTCTTATAAGTGACGAATCCTCTTCTCTTGAGGTTATTTTTTTTAATCAAGCATTTTTAAAACAAAGTATAGTTAAAGGAGATGAATTAATTATTGCTGGTAAATTAAGATTTAAAGGAAGATCTGCATACTTTTCCCCTACTATTTTTGAAAAAGCAAACAAAAATGAATTAACTCATTTAGGTAAAATAATGCCGGTTTATAGAGAAACCAAAGGTTTATCTTCTAAATACATACGTTTTTTACTAAAACCACTTGTTGATTCGTTTAAAAATAAGTTACCTGAAACTCTTCCAGAAAGCGTTATTAAAGAAAATAATTTAATGCCTTTTAAGGATGCTTTTGAGCAAATCCATTTTCCAAAAACAATGGAATGTGCAGAAAAAGCAAAAGCAAGATTTATCTTTGAGCATCTTTTCTTTATTTCTCTTTTTTCTTTAAAAAAGAAATATGAAATTAAAAACGAAAAAGCACAGAAAATAGAGATTGAAAAAGATGTTATTCAAAGATTAAAAGACTCACTCCCATACAAACTAACTTCTGCCCAAGAAAAAGTGTCTAAACAAATTTTAGAAGATTTAAATATCCCCCATCCAATGAATAGACTTGTTCAAGGAGATGTGGGTTCTGGAAAAACAGTTGTTGCAGGGCTTGTTGCATTAAATTGCATTAAAAATAAAACCCAAGCAGTTTTGATGGCACCAACTGAAATCTTAGCCAAACAACATTTTAAAACTCTTTTTGATATTTTAAAAAGATTTAACATTAATGTCGGACTTTTAACAGGAAAAGAAGACAAATATTATTCATATAAACTTAAAACCGATACCATTGAAATATCTAGAGCAAAATTGCTTCAAAAATGTGCTAATGGCGAAATAGATATTTTAATTGGAACTCAAGCTTTAATTGTAAAAAAATCTAATGATAAAAAACCAAAGGTATTATTTAAAAATTTAGGTCTTGTTGTTATTGATGAACAACATAGATTCGGGGTAAAACAAAGAAAAGAATTATGTCTAGAAAACAATGACAAGATTCCCCACCTCTTATCCATGACAGCAACTCCTATTCCAAGAAGCTTGGCTTTGACTATTTGGGGAGATTTAGATTTGTCGGTTATCGATAAAATGCCTAAAGGTAGAAAACAAATAAAAACCAGTATTATTCTGCCAATAGAAAGAGAAAGAACTTATAAATTTATTGAAAAAGAACTTAAGAAAGGAAATCAATGTTTTGTAATTTGTCCTAGAATAGAAGAAGATGAAAACTCTAAACTAGATCTTAAAAATGTAAAAGATGAATTTGAGAATCTAAAAAAAATATTTCCCGACTTTAAAATTGATATGCTTCACGGAAAAATGAAACCAAAAGAAAAAGATGAAATCATGAAAAACTTTAAAAAGAAAAAATTCGATGTTCTAGTTTCAACTTCTGTAATTGAAGTAGGAATTGATATTCCTGATGCAACAGTAATTTTAATTGAAGGAGCTGATAGATTTGGCTTAGCACAATTGCATCAATTTAGAGGTCGTGTTGGAAGATCTGATAAACAATCTTATTGTTTTTTAGCAACTGATTCAAATAGTAAAAAAACTATACAAAGATTAAAAGCAATGGAAGGCTACTCCTCTGGGTTTAAACTATCTGAAATAGACTTAAGATTAAGGGGTCCAGGAGACTTTTTTGGAGTTAAACAATGGGGATTTTCTGATTATGTTATGGAAGCTTTAAAAGATATAAATATGATTGAAAAAGCAGGAAAGGCTGCTAAAAAAATACTCCCCAAAATTGAAGAGTATCCCATGACTTTAAAAAGACTAGAAAGTTTTGAGAATAAAGTTCATATAGAATAAGCACCCTTTTAAAAGGGTGCTTTTGTATTCTATAATTTATTAATAACAACCTCTTTGTGTGACTGATTCACAACAACTAGTAACACACCCCTGAAGACATCCATAATAACACGCCGGAGCAATATTTGCCCACGCATGTCCAAGACCAGAATCTACACAATAACCATGTACCGCTGTAGACCAATTATAATAGCCAGTCCATCCCGAAGGACATGTCCATGACGATTGTGTGAATCTACAGGTTCGCTGTCCTGGCTGGATAGTAACGACTTCCCCTCCAGCTGCCGTACAATCAGATTCAATATACATTCCGCCACCAATAGTTCCTATCCATGTACTGTTAGTTTTTTCATTAGAGCCAACACTATTTATTACTTGTAACTTATAACTATGTGTTTTCCCCTCCGGAGCTTCGTATATATACGAATAACTTGAGGTAACAGTCTTAGTTTCTGTTAATACATTGTTTATATATAATTTAGCAGTAACATTTTCACCCCCATTATTAATAGATGCCGAAATCTGCAACCTTCCTTTATAGGGAATATCGCTAATCAAACGAGTTCCTGTTAAAGAAGTTATAACCGGAGCAGAAATCTCTCCTCCTTGGAAAGTTCCTGACAAAGGATCTCTTGTGCAAACACTATAAGTTATCGAAACATTAGCCGCATCACTACAATTGCTACAATCACCAATGCATTTTATCCCGATAGGAGAATTAGTATTATTAAAATATTCAGTTCCGGCATAATAACATGTTGCATTTTGTGTATTTTTATACACTTTAAAAATCAAAGGCACATCTACCCCATTTAAAGATGCCCTTGTATGATAATTACAATATGTATCGTAATATGCACCTATAACATTGTTGATTTTGATATTGCACAAAACCATCTTGAAGTATTGGAATAAAGCCGGATGGACATTCTGGAAAACCTAAAGCAGGATTATTCTTTGCAAATTGAGCAACAACAAGATTAAGTGTCGATGCTCCTGAAGCAGCTGTTGTTGCAGCCAAAAGATCACTCGCTTCATATCCGTCCACCTTATCAGCATCAAGATTAGCGACAACAGGTTTGCCCTCAGTTACATTCTGCGTCTCTATACTTGTATTAATCGGGGCCTTATAATCTGTCGGCATATTACCTTGTGGCTCCTGCCATCCCAAAGCAATATATGAAACTATAACCCCAAAAAGAATTACTGATAAAAAAATAAATGGTTTATTCTTCATATTTTTATTATTTATTAACCTTACCTATTATTTGACTTTTATTAATATATCCGAATTGTCTTGAATCAAATGTGCTCGAACCTGTATTATCTCCCAAGACTAAATATCCATTCCTTGGTATTTGATCATCTACAAGTGGAATGCTTAGAATCTTCTCTTGAGACGAATTCGATTTGTATTTATCCCCTTCCGAATTAAGCACATACTCTCCATTTATTTTAATGTATCCTTCTTCAAATTGTAATTTATCGTTTGGCATTCCTACTACTTTTTTAATATAGTCCCCTTCTCTTGTTTTGAAATTAAAGATTATTACGTCTCCTTTTTGAATTTCATTGCAGTTATAGTAATTTTCAAGTGTAGTTACTGTTTCTCTGTCTTGAAGCAGTGGAGCCATAGAAGTTCCGTCAATCGTTCTTTGTCTTGCAATGAAACAATCAGTATTTACTATTTCCTCTTTTATATCTTTTTTAAAAAAAGCAAAATATATGAAAGAAACAATCACAACAATTGCTAAAAACATAAAAATGAGTTTTCTTTTGCTAATATTTTGGTTTTCTTTTATTTCTATAGGTGGCATTTTAAATAAAATATAACATATATATATATAACGCAAGTCAAATTCTATGTGTAAATCAAAAAAACAAGACTCTTCTTGTTTTTTGTCTATTCCAACAACGCGAATGTATTTTTTTTATCTTCGCAGTAATATAAATATCATTACTTCACATATTTACAATGCACAAATTATTTTTATAAATTTATTCTTCGTTACCATCTAACCACCATTTTAAATCTTCAGGATAATCAGGTGCATTTTTGTAAAACCAATTGTCCATCTCAATTACGTTAACAAATCCAGGAGTATCTGCTGGAAAATTATCTTCAACTTCCCCAGCATCAAATCCCATCAAAATTGCTAAAATATTATACCTTGCTCCAACATTGTCATTTGGATTGCTTTCTAACAATTTTCTATAAATATCAAGAGCATGGCCTCGTCTCCCCATTGACCACAATTCATAGGCATATCTATCAATCATCCTTACTAAATGGCGGTTTTTCAAATAGCCCCAAGACATTGATTTTGGCCACCTTCCTTTACTATCAACAATTCTCATCATTGCTCTTTTGAACCCCTCTTCGAGTAATTTCCACGCCTCAACATCTTTATCTTCTTCAAATAGAATATCAACAGCTTCCATGTAAGGATCAAAAAAATCTGGGTCTCGCTCAATTAACTTTAACATTTTATTCTTTATCTTTTCTATATCCTCCTCACCCTCAATAGCATCATAATAAGCATCAGTTACTTTATCATGCCCTATATCTAATAATTCCTTTATCTGATTTTTCCTTTTCTTGTTCTTAGAATTGATTAAAAGTTCAATTCCTATCATTTCTTCTATTTCATCCCAAACTCCCAATAATATCGCATAAAACTTTTCCACATCTTCCTTTTTTTTAATATCATCCAATTCTTCCCATACATCGCCCATCATTAAAGTGAAAAAGACAAAAAATGGTAAAAACATATCAAAAGACAATCTGGGCATAATATCTTTTTCAATATCCAAATCCTTAATGTCTTTTCTAATTTTGTAAAAATCCATTAGGTGTCCTAGTGTTGGGAAAAATAAGGCTCTGAAAAATTCTTGATTCTCGCCTTTTTTAATACATTCCTTTATTGCTCTTGATGTTTTTACTAAGCCTTCTGCTTCTTTTTTGTCTATACGATCAAAGCTATCCGTTGTTCTTTCAGGAATGTCAAAAATTTTTTCTGCATACTTTTTCGCACCATTCTTTTTTATAATCTCAATAACTTTCCATGTAACAGTTCCGCCTAAAAGTGATTTTGCCGATTTAAAATATTCTCTCATGTTTTTTGCTGAAGTTAGTCTATCGGCATCAGTTATTATTTGTGGATTTCCTGAATTTTTCATAATGTTTATTTGATTATATTGATGACGGATAGACAAAGCCTTTCTTGTCTATCATTTTTTTAGAAATTATATAATGATTTTTAATATCCAAAGAATTGCTTATTTCTCCCAACTTTTCTAGATCTTTTGAAAGTCCGGTCAACTTAACCTCGAAAGCAATCTTTTTATCTAGAATTATATCCACCTCACATTTGTTTCTTTTATTGTAAAAAGAAACTTCCCCATAATGTGAAATTTGATTGACGACAGCATTCTCGAATAATTGAGAATCATTTACATAGCCTATAGCATTTAATATGCCTGTATCTGTAAAATATACCTTCTTTCCCCCTGCAACCGACCTATCAATTCCTTTTGAAAATTTGGATATCAATTTTATCATAAAAGTTTTTTCTAAAAACTCCAGATAAGAATAAACTTTGATTCTTGAAATGCCAAGCTCTGCCCCTATTCTTGTGACATCTATCATCGAGCCGACTCTTGGAACCAAGAGTAATATGAGATCTCTTAAATCTTTAATATCTTTGTAATCTGCCATTATCTTAATATCTTTTTCAAAAAATGAAACAAATATATTTTTTAAAACTTGTTTTTTTGTTTCGCTATCTTTTGTTAAAACAACTTCTGGAAAACCCCCGAACTTAAGATATTCATCATAATCACTTTCAAACTTTTTCAAAACAAGCTTATTCTCTTTAATTAAAACATTTATATCTTTAACTTTTGCATCCTCTCTTGATAGCTTTTTTTTAAAATAAAGGCATTCTCTAAAGCTCATTGGCATTAGATGATACAAAAACTTTCTTCCGCTTAAAGATTCGGGAAATAAATTTCTTAAATAAAAACTGGAAGATCCTGTAACAATAAACTTAACATTGTAATTATCTATTAAATATTTCATGATCTTCGTAATCTCTGGATAATTTTGAATTTCATCAATAAAGATAAAGAGTCTTTGAGAACCTTTAACCATTTTTACGAGTCTTTCATAGATATTTTTATATTCCTCATCTTCAAAAATTTTTTGATCAAGAGGATTGTCAAAATCAAACCAGAGCTTTTCCTCGTTTTTAATTTCTTCAAATAATTGTTTCATTAATGTTGTCTTCCCAACTTGCCTTGAACCAACTATAATTAATGCATTCTTGTGATTGATTTGCTTTTTAATTTCTTCAAAAATAAGCCTTTTTAACATAATAAATGTGTATTAAAATAATTACAAATATGTACATATTTGTATTCATTTTATTACACTTAGCAAATTCTGTCAATAAAAACAACGTCTATTTATATAGATCGTTGTGATTCCCTATTGCAACAAACTTAATATCTGTAGATTTAGTTTCGTATATTGCCCTTATATCTCCGCTAACATTTATACTTTTGCATCCTTCATATTTTCCATTAAGACAATGATTATTCAAAACGGGATCAAACTCATCTATTAAAAAAAGATGAAGCCTTTCTTTAAATTTGTCTTTTTCTCTTTGGCTTAATTTTTCAAAATCCTTTTTAAATTTTTTATGTAAATAAATCATTACTTACTCTCAAGATACTTAATTGCTTCTTCTGCAGAATCAAATCCTGGAGACCAATTCTTCTTTAAAGCAAAATCTTTTCTAGCTTCCTCGATCCTATCCTCAAGCTCTTTTGTCATTCTTGGAGTATCTGAAAAATAGACTTCGCGAGTTCTAATAAAATTTCTTAAGGAAGCATTCATAACGTCGCTCAAAGAAAGACCTAGCTCCTTTGCAAGTTTTTGAGCGTTCTCTTTTACCTCTTTTTCAGTTTTAATATTAATAATTACCTTCATATATATAAAGTATATATTAAAGTAATACTAATGTCAAATAAAATTGAATTTAAATTATTAAGGCGTATCACATAGAGCATGAGTAATAGAAGCCTGACTGGGTGTGTCTGTTTCCCCATCCAGAACCTGTTGACCAACTTACATCTCTTATAACGCTAACACACTATGTTTTGTCGGCGCTTGACTTACAATAAGTCTCTGGTGCTGTACAGGTTGTTTGATATTCCTCAAGCAACGGTAATCTTAATTGAAGGATCAGATAGATTTGGCTTAGCTCAGCTTCATCAATTCAGAGGACGAGTTGGCAGATCAGACAAACAATCATATTGTTTTCTCTCAACTGATTTAAATAGCAAAACAACTATTCAAAGATTGAAAGCAATGGAAAAGTATGCCTCTGGATTTAAGTTATCTGAAATAGATCTTAAATTAAGAGGTCCAGGAGACTTTTTTGGAGTCAACCAATGGGGTTTTTCCGATTATGTAATGACCGCTCTTAAAGATATTCAGATGGTAGAAAAAGCAAGAAAATCGGCAAAAAAGATAATTCCTAAAATTGAAAGATATCCTATGGTTTTAAAGCGGCTAGAAAGCTTTGAGAATAAAGTTCATATAGAATAAATTATCTATAGAATACCTTTATACTCACATTCGTTCCTTCAGGTATTCTTCCATGAGACCCATAACTTTCCGTATTAAGTTTTATTGTCCTGTTGCCTCGCAATGTTAAATATATATTTAATTTATAATGGGGGCTATCACCACCACAATAATAAATGGATCCCTCACCCATATAAAATAAATTTCCACTATAAATTACAGTTTCTGTACCAGTAGAAAGCATGTCAATTCTTGCATATCCCGCTCCGTCACCTAATATCTGCACATTTCCCGAAATATCCTCAACCCCAAAAACAGAACACCCTGAGCTTCCCCCTGCTAAACACCATGCCACTTCCTTTGCAGAAGCAGGGATTTGTATTCCAAGATCAATGGTTGGGTTGCATGTTGTTGATCCTACTGTTTTAACATAAGATCCCAAAAGCGTCCAATTTCCACGAGTAAACCAATCGCTTCCTCCACTTGAAGCTGCCAGCAAATCACTCGCATGGTACCCATCAACCTTGTCAGCATCAAGGTTTATAATAACAGACTTATTCTCGTCTACATCCTGAGTTTGAGAACTTGTATTAATAGGAGAAGTGTAATTACTTGGCATACTGCCTATTGGCTCAGACCAACCTAAAGCAATGTATGAAACTATGATTCCAAAAAGGAATACTGATGAAAAGATAAAGAGTTTGTTTTTCATGTTTTTGTTATTTATTATTCTTTATTATTTATTAACTTTACCTATTATTTGACTTTTATTAATATATCCGAATTGTCTTGAATCAAATGTTCCATTTGAAACATTATCTCCTAGAACTAAATATCCATTTCTTGGTATTTGATTATCTACTAGCGGTATGCTTAATATCTTTTGCTGTGAAGAATTCAACTTATATTTACTTCCCTCTGAATTAAGGACAAACTCTCCATTAATCTTAATGTATCCTTCTTCAAATTCTAATTTTTCATTTGGCATTCCTACAATTTTTTTAATATAGTCTCCTTCCCTTGTTTTGAAGTTAAAAATGATAATATCACTTTTTTGTATTTCATTACAGTCATAAAAGTTTTCATAAGTTGTTACGGTCTCGCCGTTTTGAAGAAGTGGAGACATTGATGTTCCATCAATCGTTCTTTGTTTTGCAACAAAACAATCGTTGTTTACTATTTCTTTTCTTGTATCTTTTTTTATAAAGATAAAGTACAAAAAAGAAACAATTACTATAATCGCTAGAAACATGAGAATAAGTTTTCTTCTACTAACATTACTTTCTTGGTTTTCTTTTATTTCTATAGGTGGCATTTTAAATAAAATATAACATATATATATATATAACACAAGTCAATTTTATTGATTTTAACTATACGCTGATAAAAAGGTATAAAAAAGGTATAAGAAAGATGTAATTATACCTTTTATTCAAGGCATGATATTTAAAATAGAAAAAGGGCCCTAAACGTAGAAGAGCTAATGATAAATGCCATGACTTTAAGTCCTATATTTTTAGAAATCATAAATAAAAATTTTATCTAAAAAAGAGAGTAATAATCTATCTATGTAAGTAGATTATTCTCCCTTATATACTTGTTTAGCAATTGAACAATTTTTCCTCCATCGGGGTTCGCTTTGGAAACACCAATATAGAAAAGTTCGTTGCCAACAGTTGAGGTATACACCTCATTGTTTGACAATTCATCTTTAAAGAGCTTTTCACCACTGAAAGTGGCGTATAGGAAATAGTCGCCTTTCCCCGAAAGAAGCATTTCTTTTGCTTCTTCTGGATTATTAGCGAATACTAATTTAGTTTCTTCTTTAAGGAGAAGCTCATCTATCTGAGCTCCGTAACTGTCACCCTTGGTGACAATTCCTTCCTTGGAAGAAAGAATGTCTTCAAGGCTTAATGAGAGCAAGCTCTCACTAGTGACGAAAATACCAATAGGATCCTTCATGTAGGGGTCTGTATAGAGTAGATACTTTTGTCGCTCCTCTGTCTTGTAGACAGCAACAATTATGTCTACCTCCCCACTCTTGGCTTTTTCGTGAACTTGATCCCAGGAACCTTCGTACCTAGAATCTATCACATACTCATCTGCCAGAGCTTTTTCTATAATTTCTGGACCCGTTCCTATAATCGATCCGTTCCCATCATGATACATGACAGGGGGCCATGCTTCGTGACCAGAAGATACAAGCTTCTTTTCCGCAGAATCAACGAGCATCGATGAAATTCCAAACGATGCTGCGCCAGCAGCCATAAGTAATACAACCACTGCTAACATGAATGTTTTATCTTCCATCTTAACCACCTATAAATGGCTTAATTATATTAAAACAACTCATTTAAAAAATCAAGGCATGTTGCCTTGATTCGAATATTATTTTCTTACCTTAGGAGTTACCCAGAACCCCATGTACTTTCCAAAAAGCCAATGCGCTTGAGCATTTAAGGCTGGAAGTGCTGAAAAGAAAATCATAACAAATGGAATTAACGCCCATTCAAGCACCATCCACACATATCTAATTTTTGGTTGTTTTTCTTTTGGGGCAGGTATTAAAAGCATACTTATGTATATAGAACCAATAAGTCCAAACATTGCTATTGTCATGATAGTACTTGTAATTCTTGGCAGATTGTGAGCCATAAGAGTGTTGGTGAAGTCCTTACCTCCTAAAAATAATGGAAGCCATCCTAAAAGAAAAATTAAAATGGATGAAGTTGCCCATGTAAAATGACCTTCAATTAAATCAAACCCCATACTTATTTTTTTTACAAGAGGAACTGTTTTTGTTTTGAGTGATGCAAATAAATAAAAAGGAATTTCTCCCACTCCATAAGCCCATCTTTTTTGCTGTTTATAAACATTTTTTAAAGTTCTTTTAAAATCTTCTGCGCAGTTAGCATCCATGGAAACAGGATAAAACATTGGCATTGTTCTATAATCTCCATCATATTCAAAGAAACATTGCCAAAATATTCTTGAATCATCAGAGACAACATTTGTTTGTTTAAAACCAACATCGATAAGCGCCTTTAATGGAGTTGAGTGAGAAGAAAAAGTAATTAATTTCTCAGGCCTTTCCTGGTTCATTGTTTGCCAAAATGTTGCTGACCAAGAAAATATTCTTGATACAGGCGGAGTCTGCCAAATATTGTTTAAATAAAGAGGTATCGGTTGATAACTTGTTCTTAAAGGCTTTTCAGTTGTTAAATAATAATATGTTAGAAGAGAAAAGTAATTAGAAGCAACACAGCAATCTATATCAAAGGAAGATACAATGACGTTTTCGTAAGGAATGTTTAGTGGATTGATTATTTTTTCTACTGCATTTCTAGTTATCCATGTTCCATTTGACCCATGACCAGCAATCTCGCCCTCAATATCTTCTGGATGACATGTTATCAAAAACTTAAAAAAATCATTTTCAAATTCTTTTTTAATTTCTTTAGCAACCTTTACGGCTCTTTCTTTTTCTCTTCTTTCAAAACCTAAAGCAATAATCATATTTTCCTTTGGGTAATTTTGGCTTTTAAGACACAAAAGAGTGTTTCTAACAACTTCTATTGGCTCACCGTATGTAGGCAGAATAATTAAATGATAAATATCTTTGTAAGATTTAATATTAAGACCATTCTGAGGAATAATATTCTCTATCTCTAAAAGCCAATCTTTTTTTTGATTTTCTACCATTCTTTTATAAGCTGATCTTAAATAAAAACCAAAATATATTGCCCTAAAAACCCAATAAATATCATAAACTATTATAAATAAGGCGACATAAAAAGGAATAAAAAAAGAAAGCACAACAGCTAAAATCAAACCTCCAAAACTTAAAATCCCAGGAAGCATTTCAAAAGCCCTATAGATTACTCTATCCGTTCTATTTTTAAGATCAGAAGCCTTTCCCACTTTTAGAGAATTAATATATTTCATATTACATTTTTAATAACATAAAGTTTGCCTAATTTCAACAAAAAAAGCCCGTAAGGCTAAAAAGATTTGGGAGAAGATATTGTTTTGGCCAAACAGCAGACTTCTCCCTTCGGAGGATGGATCCGTAAATTCCTGTTTTTAATAACACCTCCATTTGGGTGCTATATGCTATATAGCTTTTTATGAAGATTTTGTCAAAATTATTAAATTGTGACCCCACGGGGAGTCGAACCCCGATTGCCAGGTTGAAAACCTGATGTCCTAACCATTAGACGATAGGGCCTAATATGTCTTATTTTATAACAGAAAGTTATAAAAAAAGCAAGAAAGACAAACTAGTTAATTTTACATAAACTATTTATTCTTGAAATATATTCTTCATAGGTAATACTTCCCTTACTTAATAGAGATTTCAAACCCGACAGATAATCTTTTTTTATATACTGAGCAGAAAAAGCATCGTTATAAATTCTAACATCATCAATTCTTCCCTTAAAAGGATAGTAAGACAGAGAATATTGCCCTATCTTGAAAGCTGCGTTCCATTCGGCAACAGACATAGCCTGTGGCGATCCAGATAAAACTCCATTTATATACCACCTTTCTTCAATGCCATTGCACCAATAAATAACATGCGTCCACTTACCATTTAAAACACTTCCTGTCGCAGAATAAAAGTTAGAACCTTGTTGAGAAAGCATTCTTTCATCAGCCTGAATTAATAATCTATGATTACTATCGTAGCCTATGATTGATCTATAGGTATTCGTATGTTCAGGATAAACCCATGAAGACAAAACAAAGGAAGATCCTGTAGTCAAAGATGTAATTGCTGAAACTTGCACATAATCGTTAAAGGTGCCATCAAAATATAAACATTTTCCGTAGACACAACTGTCATCAGTCAAAATTGCAGGAGCATGATTAGTAATATCACCATTATTACTCCCCCAATAATCTATAACATCTGCATTTGTTGCATCTCCCAACATTGTGGTTCCAGTGTCAAAAGTCCATTCTGAAATTAAATTAGTAATTAGTGAATTTCGCGTAGCATCATCAAATACTTTTGATTTAGCTATACTAGCTTTATCAATTGAAGAAGAAGTAGAGATCATTATTACTCCTGCTAATATTCCAATGATTACTATTACTACTAGTAGTTCTATTAGTGTAAATGATTTATTCTTTATCATAGGCTAGTGTATTTATTCTTTCATTGTATTCTTGTTTAGATATACTTCCATTACTTAGCATTGAGTTTAGTCCTGCGATGTAGTTTTGTTTGATTTGAGAGGATGAAAGGGCTGTATTGTATATTCTTATATCATCTAATAATCCATTAAAATATTCTGATCCAGCAGAATAGTAACCACCAAAATATAAACCCGTTTGAGGCGAGATAGATGCACCAAAAGATATTATTGAGCTGGCAGATCCATTCATATAAGCTTTTGTAATTGTCCCATCCGAAATAACCACAAAAAAAGTCCACTTATTTTTCCATCTTTCGTCCGAAAAAGAACTCTGTCCACTTGTTGAAGCATATAAACCAACTCTTCCCGCATATGTTACCCCTTCTTCTCTAATGCAAACAGTGCTACCATCAAAAGTACTATTCGTTGTAGTTATCCACCTCCTGTAAGCCTTAGAAGTTGAAGTGTCAAAAATCCAGAAACTAAAAGAAAAAGTATTGTCATTAGATAAAGTCATAGGGATGCTAATATAATCATTAACTCCATCGAACTTTAAACAAGTTCCAAAAAAACATTCATTTGCATTTGCAAGTCCCGAAGTAGATGTAGCAGGATTAGCAAAGTTATACAGAGTTCCATTATTATTTCCCCAAGTATCTTCTCCATAATTAGAAGAGTTATCAAATGTCCATTCAGATACTAGATTAGATAATAGTTCTTCTTGAACAGTAGAAGAGAATGCTTGGGCTTTAGCAAAGCTAGCTTTATCAATTGAAGAAGAAGTAGAGATCATTATTACTCCTGCTAATATTCCAATGATTACTATTACTACTAGCAACTCTATTAGTGTAAATGATTTATTCTTATTCATAGGCTAGTGTATTTATTCTTTCATTATATTCTTCCTTAGATATACTTCCATTACTTAGCATTGAGTTTAATCCTGCGATGTAGTTTTGTTTGACATTTGCAAAGCTGAGTGATGTATTATAGATCCTGATTTCATCCATTCTTCCAACATAATTAGAACAATACCCTCGACCAATATAAAAGCTTAAGTCTGAGGAGGTTGCAGATGAATAATTGGCTCCCCCAGAATTTGCTTTTTCTCCATTAATAAACCAGGTTAACTTCATATTTCCTAAAGTCAAATCCCGAGTAATTGCAATATAATTCCATTGATTTTCATTTAACAACTTTACACTCGAAATCGCTTGATAAGGGCTGTCATTAAGTCCAGATGTTCCATATAAATAATGCAAATATTTACCTATTTCTTGAACAATAGTACCTTCCCCACCATATGCTTTCCCCATTGGATTTCTTCTTGCGGTAAAATCTGTTGGGTATAGCCACATCTCGAAAGTTTGCGAACCAGTGATTTTTAAACTATTATTTACGCCTTGTCCAAAATCAATATAATCAGATCCATCTAGCTGCAAACACTTCCCTATAACACAATCTGTCTTTTCTTTTAATATTGGATTGCCACTTACTATTCCGTCACTATTCCCCCAAACATCTTTTACTGTTGTTGGATTAACGCCTACCTCTTCATCAAAAGTCCACTCAGACACTAAATTTAAAAGTAATTCTTCTCGTATACTATTAGAGAATGCTTGAGCTTTAGCAAAGTTAGCTTTATCAATTGAAGAAGAAGTAGAGATCATTATGACTCCTGCTAGTATTCCAATGATTACTATTACTACTAGTAGTTCTATTAATGTGAAGGATTTATTGTTCATAAGCCAATTCGTTCAACCTTTGATTATATTCTTCCTTAGAAATTAAGCCTTTTAATAATAAAGAATCTAGTCCTACAACATAATTTTCTCTAATCAAAGCTTGTGGTAAATTAGAATTATATATTTTTATATCGTCAATTAAACCATTAAAAAATTCGAGACTTCCTGCTCTGGCACCTATGTATATATCTGTAGGCTGAACATCCGGAGAAGTCTTTGTGCCAACGTAACTACCAGAAATTTTTAAACCATTCAAATAAAAAATCCTATCCCCTGCACCAATATGTTCTAAAACAACATGACTCCATTTATTTGACAAATCGCCAGTGTAAACATCGTAATCATTTGAATAAAAATAATGCCTAAAGTATCCAACAGGACCAATCCTTAAAGCATTAGCATTGTTAATTGCAGCATTTCCCCACCAAGTAATAATTCTAGAAACATCGTGTACGTTTAAATAAACCCATACCGATATGGTAAAAACATCAGACCCCATAGGGATATTATTATTTGTAAATATAATATAATCATTGCCATCAAAGCTATAACACCCCCCAGAAACACATTTTTGACTACTCTCGTCTTTATATGTGGCGCCAAACACAGTTCCAGCATTACTACCCCAAGCATCTTGCGTTGGATTAGAACTGTTGTCAAAATTCCACTCAGATACTAAATTGAGTATTAAATTATTCTTTATGCTTTCAGAGAAAACCTCTCCTTTAGCTATATTAGCTTTATCAATTGAAGAAGAAGTAGAGATCATTATTACTCCTGCTAGTATTCCAATGATTACTATTACTACTAGTAGTTCTATTAAAGTAAAAGACTTGTTTTTGTTCATATTATAAATATTATAAAGCCTTAACTCAAAAAAAACAAATTTAGCATGCTGAGCAAAATACTATAAATCTCTTTAACTCAAAAAAGAAGATACAATGTACCTCCTTTTTTCTTTGGTAGGTTAAATCAAATTACAATCCTATCTTTCCCCTAAATCATGGATTCTTAAAGAATATTCTTCGTGCGAAACAAGCCCGCTCTTAAATAACTGCTCTAATCCTAAGACATAATCCTGTCTAATTTGAGATAAGCTTAGGGGTGCGTTATACAATCTGATATCATCTATAGAACCATTAAAGGCTGCGTCTACAACTGTGGCCCCTGGCCTATTTGCTATTCTGATTGCGCCAGCAGTATTTGACAAAGGAATGCTTGTGGTGGCAGATGCTTTCTCAATACCATCAACATATATTTTTCTCATAGTATCAGTAAAAGTTGCTGTTACAAACTGCCATTTATTAAGAGTTATTGCATTGTTTGCAGATGATAATACCGCTCCATTATTAATTGTAAGCGATATTTGATTACTAGCATTTAAATGAAAAACATATCCACCAGTACCAGTTAGTGTTGAACTTTTATCAATTATTCTTCCAATACTACTTGTACCTAAACCTTTTGGATAAATCCAAGCACTAATAGTTCCACCCCGATTCAATCTTAATTCTGGATTATCCGCAATTTCAACATAACTAGTGAGTGTTTGGTTGAATTCAAAACACCCATTAGTCACACAATCGCTATTACCTTTAAATGTTACTGTTGAAATAGTTCCATTACTGCCGCCCCCATGAGTCCACTGCAACTGTACCACTAGTTTCATCTAGTTTCCACCTAGATACCATGCCAACTGAAAGATTATTTTGGACACTCTCCTCAAATACTTTTCCTTTGGCAATATTTCCTTTAGTAACCGATGATGATGTAGAAATCATAATCGTTCCTGCAAGTATTCCAATTATTACTATAACCACTAAAAGCTCGATCAAAGTAAATGATCCCAAGTTGTTTTTCATATTTAATTTTTACTTATTATAAATGTGTTCTAGAATAATTATAATCTTTTCATTGAAAAAAAACAAATTTTCAAATATGATGAGTGTATGAAAATATTAGCTATTGAAACAAGTTGTGACGACACAGGAATTGCTATTCTCGAAAGTAATAAAAAGATAAAAATATTATCTGATTTTTTGTCTTCTCAAAATGACATACATGCTGCATATGGAGGAATCCACCCAAGCTTAGCTAAAAGAGAACATACTAAGAATATATTCCCTCTTTTTTTGTCTTCTTTAAAAAAGGCAAAATTACTAAAAAAAGGTAAAACAGAAATTAGAAAAGAAACAGATGAGATTCTTGAAAGATATCCAGAATTATTAAAAGATTTAAAAGAATTTTTGAATAGTTATGAAAAACCGGACATTGATCGAATTGCAGTAACAGTTGGCCCAGGATTAGAACCATGTCTTTTTGTAGGAATTAATCTAGCCAAAGCACTTGCTTTAAATTGGAATATTCCTTTAATTCCAGTTAATCACATCGAAGCTCACATTTTAGTAAATCTTATCGAGGGTTATAAAAAAGAGGCTTTTCCTGCTCTCGCATTAGTACTTTCTGGAGGAAATACAAAGATGTTTTTAATGCAAAATATTGGAATATATAAAGAACTAGGAGGAACTAGGGACGATGCCATTGGAGAATGCTTTGATAAAACAGCAAGACTGTTGGGATTACCTTATCCAGGAGGTCCACAAATAGCCAAAAGAGCAGAAAGAGTTAAAAAAAGTAGATTCAAGCTTCCTCGCCCAATGATTCATTCTAGTGATTACGATTTTAGTTTTTCTGGACTTAAAACAGCTGTTTTTTATGAAATAAAGGATAAAAAATTAAACGAAGAAGAAATCAATGAAATGTGTTTTGAAATAGAAGAAGCTGTTATCGATGTTGTTATTAAAAAAACAGAAAAAGCAATATTAGAATTCAATCCTAATTCCCTATTTGTAGGAGGAGGAGTTTCTTCAAACAAAAAATTGCAAAAAGCGCTTAATAATTTAGCAAAAAAACATAATATAAAATTACATATTCCTAAATATACAACAGATAATGCCATAATGATTGGAGTGACTGCTATCCTATCGCCCAAAGAGGAAAACTATGATAAAATAGAAGCAAATAGTAATTTAAATTTAAATGACTGAAATTAACCAAGCTCTAATCTATACATTATTTGCAATACTTCCTGGATTTATCTGGATGTTATTTTTTTTAAATAAAGACAATCATCCAGAACCAAAAAGAGTTATCTTAAGAGTTTTTATTCTAGGAATGCTAGTAACATTTCCTGTTTTTTTTATAGAATATGGATTAATACATCTTTTAGATAAATTAAATCTTGATGGTGATTTATATGATTTTATTCAATATTTCTTTATAGTTGGAGTTGCCGAAGAATTGTTTAAATATCTCGCTTTTAGATTTACTGCTTTTAAATCCCAATTTTTAGACGAACCAATAGACGTTCCTATGTATATGATTGTAGCTGCTCTTGGTTTTGCTACAGCCGAAAATGTAATTTTATTTTCTCAAAAAACATTCGAAGTTTTAATGGAGCCAGCATCGCTTGCAGTTATAAGGTTTGTAGGAGCAAACTTCTTGCACGTTCTTTGTTCTGGAATATTTGGCTTCTATATAGCTGTTTCTTTTTATAGAACAAATAAAAGAAATTTTCTTTTTTGGGGAGGTTTTTTGATTGCTGTAATCATACATGGTATCTTTGATTTTTTCCTAAAATACTCTATAATAGAACATGGAGGAGAAACAGAATGGACGCCAGTAATTGTAATAGTTGCAACAGCTTTAATTGTTTCATATATCCTTTTAAGGCAGGCCCTTAAAAAATTAAAAAAATTAAAAACTGTTTGTAAAATATGAAAAAAGAAGAAAACCAACAAATACAATTAGAAAATACAAATGATGCTGGAGAGTTAGTAGTAGATGTGTATGAAACAGATAAAGAAGTTGTAGTTGAATCAGCAATTGCAGGAGTAACTGCTGATGAGCTAAGTATATCGCTTGAACAAGATATCTTAATTATTAAAGGAGAAAGAAAAGATCCAGCAGAAGCAGATAAAGAAAAAAACTATTTTGTAAAAGAATGCTATTTCGGACCGTTTGAAAAAGAAATTATTCTTCCAAAAGAAGTAGATACATCTCAAATAAAAGCAAAAATGAAAAACGGATTTCTAATAATCCGCCTTCCAAAAGAAAAAGAAGGAGATTCTCAAAAAATAGAAATAAAATAAGATTGTTACCCGTAACAATCTTTTTTTATACACCCCCCATTATTTACTTGCTAAATCGCAATATGCATGATAATAAATAAGTGCTCGTTTAAAAGGTGACTAACAATGACTAAATTAGGCGTGTATGCTGGAACATTTGATCCTATTACCAATGGTCATTTGTGGATGATTGAACAAGGTTCTGAGTTGTTTGATAAGCTCATTGTTGCAATTGGCATTAATCCTCAAAAGCAATGTATGTTTTCGCTTGAAGAACGCCTAGAAATGATAAAAGGATCGATAACACATCTCCCCAATATTAGTGTCTGTAGTTTTACTAATGAATTTCTCGTAAGTTATGCTCATTCAATGGGTGCTAAATACATATTAAGAGGTATTAGAAATGAAACAGACTACGCCTATGAGAGAATAATAAAAAATATTAATGGAGATTTAAATTCTGACATTGTCACAATTTTCTTAATACCGCCTCGTGGAATTGCAGAAGTGAGCTCAAGCATGGTTAAAGAATTAGCTCAGCCAAATGGATGGGAAAATGTAGTTAAAAACTATGTTCCCGAAGCAGTATTATTGAGATTAAAAAAAGCTCATAACTAAGTTATGAGCACTTTTTTTATGAATGTGCCGAGGGAGGGATTTGAACCCTCACACCCGAAGGCATATGCTCCTAAGGCATACGTGTCTGCCAGTTCCACCACCTCGGCATAATAAAAACCCTATTAAGGGTCTTTATTATTAATAAACTATATATAGCATATTATCCAACGATTGACAATACAATACCTGGTACTGCTTTAGCTAAAAGTGCAACCACAATACCAATGGCTGCAAATAAAATTTTTTTATTGGCAGCAGCTATTGCATTAGGTTCTCCTGACGATGTCAAATAAGTGAAAGCACCCCAAATAATCATACCAACAGCCACAACCATTATAATCAAGAACGCCCAATCAGTTATATTGTATATTGTATTTATAAGACAACATGTTCCACAATCAGAATTTGTTACAAAGTTACAAGTCTTTTGACAATTATATTCTTTTTCAGCCATCATGTTTAAAACAGTATCTGAAAGTCTGCATGATTCATTAGCTGCTAAAGTAGGCAAAGCCATAAAACTTAGTAAAAATACTGTAGCAAATAATTTTTTAAAATTCATTTAATATTAACATTAACTAATAATTATCTAAACGACCTTTATTGTTGTACTACCAAACCACGAACAATGGTTGTTAAAACATTAGCCATCAAAATTATTCCCAATCCTATCATCGCCCACTTAATTATATTCTTTGCATTTGCAACATTCTTCTCGTTTTCATTTGATAAGACCATCAACACTCCGGCTATGATAATAGAAAGCACTGCTAATCCTCCTCCAACAGTTGTTAGCCAGATATTAATATTTTTAATTGTTTCTGTTATTGCATCTTCTGCGAAAGTTGCAAAAACAGGAATAAATGCTGAAATGGCTACTAATCCTAATCCTTTAATTTTATTATTCATACTTATTTTATAAAACCTTGTAATACTTCAACTAATGATCTTGCCAATACTATTACGAAAATTCCAATAGCGGTATAAAACATTAAATTTTTTGCATTTTGAATTTTTGTTGCGTTTCCAAATGCTGTGGCAAACATTATACCTCCAACAACAAACATAAGAGGAGCTAATATAATGCCTATATTAAATAACCATGTTGCAATAGCATCTATTAAATCTGAAAGGCTTTTTATATCAATGGGCGGTACCAATCCTCCCTCTCCATCTGCAAACACAAATCCTCCTAAAAATAATAAAGCTAAAATATTTAATAATAATTTTTTATTCATTTTTGAAAACTAATGCAAAATGATAATTACCTGAATCAAACTCTTCTTTTAAATTTAAATTTAATTCACTGGCTATAATAATCATATTTTCTCTTGATACCGCTCTATTTTTTGCTCCCATACTTTCTATTTTTTTCCAATCAATAATAAGTAAATGTCCGTTGCTTTTCAAAATTCTTTTACTTTCCTCTAATGCCCTCTTTTTATCTTCAAGCTCAAACAAAACATTTGATAAAATAATAAAATCGATTGTATTATCTGCTATTTTAACACCTTTTTCTATATCTGCCAATAGAAGCTGAACATTAGATACTTTTTCACTATCTAACTTACTTCTTAACGCAGAAAGTGCCTCCTCTTTTATATCTATGGCGTAAACTTTACCATTATTAAGTCTTTTTGCAAGAGGAATTGTCCATCCACCAGAACCAGAACCAATATCACACGCAACCATTCGAGAATTTAAAAATGATAAATTATGAATTATTTGTTTTGGATTTAAGAAATCAAACATTATAATGTTGTGGCAGAGACAACCTTGTCTCCTGCTCTTAATTTCATTATTTTAACTCCTTGTGTATCACGACCCAATTTAGGAATGCTTGATATTTTAGTTCTTATTGTTTGTCCTTTTTGAGAAATTACAATCAAATCTTCTTGATCTTTAATAATCTGTGGCTTAACAATGCCACCAGTTTTTTCTGTAACTTTTGCAATTTTTATACCAGACCCTCCTCTTCCTTGTATTTTGTAATCAGAAAATTGAGTAATTTTACCATATCCATTTTCAGATAAAACTAAAAGTCCTGCATCTTGATTTTCCTTTGAAACAACAACCATGCCTACAACCTCGTCATTTCCTTTTAGTCTAATTCCTCTTATTCCAGATGCTTGACGTCCCATTGCTCTTACATCAGTCTCATTAAATCTAATAGACATGCCTTGTTTTGTTGCAAGCAAAACATTGTCACCATCATTTATTCTCTCAACTTGCCTTAAAGCATCATCTTTTTTTAGATTAATTGCAATTAATCCATTCCTTCTAACATTCTCGAAATCTTTCAACTGAGTCTTCTTAACAACTCCTCTGGCTGTTGTCATGATAAGGTATCCATTTACATCTTCTTTTTTATTTAAAGCCAAAATTGATAGAATCTTATCACTAGGAGCTATCTCAAGGAAATTCATTATTCCCTTTCCTTTGTTTGCTCTTATTCCTTCTGGAACTTCGTAAGCCTTTGTTCTAAACACTTTTCCAGAATCAGTAAAGAAAAATAAGGTATCATGAGTATTAGCATGCAAGAAATGCTCTATTTCGTCCTCCTCTCTTGTTTTCATTCCAACTGTGCCAACGCCACCTCTTTTCTGCTTCTTATACTCATCAGGATTCATTCTCTTTATATATCCGCCTTTTGTTAAAGTAATAATTGATTCTTCTTCTGGAACTAGGTCTTCAATTGAAATTTCTCCTGCTCTTCCAGGAACAATAACTGTTTTTCTTTCGTCTCCATAAACTTTCTTAACATCTTTAAGATCCTCTTTCATGACTTCTTTTTGTCTTTCTTCACTGTTTAATATTAATTCTAGATCTTTGATCAATTGTAAGATTTGTTTTAACTCCTCCTCTATTTTTTGCTTTTCAAGCTTTGACAATTGATGTAACCTAATTTCAAGGATTGCTTCTGCTTGGGGAATTGTTAATTTGAATTTATTAACTAAATTATTCTTAGCATCTTCTTTTGATTTTGATGCTTTAATAGTCTCAATAACTGCATCAATATTATCTAAGGCAATCATTAAACCTTCTAATATGTGCTCTCTCCCCTTCGCCTTTGTTAACTCGAACTTTGTCCTTCTCAAAAGAACATCCAATCTATGATTTAAATACTCATCTAATACATCTTTTAATCCTAAAACTCTTGGCTCTATACCATTCACAAGGGCAATCATATTTAAGTGATATGTTTTTTGAAGGTCTGTAAACTTATACAAAGAATTTAAAACTTTTTTAGGAATTACTCCCTTATGAAGATCAATAGCAATTCTCATTCCCTCTTTATCGGATTCATCTCTAATATCCTTAATTCCCTCAATTCTTTTGTTTTGTACTAAATTAGCAAAGCTAGTAATTAAAACTGATTTATCAACTTGATAAGGAATCTCTGTAATAATTAATTGAGTTCCGCCCTTTTCTTTTTCAATAATATCTACCTTCCCTCTTGTTACAAATGAACCCTTTCCTTGTAAGTATGCTGCCTGAATTGCTTTTTCATCAAATATAAAGCCTCTTGTAGGAAAATCAGGTCCTTTTATAAACTTAAATAGTTTTTCTGATTCAGCATCTCTATTATCAATTAAATATATTAAGGCGTCACAAACCTCATTTAAATTATGTGTAGGAATATTTGTGGCCATTCCAACAGCAATACCAGTAGCTCCATTTAAGAGTAAGTTTGGCAAAGGTGCAGGCAATACTTTTGGCTCAGTTCTTGTTGCATCATAGTTATCCATAACATCCACTGTTTCCTTTTCGATATCCTTAAGCATCTCTTCTCCTAACTTTTCAAGTTTACATTCTGTATACCTTTGAGCTGCTGGAGGATCTCCATCAATAGAACCAAAGTTTCCTTGCCCTCTTATAAGAGGGTATCTTAAAGAAAAATCTTGAGCCATTCTAACTAAAGCTCCGTAAACAGAAGAGTCTCCATGTGGATGGTATTTACCCAAAACCTCACCAGTAACAGCTGCTGATTTTCTAAATTTAGTATCATGCCTTGCTCCCATTCCATACATAGCATAAAGTATTCTTCTCTGAACGGGCTTTAATCCATCTCTAACATCAGGAAGTGCACGAGAAACAATAACGGACATCGCATAGTCAATGTAACTATCTCTCATTTCTTGTCCTATTTCTCTGATTTTTACTTTTCCAATATTGTTAATTTGTGGTTCTTCTTCTGCCATAATTTACTATTTTTTATTTAAAACAATAATTTCCGCTTCTTCTAAATTATCAAAATCTTTCTTTTGCACCTTGTAATAATCTGTCGATTCTTTATTACTTTCTCCTAGTTTCTTCAAAAATCCTTCTACGTTATCATAGTCCATAGGAATTATTGTTGCAGGTTCTAATTGTTTAATTATTCTTGTTTTGTCATCTTCTTCTCCAGCATTTATAAGCAAGATATCTATTAGTCCTAATTTTCCTAATTCATCATCTGAAAGTTCTTTTATATCTGTTTTTCCTAAGTGACAAATTTTTATTCCTTCTGATTTTATAATAAAAATAAGACCACCTTCTTTTAGTGGAATTCCTTGAACATAAACGTCTTTAATTTCATATTCCCCAGCAGCTGAAATTGTAAAGACTTTTTCTTTTTTATTATATTCAACAGCGTGAGTCAAAACTAAGATATCAGTGTCTTTTTTAGGATAAGTTTTGTCTATAGGATCAATAATAACTGAAACTGGCTCTTGAGTTTTTTCGTTAATGATTATTTCAAAACAAGTTTTACCGTGCCAATATATTTTCATAAGCTATTTAAAATTAATTATTGGAGCGGGCGAGCAGAATCGAACTGCCGTTTCGACCTTGGCAAGGTCATGTAATAGCCACTATACGACGCCCGCATGCATATGTGCTGAAGCTCGGAATCGAACCGAGATGGCATGTTTTTCAGACATGTGCCGTGACCGCCTTGGCTACTTCAGCGAATTTTGTGTGGACGCATCAGGACTCGAACCTGAAACCTTCTGTGTGTAAAACAGATGCTCTAGCCAATTGAGCTATGCGTCCGTGTTTATGTGTGTGGGCGAAGGGAGACTTGAACTCCCACGGGATAACTCCCCTATGGCCCTCAACCATAGATGTCTACCTATTCCATCATTCGCCCTTAAATAACATAATAGCATTTCTAATTTTATTATATTTTCTTTCTAGAAAAAAAATATTGCTATCATAATACATTTCGTAAAATAATTTAAGGGTTTCTTTCTTTGCGAATCTTAAAGAATATTCCCTATTACCTTTCGTCAAAGAACCTTTTATCATTATTCTACTATGGATCTCTTTTCTTATCCACTCTAAATGATTCTTTGAGGCAGAATGAAAACTAATATAAAACATAAAACTATTTTTCCATCTTTTGTCAAAATAGGAATAAAAACTACCATCTCCATCAAAGTGCCCTCTTAAAAAATCATAAAAATATTCTTGAGGAATAATGACCTTATCTATAGTTTTACTTTTATTATTCGTAATTCCTATACCATTTAAATACTTGTAAAATTTTACATTTCCAAATTGTATCCGGTAATAAGTATTTTTTGTTTTTCCATCAGACTTTATCGATATTTTATTTTTAAGTTTCAAAATTTTTTTAAACTTTTCTATCAATTCTAAATCTTTCGATGTGAATTCTATGTGCCTTCCATCCTTTGAAAGATATCCATCTGTAGCAATTAAACCTATTATATATGCTATTTCTGGACTACAATCCATGGAACGGAGATTAGCCTCTAGCTTTCAATCTAGCCTTTCTTCCCTTGGCTTCTCTTAAGTAATAAAGCTTTGCTCTTCTTGCTTTTAATTTTTTAACGACCTCTATCTTTTCAACTAATGGTGAATGAATAGGAAAAGTCTTTTCTACTCCTACTCCTGATAATACTTTTCTTACTGTTATTGTTGCTCCAATTTCTTTTCCGTGTTTTGCAAATAATACCTGACCTTCAAATACCTGAACTCTTTCCTTATTCTTATCCTTGATTTTCTGGTAAACCTTTACCATGTCTCCTGCTCTAATTTCAGGAATATCTTTTTTTAATTGTGCAGCAATAAAATCTTCTTTTTTTAAAATCTCCTCTTCTTTTGTAGGAGTTTTTTCTGTTTTTGTTTCTTCTTCAATTTTTGTTTCAGTAGTAGCTTCTGTAACTTCTTCTACTTTTTTATTTTCTTCTGCCATACTTCTTACGGTTTAATTATAATGTGGGCGTATCCTGACTCGAACAGGAGGCCTTCACGATGTCAACGTGACGCTCTAACCAACTGAGCTATACGCCCAATGTGTCTACGAGCGAATAACTATTTTACTTGTTTAGTATATTGTATTTTATGAAATAAGTCAATAAAGATAAAGGCGGATATTATCTTCCCCTGTAAGGAAATATTGATCCGCCTTTTTGCCGTCGGAGATACCGCAGAGAAGGAGAGTCTATCCCTCATGTTGTTCAACGTTCTTACGAATCCCACCGTTAAGGTAGGAGGTGATTTGTTCTCTTGGAACACTGCGTTGTGACACTGAAATCACTAAGAGAACAAGCAAGACGACGTTCGACATGCGATACTTTTATTCGACAACCTGTACGGTCTATACTTTTGCCAGCATAGACAACCAATGACTAATTAATATCTATCACATTTTTAAAAAATGTCAATAAAAAGTGGTAATGTCACCACACATGTGGCGGTTTTCTACAAAGTATGAAAACATCTAAATTAATGTGTACAAAATTATCAAACGATCAATTAGAAGAAAGATTAAGATGGGTCCTGCCCGTTGTTTCAAGACAAATTAGATTGGTGGATGCAAGCAAAGTATTTCATGGAAGTAAGAGGACCCTTGAAAGATGGGTTTCTCTATACAAAAAGCATGGAGAAGAAGGTTTAATGCCTAAATCAACAAAACCTAATACTAATCCCAATGAAACACCGATTAGAATTAAAGAAGAAATCATAGAAACAAGGAAAAAAACAAGACTATGCGCTACAAAGATTAAATACAGACTAGAAAAAAAGATATCTCTTCCAAGTGTAAAAACCATAAACAAGATCATTAAAAAAGAAGGGCTAGCAAGAAGGTATAGGACAAAAAAGATTAAATACGACTATGTCAAAGTAATGCCGTCTTTAGGAGATTTAGTAGAGATAG
>Ga0208462_1000781_pt1 | contig 27044 bp, 31 predicted proteins | sample AD_SCU001_MetaG_FD_184452 | JGI IMG/M metagenome (GOLD analysis project Ga0208462, IMG submission 184452) | Active sludge microbial communities of municipal wastewater-treating anaerobic digesters from China - AD_SCU001_MetaG (SPAdes) (version 2) | ecosystem: Engineered > Bioreactor > Anaerobic...
TCTATGGTAAGATGTAAGTAGATCATAGTATTCTCCCTTGTATGTATTGTGTGGTAACTCTATTATACAATGGGAATACTGTGATTTTTTATTTCATCACGCGTTGCACTTAGTATGATAACTCAGTTAAAAGAAAAACACTTCCTTAGAAGTGCTAACTTGTGGTATATCGTTTTAAGAAACTGCGCGTGCGTTCTTCTTTTGGATTGACAAGAATTTCTTCAGGTTTTCCCATTTCTGCGATGACGCCTTGATCCATAAAAACAACCCGATCAGAAACTTCTTTTGCAAACGCCATTTCATGGGTGACAATGACCATGGTCATCCCTTCATTGGCTAAGTTTTTCATGACCTGAAGGACTTCTCCAACCATTTCTGGATCGAGTGCCGATGTGGGTTCATCAAAAAGCATGATGGTAGGATTCATGCATAACGCTCTTGCGATTGCAACACGCTGTTTTTGTCCACCTGAAAGTCGACTTGCTTGTTGATGGGCAAAGTCTTGCATCCCAACTTTCTTAAGAAACGTCATGGCACGATCAATCGCTTCTTCTTTAGAAAGTTTCAAGAGTTTGATTGGCGCTAAGATACAATTATCAAGAACTGTTTTTTGATTAAACAGGTTGAATGATTGAAACACCATACCGATATGCATGCGTAATGCTTCAAGATTGGTTTTCGGATCCATTAAATCAGAACCCATGAAAAATATATGTCCATCATCAGGTTCATTGAGCAGATTAAGACAGCGAAGAAGTGTCGTTTTACCAGAACCTGATGAACCAATGATGGTGACGACTTCTTTTTCGTAGACATCTAAGTTGATGCCATTTAAAACATATTGCTGTCCAAAACGTTTATGGATGTTTTGAATCTCGAGGATGGGTTTAGGCATGCGCATTCTCCTTTCCAGCTTCCATCGCAACATCTAATCGTTGGACGACTTTGGATGTAATGAACGTGAGAATTAAATAGATGATCGCTGCAATAAAGAAACCCTCAACCACCCGAAAGTTTGAGGATGTTGCTGATTGGGTTGCACGGAATAAGTCAAAGACACCAATGACAGATAGCACAGCTGTATCTTTGAGATTGACAATAAACTCATTACCAATCGCGGGTAATGAATTTTTGATGGCCTGTGGTAAAACGATTAAAAACATGCCTTCACGACGTGAAAAACCTAAAGATCTGGCTGCTTCCATTTGACCTTTATCCACACCGTTGATCCCCGAACGAATGACTTCTGCAATATAAGCTGTTGTATTCAGTGTAACCACAACTAATCCAGCAATCAGTGGTGTCCACCAGGACAGTCTGAGTGGAGAGATGCCATAATAGAAAATCATGGCTTGTACAATCATTGGTGTTCCACGAAACACAGTGATGTAGGTGACAGAAAATCCTCGTCCAAGTCTTTTCAGCGTTCTTGTCAACCATGTGTCGCGTCTGTGATCAACCTCTGTGGTTCTTAATAACGTCAGAAAAAGGGAGAGAATAAATCCTCCCAATGTTCCAACAACCGATAATAATAATGTAATGAGAACACCTCGGATGAAAAAGCCTGAATAACGTTCAACCAAGTAGAAGATCGTATTCAAAAATTCATCTTTAGGTGGAAGTGTTGCAAAAACCATCATGATGCGTTATCTTGTCTTTCTAATGCTTCTGCCATGATTTGATTGCGAGTATCCGTAGAAATACCTGCAAGAGCTTCATTCACAGCTGCAAGTAAGTTCACATCTTCTTGACGAAGAGCAACCGAAACGATCACATCTTCATCGGATACAGTAAATCCATTTTCTCCAGTAAAACGAATAATCGTGAGATTGCTGTTGGTCGCAACCATACCTTGTGCAACAGGAAGTTCAGCAATAAATGCATCCGCTGCATTTTGTGCAACCGCAGTCGCAAGCAGTGCATAGGTATCCAAAGGATCTAAGTGATTAACACCTGTAATTTGATCAATGAGGTCATCTTGTAGCGTTCCAAGTTGAGCAACAACACGGGCACCGTTGAAGTCAGCTAAGGATGTTGCATGGGCATATGCACCACCGGTTGAAACGACCACAACTTGTTCTGATCGGAAGTATTCATCAGAGAAGGCAACCGTTTCAGCACGTTCTGCGGTTGGGCTCATCCCTGCAATAATCATATCAATTTCACCAGAGAGTAAAGCTGGGATCAGTCCATCCCAATCATTGGCTTTAATCACTAAATCTAAACCGAGTTCATCGGCAATCATCGATGATACAACCACGTCATAACCATCCACGAAGACACCTGGTTGACCAGCAAGGGGGACTGAGAATTCATTTTCAACCGATGTTGACCAATTGAAAGGTGCATAGGCTGCTTCAAGACCCACCACAAACTCTGTTTCTACATCTAAATCAAACTGCTCATTTGAGCTACAGGATGCAAGTGCAACTGCACCAACTAGCATCACAACAAAAAATAAAACCTTTTTCATTCTCTCTTCCTTCTTTCTTTGTTTTTTGAACAAAAAAAGCATCCGAGAGGACACTTTAAAAGATGAAAAAAATATTCCACTTTCGCTAGCGCCTCTACTTTCGTAGGAGTGTCATAAGTATTCCTTATAACCCCATGGTCTCACCCGTGCCCAGGTGCCCATTCGGCGATGGTTACCTTTCGGATTATTCGTCGCCTGCCGGCTCCAAATCCTACTCATCTGCATCGCTACCTCTATGCTTTTCAGTTATGCATTCATTGTATGATGATTTGTTTTTGATGTCAACATGAAAACGTTTTAGTCTGCTAAAAATAGAAGGGGGACTCTTGTGGAGTCCCCATTACCTTTAAAATTACGCCTTACGAACGTTCGCTGCTTGTGGGCCGCGGTCGCCGTTCTTGACTTCGAATTCTACTTGGTCGCCTTCTGCTAATGTTTTGTAGCCTTCAACTTGAATCGCGCTGAAGTGTACAAAAATGTCCTTACCTTCTGCTGAAGAGATAAAACCATATCCCTTGTCAGCGTCAAACCATTTTACTACGCCTTTCATTCTATGATACTCCTTAAACTTATACTTGGCAACTGAATGCCTATTTCCATTATACACATCGATTTGGTAAAACACAAGGAAATAATGCACAAAATATCAATTATGCAAATTGACTTTGATAGAGTTCGTAATAGAAACCTTGTTTTTGCATCAATTCTTCATGATGTCCTTGTTCAATGATATCGCCATCTTTTACAACCAAAATGATATCTGCATGTTGAATGGTCGATAAGCGATGGGCGATCACGAAGGTTGTCTTATTTTCCATGAGCGCAAGCATCGCTTTTTGGATTTGAACTTCGGTATGTGTGTCCACATTGGAGGTTGCTTCATCTAAAATCAACATCTTTGTCTTTGAAAGCATTGCACGGGCAATGACTAAGAGCTGTTTTTGCCCCTTAGAGATGTTTAAACCTTCATCGGTTAAGATGGTGTCATATCCGTTAGGTAAGTGGCTAATAAAGGAGTGAATGCGTGCTTTTTTAGCGGCTTCTTCGACTTCAAGACGAGTGACATCACCATTTCCATAAGCAATATTATCATGCACGGTTCCATGGAAAATCCATGTATCTTGTAAAACCATGGAAAATGCACGTCTTAAACTGCTTCGTGTGAGTGTTTTGGTATCGTGATGATCAAGTAAGATGTGACCTTGATCGATATCATAGAATCGCATGATCAGATTAACAAGTGTTGTTTTACCTGCACCGGTTGGTCCGACAATCGCAACCACTTGCCCTGAATGAACTTTGAAACTGACATCTTTTAAAATGGTTTGATTCGGAAGATAGCCAAATGATACATGATCAAATGCCATATCTCCATGAACATCATCATAGGTGATGGCATCCTTGATATCGGCTGGTTCATCTTCATGATCGATGACATTGAAGACTCGTTCAGCTGCAGCAAGCGCACTTTGGATATCGGCCATGATGTTTGAAAACTGATTGATCGGACCTGAGAAGCGACGTGAATAAAGGGTGAAACTGGTTAAATTACCAATCGAGATACGAGATAAGAAATAGAGAATCCCTCCAAAGACACCCACTAAAGCAACCGATAAGTTCGAGACGAAGTTCACAGAAGGTCCAACCGATGTCGAATAATAACCTGCTTCATAGGATGCTTTGGATGCTTCTTCATTAATCTCATCAAACTTGTGAAGAACAGCTTCTTCTTGAACATACGATTGAATGGTACGTTGTCCCGTGATCATTTCTTCAGCAAATCCGTTCAGTTCACCCAGTTTTTGATTACGCAAACGATACTTCTTTTTCACTATCTTCGAGAGCACTCGTGTGATGATAATCGAGATAGGTACTGTCACAACAAAAACTAAAACCAAGACTTTTGACATCACAAACATCATCACAAGCGAAATCACAACAGTGATCACCGATGTGAGGACACTGATGAAATCATTGGCAAGTGATGTATTGATCGTATCAATATCATAGCTCATCCGAGAGATGATATCTCCTGTTTGATTTTGATCAAAGTAAGAGATGGAGACGTGTGTCAACTTCTCAAAAAGATCTTTTCTCATTTTGTAGGTAACACTTTGTGAGATTTTTGTCATTTGAACCGAAAGGAGGTAACTGATCAGTGCACTCATAAGATAAAAGACAATCATTAAAGCACCGAAAAAGAAAATTTTTTCAAAATCAACTTCTCCTTCCATCGCAGAAATGGTTTCACCCGATAAATAAGGTCCAATCAACGATAAAAGGTTACTGATGATGGTAAAGATGATCGCAATCACAATTTTACCCCGGTAAAAATAGAGGTATTGACCAAGACGCTTTAAAACATATGATCTGTTTTTTGCACGATCAGATCCATCATTACGTCCTCTGCCTTGTTTTCCTGCATACATCATGAGCGCTCACCCCCTAACTGGTAATAAGCAATCTCTTGATAGATGGGTGATGTTTCCATTAACTCCTGATGAGTACCCGATGCAATGATGTTGCCATCATCAATCAGTAAAATAAGATCTGAATCCTTCAAGGATGAGATACGCTGGGCGATGATAATCATCGTTGTATCTTTCATCTCTTTTTTGAGTGCCTTTCTCATCTTCATATCGGTTTGATAATCAAGTGCTGAGGATGCATCATCTAAGATGATGATCTCAGGTTTACCTGCAATGGCTCTCGCGATAAGAACACGTTGTTTTTGACCACCGGATAAATTCATTCCGCGCTGTGCCATTTGATATTGCATGTCATCATCTTTTTCATAGATGAATTCCGCTTGTGCTACACGAGTAGCAACTTCGATATCTTCATTCGTCACACCTGAACGATTAAACTGAATATTGCCATAAATACTATCGGCAAAAATTAAGTCGTTTTGAAACACGACACCAATCGATCTTCTGAGTTCTTGTTGCTTAATGGTTTTTATGTTTTTCCCGTAAACAAGGATTTCACCTTCATCGACATCATAAAAGCGCATTAAAAGATGGATCAACGTTGTCTTGCCTGATCCTGTTGCTCCAATGACACCTAATGTTTGACCTGGATAGAGTTTAAAGCTAATATTTTTTAAGTTGCTTTCTTTTTGATTGTATGAAAATGATACGTTTCTAAATTCAATGTGAGGAATGTTCTCTTTCTTTTCAAGAGGTTCATTCCCATCCATGAGATCATCACTCATGTTGAGGACTTCATCAATACGTTCTGCAGAGGCTGTTGCTCTCGATGCTAAAACAAACACACGTGTAATACTCATCATCGCATTTAAGATAATGGTGAAATACGTGACAAACGCCATGATTTGACCAATTTGTGTTTGACCTTGTGATAGACGAAAAGCACCAACTACTAAAACAAAGACGAGCCCAACATTCATCACGGCATGCATCATCGGATTGATTCTTGCCATGGTGATGTTCGCTTTGAGTTCGGCATTCACAGTATTCTGATTGGCTTCATCAAAAGCATTGATTTCATGATTTTGCATCGATAAAGCACGAACGACACGGGCTCCAGAGACATATTCACGGAGTTTTCTCACTAACTGATCGACAAACCCTTGACTTGATTTATAAAGCGGAATCCCTTTTTTGGATGAATAGTACACAATGACAATAATGAGGGGTAACATCCCAACCATGATCAACGTTAACACGGGGTCAAGTAATAATGACATCAGAATCCCACCTATTAACAAGACAGGTGCACGCACACCTAGTCGTTGCATTGATGCGGTTGCATTATACATGTTATAGGTATCGGTTGTCATCCGTGAAATGAGAGAGGGTCTCGTGATGTGATCCACTTGGTTGGCGGATAATCTTTCGATTTTAGCGAAGAGATCATGTCTCAAACCTTTGACGGATAGTGCGGCAATCATTTCAGCTTTTCTGTTCGCAGCAACATTTAAATACAAACCTAAAAAGGCGATACATACCATGAGAACCCCTAATAAATAGAGTGAATTTAAACTCGAATCTGGGTTTTCACGAAGCGATGGAATCTCTGTATCAATCATATAAGCGATGAGCCAAGGTAAAAAAAGGTCAGCCAAAGCTCCAACCGATTTAAACGATAACGAGATGACAAGCATCTGCCAATAGGGTTTAACGAGTCTTAAAATCATTTTCATGATGGATAAAACCTCACATAAAAAGAATAACACAAATCAAGCGTGATGCCAAGACCCATTTCAAAAAGAAATAGCCCTATGGGCTACTTCATACAACATCACTATTCGTACGTATGTTCTGACCATTTGAGAAATAGATATTGAAGTGGTCAACTTCAACAAAACCATCCTCATGTAATTCGAGGGTTAACATACCTCTTCTGTGAAGGATAAGATTAAGTCTTTGATCATGGATGTGCTCTTCAACATGAATGATCATGATCGTTCCTGTATCGGTTCCAACCCCTTGATAATAGCCATCTCCTTCAGCAGTTCTCGTGATATAAAAGGTAATACCATCAAGGGTTAGGTATTGAAATTGATTGGCGTCTTGATAGAAGATGTTCCATAGTTCTTGAGTCAACTTGGTTCCTGCTTCATCTTTTTTAAAGATTAATGCTGGATCTTCAACAAGATAGGTACCTGCTTTTAGTTTATAGGAGGTCATAGAGTTCACGTCTTTTCTCGATCAAAGCAAGAAATGGATCTTGATATGCTATCGTATGAGGTCTTTCTAAATCCCCAATCGTTTTATCCTCCCAAATAAGATGAACATACTCAGGATGATCGATAAATGGATTACGATTGCCTTGAAGATCAAAAATCCGATCATTACGCTCACGTTCAAATGAGGAGACAGGATCTTCTTTATGCCACTCAAGAAGTAACGTTAGTTTTCCCATTTTTGTCCCCTCGAGTGTATAATGGTTGGATTCATCAAGAAGATCATCATCGGTTAAAACAAGAAAATCATACGTCACTGCCATATAGAACACGATGCGTGCAACATCACCCCTATGATCATCTCCTGGGTAGAACCCACCATCTGATGTCGTAGTTGCTTCTCCAGAACCCTCTGAAAAGAAACGATCACTTTTGGATGAGTTCATAGAGACTGAGGATGCTCTTAAGTTATGGAGATCGGTTGCTTGATTACGCTGGTAATCTTCAACACGTTCTAGACCCAAACGTGAGTTAGGCCAGACATGTTCACGGTTCCATGTTGCTCCAAGATCCCAAGATGCTGGAAAGGATGCTCCATCATAGATCCCATAAAGTGCTGATGAACTACCCACCTGAAGATCAACGATTTCTAATGCTTGTCTCACATCATCATACGTCATCAAATTCTTATCTTCATTGACAATATTATAAAGTTCATTTTTTAATGCTTGTCCAATCACATTTTCAGTGGATTGATAATAAGAATCGCCATCCAGTGATTGATAATAATAGAATCCCTCTTCATTTTGATCAGCACTATAGGTTGGTGTTGGATCATTGTTGGTATTTTGGCTTAACCAATACGCGATGATAGCAATGATAACAAGCACAACAAGGGATAACATCTGTTGTGCTGGGGTTCGTTTTCTACGTCTAGTTGTACGCGGGCGATACGATGATTTTGCCATGATGAGAACCTCCTTTGAAGTAGTTCTATTGTATCACATTCACACTTTTTATGAAATAAAAGGATGACTCCTTCGATAACCTCAAGTTTCTCACTTTTTTTAGGTTTTGGATTGACTTATCATGATCTTTAAGTTAAAATCGAAATTGCACGAAGTAAAGCCCCTATAGTTAAATGGTATAACGCAGCCATGGTAAGGCTGAATTGCAAGTTCGATTCTCGCTGGGGGCACCAGGGTAAATGATTAAAGCGACTCATGATGATGGGTCGCTTTTTTGTTCTTCTTTGTCTAGATTCACAGGTGTCATCCACGGTTGAAAGGGGAGAGGTTCATGCATCGACTTCATGATCTGATTGAGATCAAGAATATCATCAAAAAGACCGGAATGACGATAGACATAATGCTTCGGATCATCTAAGAAGGGTTGATCATAGGCAATATGTAAAATATGGAGGTGCTTCTTCTCTAAATAAAGACGCATCGCTTCATCAATTTTCTGCGAAGCTTTCTTTTTGATCAGCTCAATCAGATGATATGCTTTTTCAAGGTGACCGATGAAATAATGGTAACTTGCAAGATCATAAAGAAGCGTTAATCCCTGTTCGCTGTGATAATGGGGTTGAAGGGGATAATGAAGGAGTTTTTCTCTGACAATGAGATCATCTTCATATCCATGATAGAGAATGCCTTCAATGTAATTTAAGATCAAGAGTTGATAAAACAAACTTGATTTGAGATCAATGGTTTGAATCATGGTCTTCATCCGATTAAACATGTATAAATCAGTTTCATTTGAAGGGTGAAGAGAAAACATCGTATATTGCGCCAGTTGTGTTAACTGAAAAACTGGATCTTCTTTCATCTTTTTATAAGCTACAAAATCACCATAAAATGAAGCATTTGAGATATTGAAACTACGAATGTATAAGATTGATAATAAAATCGTATAAACCGTAAAAAGGGTAAACCTACCTAACAAATGAGGATCTACACCAACGAGGTTCAACACGAGAAATGTGACAATCGTTAAACTTAAAAAGACAATACTGACAATCGGTGCAACAATCAGTGACGTACTGAACTGTTTCACTCTTTTCTCATAGGTTTGATCATCAGCAATCACTCCTAAATCAGGAACAACAAAGCCACCCAGTAAAAACCAAAGTTTATACTTGACTTTCATTCGCCAACCTTTAGGACTACGGTAAATACTTATCATGTGTAAATAAAGTCCTCTGATCTTGACACCTTGAAAAACAAAGGCTAACAAATGTCCAAGTTCATGTATGGTTAATGTGATCCAAAAGGTTAAAATAACCCATAAAGGATATGCCCACCATGGTATGGTCTTAATCACATCGACAAAAGGATACCAATAACCTTGATACATCAAAAAACTAAACACAAAACCTAAAAGAAATGCAAAGATGAAAAATTTCACCCATGACAGCTTTTTAAGCATTAGCGAATGCCTTTCGTTTGATGCACTTCTTGTACAAAAAGAATACCGTTGCCTGGTTTTTCAAGATCGAGTTCATGGGTGATCGCTGAAATAATATCTTGGACGATATCGTGTTTGGCTAAAATGAGCACCATTTCTTTTTCAGGTTCAACTTCCATATTAAATAACTTACTTGTTTCATGAATGCCAGAACCTCTCGCATTGATCAAGGTTGCACCTTTGGCACCAGCTTGTGTGGCCACATCGACAACATCTTGTCCTTTTCCTTTATCCACAACGGTAAAGATAGCTTGATATTCGGTCATAACGTCTCCTCCTTCATTGAGTTTATAGGAACGATCATATTTTCCCATACCCATGAATTTTGCTACCGGAATCACGAATGCAATCCCGTGATTCGGTTTGTGTAACTTCATCTTTTCTTCGAGTGCATCGAGTGTTGGATTGACTAATCGAAGTGGAGCGATCATCATCACAATCTCTTTTCTTGTTTCTGCAAGTTCAAGAAACTCAAGAATAGGTTGATGGTGTGTTCCTTTTCCGATGACAATGGTTCCACCACCAATGCCTTCTTGTTTGGCAATCTTGAGTACTTTACTGCCTAAACCGAAATTCACAATCACAACGAGCAATTGGTAATCGGTCAGTATGGAGATATGGTCCATGCTAGACACCTGCCTTTCGAGTTCGTAGTTTGTAAATAAAACCGAGTATTTGTAAGGTGATGATGGGAGCTAATGCGACGAGTGCGATCATCCCAAATCCATCGACCACGAGATTCGCTGTCGTGTATGCACGTGCTGCGCCTTGAATAAAGGCAAGTGTGAAAGTTGCAGTGAGAGGTCCTGTTGCAACACCTCCAGCATCAAAGGCGATACCAACGAATAATTTGGGAACAAAAAACATCATGGCCAAACTCATGATATATCCAGGTAAGATGATGTGCCATAGTTGAAGCTCTGGAATCAGTACACGAAGTGCTGATAATGCAATTGCAAATCCCACACCAATCGATAATGGAATCAAGACAAGTCTTCGTTTGACATAACCTGATGTGATATCTTCAATTTGATGGGTGAGCACCGATACGGCGGGTTCTGCAATAATCGTGAATAACCCTAAAAAGAATGCGATGATTAATAAAAAGAATGGTTGATCATTCGATGCGAGTGTTTCACCGATTAAATCGCCTACTTCCATAAAGCCAGCATTCACTCCGATTAAGAAAATCAGTAAGCCTAAAAGAGCATAGATAAACCCTTTGATGATACGAAATAATGGACGTTGTTTGAGTTTAAACCCAAAAATTTGAAGGATGATAAAGATCAATAAAAGGGGTGAAAATGCCACAAGTGTATCGGATAATGATGAGGGTAATACCTGTAAGAAAGGAGATAAGATTGAATCACCACCACTAAAATCGGGGAGTGGTGGATCGGTGAATACAAGATCACTTGCGAAAAATCCTAAGATTAATAAACCCATGATCGCACCAGCTGATGCAATCGCAACCAGTCCAAACGAGTCTTTTTCTGATGCTTTTGCATCTCGCTTTAAGCGTGAAATACCGATAGATAATGCAAGTAAGAATGGCACAGCTAAGACACCGGTGGTTGCTCCTGATGCATCAAACGCAATCGCCAGAAAGACGGGTGATGAAAAGAGTGCCATCAATCCGATGATGATATAGAGAACAAGAAGTATTTTAAAGAGTGGAATATTATAAACGATACGTATAAAACCTAAACTCACTAATAAAGCTAAACCAATCGAGACAGTGATCAGGATAGCCCGTGATGATATCAGTCCTGATGTGACGGTGTTGACTTGATTCGCAAAGACAATCAGTCCTGGTTCAGCGATTGAGATCACAAAACCCAAGATGATACCCGCGATAATGACAACCCATAACCGGTTGGGTTTGGTGATCTGTTCACCAGTCAGTTCGCCAAGTGGTGTGATCGCAAGATCAATACCCACCAAAAAAAGTGATAATCCAATTACAACAAACACAGCACCGATTAAGAAACGAACGATTTGGCCTATGTTGAGTGGTACAAGTGTCACATGGAGGAGTAAGACGATTGCAATAATGGGCAACATCGCTAAAATGTTTTCCTTAAGTTTGCTCGCTATAAGTGTCATACATATCCTCCTTTGTCTTGTTATGGTTATTTTTATTATACAATAAAACGATGAATTTGACCGTTCAAAGAAGTGATGAAATCATGAGATATGAAGACATGTTTAAAAACGATAAAATTCATCAAAATGTATCATAGACGACTTGACATGATTTGAATTATTTGTTATCATAAAAAAGCACGATGACGTGGGCGTCGTATAATGGTTATTACACGTGCTTGCCAAGCATGAGATGGGGGTCCGATTCCCCTCGCCCGCTCCAAATAAATTACACAGACATTTTTTTGATATTGTATGCTAGACAATATCTTACATAACACCTGATTCACTGTCTTCTTAGACTTAGTTTACAGTACAAATACTGTGAAAGTCAACAGAAAGGGTGTTTTTTATGTTAAATTATGATCTTAAATTAAAAGAAGTTCGAAAGAAAAAAGGGTTATCACAACAAAAATTAGCATCCTTGTTAAATACAAGACAACAGAACATAAGTGAATATGAGAATCAAGTGGTTTCTCCTAACCTTGAAAGACTGGTTGAAATTGCTCAAATATTAGAAGTTTCACTTGATGAATTAGTAATTATCAAAGATATTCATGCTCAATATTCAAAAGAGATGGCTAAAAAGAATAAAAAGTAAATATTCATCTTTTTTGTTGATTTTAGGAAGTAAGAATTTTATCACGGATCAGGAGGGGTCTAAATGCTATACAAGAAATTTCTTTTTTCTTTATTCATTGTTCTTCTTTCATTTTTTATTCAAGCGTGTGAAAGTTTAACAGATGATGAACAACCTATTGATTATAACCAAGTTGAAGTCGATGTTAAAAGCACAGTTCTCAAGGGAATAGTAAAAATTAACAGTTTTGCATTTGGTGTGATTATAAATAAAGAAGGTAACAAGTTTTATGTTGTTGGAGGAATAAATGCAGTAGGATCATTGAACACGCATACCATATCTGACTATAACGGAAATGAATATGAAGCTTTTGTGGAAAAAAAAGATCGAGCGAAATACCTTGTTCTAATGTCATTTGAAAGCGATAGTGACTTAGCAGTTCTAAGTCTATCACAAACTCCTCCTGAGCAAGTTCATGATATTTTATCGATCGGTAATAATAATGCTGTGTATTTTGGAATTGCAGAAAAAGATGAGTATAATTCAAGTCTAGATACTATTCTATTCAGTCACAATGCTCAGTCAAACACATTAAACAATTCTGCTATTGTATTTGACTTTTCAGGATTGGTGGTTGGAATCGAAATTGCTTCAAGTAAACTTGTAACTAACAATAGATCTACAAGATTTGGAGTATCATCAATATCTATCAGAGACTTTATTTAGCCACCAAGGAGGAACAATGAAAAAACAACTAATCTTAATTGCTATATTTTGCTCACTATTGTTTGTTTCCTGCACAATAACCGATGACGATTCAAACATAAATTTCAACAATGATGGAGATGTGAATATTCTAGATAACTTTAAGAATTTAACTAAAAGTGATATAGAATTTATTGATTCAAAAGTTTATGAAATCCAGTATAAAATAGTTACTGTCCCTAGTGATATGGTTGAAACTATCTATGACATCAATGGTGATGGTGAAAAAACTGAGTGTTTTCAATACAAATTACCTGGTTTTAATATTATTGTTGATTCAGTCGATCATTTCATAAGTGAAGACATGAATATAAATCTAAAGATATATGCAAAGCTACAGACTGATTATTTGGTATATGAGCAAGATTTAAGCGGAACAGTTTTTGAAAATAAAACATTAACGGAGATGTTTGATTCAGATGTTAACACATTTGTTTATATTTTGTCGATAACATACAAAGGTGAATTAATAAATAATATCACTATGAATCTTGATGTTAACGGAATGCTGACAGCAAGAGATTGGAGTGATTTTAATGATTGAGATATTTCATTTCATCTCAAATTTAGTTTTGATTCTTTTATTTTTTGGTTTTCTGCTTACAATCATATCTGATATCATCTTTAGAATTTTTAAATTTAAAAAATTAACTAAAGGTACAACTGTAATAATTAAGTATATCAAAGACAATAAGCATATGTTTGAAATTGTTGTTGCAATAGCGACTGCACTGACTGCAATTAAATATATTATAGACAATTTAAATATTAACATTAACAATTAACTTGAACTCTTAATTTATCAAGACAATCATAAATTATTTTTTTTGATCTTTTGATGAATCAGTATTGATTTACTATGCAATAATTGTTGAAATTGATAAAAAGTATCTGCAAGTATTAAAAAGCTGACCTTTCGATCAGCTTTCTTTTTATTTTATTTGACTTACTTCTCGTTCAACCATCATGTACAACATCGACCAAATATTATTGCTTTTGCCAAGATACTCAGGGTTTGAACCGTCATCAATAATAACTTTTGACATTGCAGAACCGAGTTTATTCCATACTTGAACAGGGTTTACAATCCAATCATATTCGCCATTTTCTTTAATATAGATTAAACTTCGAAAAGCACCTAATATTGGATAAATAATACCTCTTGGAACCACATACTTTAGATTCTTCATGGAAAATATAGATTTTGATACAATATTATTATTATCATACTTACTATATTTTTTACCACCATATCTCATGTTAATATTAAACAGTTTTTCCGGAAATTCAGTTTCAATTTTATCGAACATCAAAAAGATGGTAGGTATAATTTTCTTCATCTTTATAATTACTTCATCTCTAACCTGCTTATCTATTTTAAGAAACTTTTGCAAACTCATCTCTTTCCCGGTATAACTTTGAATAGGATGATTCTCAGCTACACTTGGTCCTGAAGATGATATTGGATATAATACTTGATTAAACATATTTATAATCGCAATTATCTCCCTAACATCTATTGGAGTACCAGTAGCTCTTATTTCCACATCTTCATTCATTTTGTAATAAATTCTATCTTCAAATGTTTCATTTTTAAGCACTTCTTTTAAAACTTCAAATGTTTTTTTTAACTCTTCAATAGACTTTGAATCAACCTGATTAGAAGTATTTCTTGCAGCTGCTAGGTCAACTGGTGATTCTAAACCGGTAAATACCTCAAAAAATACATATCTATTTTCTGGAACATTCATCGATTTATTTTCATTTAAAATGATTTCTAATGTATGACCACCATCAATATTACCATGTATAGCTGAATCATTAAAAACAAGTTCTACTTTATTCGTCTTATTATCAAATGATATAGACTCCGCTGATAATACAATCCCGCGATTTAGTTCATGGAATCTGTCATTTGTAAGCAATGAATCTCTAATGTTTTCTGCCACATGCGTGGTAAATTTTCTCTTTCGCGGATTAGTGTCCATCCACTCTCTTAAACCATCGGGTAAAGTACAAGCTTTTGCATAAAAAACATACTTGGACCTTTCATCATATGTAAAATCATGCTGCACCGGGTCTGTCATTCTTCGAAACTCTTTAACATCAAATACAAAATTGGCCATTTATAATTTCCTCCTTAGGAAAAAAACTACATCCTGTAAACGGCAGAATGTAGAATAGTTAAAAAATATAAGTGACCTAATTATCTTCTACATTCTAAAAACAGAATACTAGTTACCTAATGAATCTTTGTTCATAGGTTACTTTTATTATATCACTTTTTAACTAATTTGTCAAGTTTTCATAATATTAGATCTAGTATGGATAGTAGTTGTTGTAATCTTTTTTTAACATTATATTATCAATTTGTAGATAGATCATTGTCTGCCTTATATCTTTATGACCAAGGAGTTTACTGATAGTTGTTAACGGGCATCCTTTACTAAGTAATTTAGTTGCAAAAGTTTTTCTCAATCTATGAGGATGAATTCTTTCAGACGATTCAATGCTATTGTTCAATTTATCAAAAAAATGTTCTAAACTTCTTTTATTTAACCTTGTATTTTTTTCATAGTTCCAGAGGACATATTCAGTTCTCTTTTTTCTAGCTTGAATTAATAAATCATTTGATAATGTATTAAAAAAAACATATCTCTTCTCCCCATTTTTAGTATGATCCAGTAGAATCATATTATTGTCATAATCAATATTTTTGAATCTAATATCTAAAAGTTCAGATAGTCTTACTCCAGTATCTAAAAATAAACATATAGCTAATGCCCATGACAAGTTATTACTTCTCTTTAAGTTTAGGTTTGATGTGTAGTTAAGTAACTGATCTAATTCATGTTCTGATAATACCTTGAATGATACTGTATCTTTTCTCAGCTTATATCTTTTTGGATAATTAATATCACTAAAATTTAAAGCAGTTATTATGCAACTTAATGCATCATTAATTTTTGAGTTCTTCTTTTCAGTATTCACTAAAAAGTAATCGGTAATATTTTCAAAAAATTGTTTATCAATTGATTCCGATGTCTCATATCTCAAATCATTCAAAATTGGCAATATCATTTTGAAATTTTTCCTGTAGTATAAGAATGTCCCGTGAGCTCTATACTTTTGAACGTGTGTTAAATATTTCTCAAATGTTTCTTTGATCATCATGACATTTCCCTCCCTGCCATCGTGTCTATAATAATACAAGGTTGTGTAAATATTGCCCACAAATATTGTGGATATATAGAATAAGATGTATAATTTTGATGTGGGGATGTAAACAATAAACGTATGCTCAGGATGAATTCCACCTGAGTTTTTATTTTTGGAGGTATTATGTCAATAGCAAATGATTTAGCAAGAAAGTTATGGAATGATATTTATGGTGCTAATACTTTATGGGCATCAGATTGTTTTGGAACTTGGATTTATCGTGATGACCATGGTGATTATGAAACGCAAAGGGTTAGACCTAATGGTACTGGTATAGCGTATAACTATGGTTGGGATGTTGACCATATTAGACCAAAAGCAGATTTTAATAATCCAAATGATGCAGACTTTTGGAATAACTATGAACCTATGCATAGACAGAATAATGAGAGCAAAACAGATAACTTCCCATACTTTGAAGTAAAAAAACGGCAGTATCTAGTAGTAAAGTGTAATATTTGTTCTAGTCACAATCTACAGGGTTATGGAATTATTGACGTTCAAACCAATCAACGAGTTGATTGGAAAGGAAAAAAGAATCAATATTACAAAGTTAATTAAGGTTTTATTACCATCCTCATGGGCAGATTCTATCTGCTCTTTTTTCTGCTGAGATCATAGTTATGCGATAGCATAATGATATACTATGTATATCTTATGCGTATCTTAAACAACCTCATTTGTGGCCACTTCAGATGCTTCTGATGTGGTCTTTTTCTTTCCCTTGGTTTTCGGTTTATTCTTTTTAGCTACCTCAATATCATCTGATGTATTTCTGATATCCTGGACGAGATCATCCAGGATGTTTTTTTGTCTCTTGATCTCTGTAGAGTTGTCCTTGATTTCTTGGATCTGTCTGTTGATGATCTCCTGGAACTTCGAATTGGATTTGAAGAAGATCGCCTCTTCTACGACCTGGATGTTATCCTCCATGATCTGTTTAGCTGTGTCAAGTCTCGTCTTCTTATGTAGGATAGGAGGGAGATATAAAACAAAGATGGGAAGTGCCACAGCTAAAGAGAGAGCGATAGAAATCATAAGCACGTTTAAAGAGATCGAAACGGTCTCGACCAAGGTGTAACCGAGTTTATTCATCAGAAGCGCGATACCCCCGACGATGATGATAAAGATGAGTAGTATACGTTTTGTCATGGTGATGTTTTCCTTTCTAATTTATCTTGCTAAAGGCAGGTGATCGTAGGCTCCACTCATGGAGTAGGTGTCATAGTAGTCGAAGTCAGCCCAATCGTTTTTGAAGTACCACGTCTTATAGAGCACCTTGTCGGTATCTGATAGTGCGTTGATGGTATATGAGTCCACGTACCATCCGAGGATCTTGAAGCGAAATGCACCTGTTTCAACGAGCCAATCCTCATAGTCAAAGCCGATGTTGATCCTCACGACATGGAAATACTTCGCGAGTTGCATGAGCTGTTTATCGACCCTTTCCATCTGGGTCGTCGCGATGATCTTTTTGATGTAATGTCTCACCACGACGGCGTAGTCTCTAAAGGGATTGAACTTCGATTTGTACTCACGCGTCATGGTCATCCGGTAGTCGAGCTCACGGTGCATCTCATCGATCACAATCCCACCATATCTCTTGTGATTGGGGAGAGCGTGCATCTTCCAGTTGCTCCAGAAGTCACCAAAGTTATAGAGCTTGTGATATAAGAATTTGACACCGCGGTCAAGATCTTCCCTGGGTTTTTCAAACGGTGAATTGATGTACCAGGGTTTCAAGTTGAGCATCCGGTCACGCTCAATGATGGCGTAGGTTAATGATGTCTTTCCGGATCCCGTATTCCCGGATATGATTTGGAAACCCTCTTCATCGAAAAGGATCCTTTCATAGTTCTTGGTCGAGATCATCCACATCCAGATGATCACCCAGTGCCATGGGTAGGATAGATGTCTAAACGCCCTGTAAATCTCATCTGATAAGATCCATGACTTATAGCTCAAAGAGATCTGATAGATCCTTACAATCGTTTTGTTTAATGCGAGATAGATCCTCTCATAGAGTGAGTCAATCTTTACCGCGATCATGTCACGCTTACGATAGTCCATGGCCACTTATCTCCAGGAATTCATGCACTTTTGCGACAGGAATCGCGTAGCTTTGAATATAGAGTCCGTCTCGATCTTTGACGGCGTAATTGATCCCGATAAGAGATCCATGGCCATCGATTAAAGCTCCTCCAGAGGATCCATGGTAGATCTCTGCGGAGTGATGGATGACCGGGAAGTCTAAACTGTCCTCCAGGATCATCGTGCGTGTAATCGTGCCATCTGATATATGAAAGAGTCCTCCTGGATAACCCATGGCTTTGATCATATCGCCAGGTTGATAGCTCGCAGACATTTCCATGATGTTTAGATCCTCCACCCGTTCAAAACGGATTAAAGATAGGTCATAGCTTGCCATGGCGTTGATGAGCTCTCCAGGATAGATCTTTTCATCATAAAGTGTGATCGATATATCCAAAGCGTCCATGGTGATGTGATGGTTGGATAACACATAGTAAAAATCATCGTCACCATCGATGATCACACCGGATCCATGGCGCGTGTAAAGGTCAGTGACAGCGGTCACCTGGACGATGGCCGATTCACTATTTGATGTCATTTCCAAGTTTACCCGAGGACTTAAAAAAGAGTCCTTTGATAAAAGCACATAAAGGATGCCCATGGCACCCAGGATGAGGATGATATAAAGATATTTTTTCATAGCGTCACCATTCCAAAATGAAGTAAATATAAAAGATTTAACACGGGTGAGATATAGCTAAACCAGATGTAGAGAAGTGCACCGGTCACGACGACAAATAGACCAATCATGATGGGATCCTGGGAGATCTTTGCCCACGCCTTGGAGATCCGTGACATCCAGGTTAAAACACCATAGAGTGTGAGCAAGCTTAAGATGATGATAAACACGGGTCCAAGGATCTTGATGAGCAGTTTGAAGTAATATGCGATGGTCTCGAGGATGCTTAAGGATTCGGGTAAGCTCATACGAACAAGATGAAGTAGATCAGTGCACCGATACCGACTAAAAAGAATAAGCCCTCCGGTGTAAAGATCAACCTAGCTCCTTTTTTTATCTTTCGGTACTTCTTCACCATCCATGGGACGATGACGAAAAGGGAACCAAAAGAAACGATAGCGACCCATCTCCAGTTGATCTCGAGAAACGGTAAGACCTGATCGCTCCAGACGTCTCTCATCATGCAGAATACATCACAGTTTGATGGCGTATCGGATGGATCTAAATCATCGGTCTCAACGACCGTGTTGATCTCCTCACCCTGGATGGTGTAGATCTGTCCATCGGTCTCGTATTTGAACTGGATGATGCTCACGGATTCCTCATCGACCTTGAACTCATGAAACGTCTTGTTGAATGTGCCAAGATGCAATTTAAAGAGATTAAATGTCTCTAGATCAAGCGACTCAAAGTCTTCGTATTTTTTGTTATAAGCATCATTGATTTCATTCTTAAGTGTGGACGATGGTGCAATGCGCTCTATCTCGCTGATGTCACCCGTGAAGAGCATGTTGCCATCCACGAGCTCGCGGTAGGATAGATACTGAAGATAAACCGTGATGGGTGTACCGATGAGAAGTACGGGAAGCCCGATGCCTGGAATCGCTGATCCGATCGCTGTGGCCAAGGTTGAAACAGCTGCAGCTTTGAGTTGCCAGGAGACAGATCCAGGATTGATCGTGCCATCCTCTAAGATCTTCACGTAGTCGATCCATTCGGTCGTCGTCCCTAAAATGGACTCATAGCGATAGGTCATGGCCACGCTCACGGATAAAAGGCGGTCGATGATGAACTCGTCGACGTAAAAGTAACCGAAGACGTTGTTGCCATCCTCGTTTTTGATGTACATGTAGACGTTGAACTCATCGATCGATGAGAGCTCGTTCGTGTTTAAATTCCACGTGGTATAGGGGACGAATGTCTGAGCTTTCCAATCGGTCGCCGTAAACATCGAGGTCTCACCGCGATTGAAGACGATGAAGCGCTCTCCCTCAAACGTATAATAAAAGGCTTCATGTGAATCCGTGAAAAGTGAGAGATCTGTTCCCTCGGCCAAGGTGTACTCGATCTCATAAATCGTGTCGTAGGTCACCTGGAGATGTAGCTCATTCCCATCGAGCCAGAAAGAGACATCAGCCATCCGGTTGACATCATCGAAAAGAGATCCCTCTGTCTCCGGCAAGAGCAAGAGATCAGATGGCTTTGTTGGATCGATGTATTGGCGTGTAAAGTAACCTTTTGCATCGAAGTTGTAGGCGACATCACCGCCTGGTAAAACGCCGTTAGCGTTCATGACTTCCTCAACCTTATCCATCTGCGAAGAAGATAGATCAGGCTTCAGAATAAGGATCACGTTGTAATAGACATCATGAGGGATCTCGACGCGCCAGTTTTGAAAGCCGTCATCCAGGATGAGGACTTCGGTCGCCTCTGGTGCTTCGTAGCTGAAGCGGTGCGATGTCATCTGATGCGGTGTCGTAGGATCCGCATAGGTGATCAAACGCGAGTACTGATTCGCGATGTGGTCGACGATAAAGTTTTCGATGTTGAAGACCGATGTCGAAATGGTCGATGCTGTAAAGGTCGTATCGATCATGATCTCAACCCGGTCCGCTTTGTTTAAAATACGATTGGATTCCGCGTAGTACACGCCATCGTTTTGCTTGATGGTCCACGTGTGAAAAAGGTCTCGGATGTCCAGGGTTTCAGCTTCGACAGAAGCGTAAGCTATAAAGTGTCCGGATGCGTAGATAAAGAGTAAAAGGCTCAACACAATGAGCATCATTTTTTTAGCCATGGTTAACCTCCTGTTAGGAGGGCGTATCGCTACGCCCTAATGTCTTTTTTTATGTTTCTTTTTGATGATGAATGGCTTTTTAGATCCATTGACCTTAACAACGATAAAGAGTGCGACTAAAAGGATCGCGAGACCACCGATGAAATAGTCCTGATGTTCAACCACAAAAGCCCAGACATTATCCCACTCGGTCGGCTCTTCGATAACGATGGGATCCTCTTCAGATGTCTCCATGACCTCAATCGCTACGTTGTGCACCGATTCGTTACCCGAGATTGAGACAGCTTTTAGAGATACCGCATAAATACCTGGGACATTTTCATTTCCCTGATACTCATTGATCAAAGTCGTGACCTGTACGCCACCGGTACCTGAGGTTTCCAGTTGGCCAGTGATCTCTAAGATATCGATGATCTGTGCGAGCGTCAGCGTGATGCTCTGATCAACCGTGATGAAATAGTTATCCTTGATATAAAAGATGGGGGGGATGTCATCCTCAACGGTCACGGTCACGGTATGAGTTCCCATATTACCGGATGGATCTGTGACGCTGAAGATGATCGTGTAGGATCCAACGAGGTGACCCTTGCCGGAGTAGTTGTCCTCTTGAACGACGATAGACGCGGTCAAATTGCCGGCTACAACATCGTTTGATGTGAGTTGTGACTTGATCTCACCCACGGTCAGCGCTGTGTTGTTGGGCTTTACAATCGTCGTTGGACCCGAGATGGTTGGAGCGACCGTGTCGATGACATGAACTTCAACCTCTGCGAGCGTTTCATTTCCCGCGGTGTCCTTGATCTTATAGACGACATAATAAGTGCCTACAACCGTTTTATTGGCCGTGTATGTGTTGGATTGGATCGTGATGACGAGTGATCCAGATAGATCATAGTTGTCCGATACGCCGAGCTGTGACTTATAGGCTTCGATGTCAAAGGTCGCTGTGTAGGAGATATCAACTTCAGCCTTAGCTACGTTCCAGGTCGGTTTTGTGACATCACGAACGAGCACATGCACCGTGAGTGTTGCGATATTCCCAGCTGTATCCTGGACAGAGTAAATGATCTGCCAGGTGCCGACGGTGTTCATGTTGGGTGTGTAAGTATCTGATGACTTCGTGATCAGATGTGTGATGTCGCCATCGGTTTCATCGAACGCATAGATGTTTGAGCGAATCGATGATTCTGATAGAGGTGCATCGACGTTTGTCACAAAGGCTGTCTCACCAGATATGACAGGTGATGCATCTGCGTATGGAAACATCCAAGCCATATAGACCTCATCGGGTTGTGAAAGTTGATCTAAAGGACCCGATGAGAAAACAGCACCATCATCCGTTTCGAAATCAATATATGTGCAACCATTATGCGAACTCAAAACGACGTTACCATACAGCTCACCTGTATTGTTGATGTCGAATTCGAAGTAGTGATTCTCACCATAAATGGTTGCTTCGATGATAAACTTTGTCGGTGTCTGCATCACTCCAGAATCGCGATAATCAGCTAGTAAATTGAGTGGCCAATCACCATTATTAAGATTCATCTCGCCATCAATTGCGATATAAACAAAATTGTCCTGGACCGCATAGGTCACTTTGGGCGATGTTGCTGCAAATGTGACAGCTGTCGAAAGTGTGATAGCTCCTAAAATCAAGACCATCAGATAAACAAACTTGTAGATTTTGTGCATAAAAAAAACCTCCGAAATAAGATTTGATATCCGGGTCTATCACCTTGTTTTTATCAAAAATCATTTAAAAGGTCTAATTTTTTCGCCAATAATGCTAATTTAGTGAAAATTAGGGTATATAATAAAGACAATATTTCTATGGTGGAGGGATATAAATGATGTTTGACGTAATCATCTCGATTTTCATTATATTGATGGTTTTTCAATGGTTTCACCCATTTTCTGCAAGTTATATCTACAAGTTAAACTATGATATACGTATGATAGTTCACTTATTAATTGGGGTGAATGGGAGTTTAGCAATTGTTTTCAGTGTATTTTTTTATTTGCTACACACATTTCAATTTGATACTCTAATCACTATAATAATAGGATTTTTTATCATCGCCAATGTCATAAATAACATGTTATATACTAAATACATCAGTCACAAAATTGATAAGGACAACGAACTTAATATACAGACCGGTCTATTAATTACTTCTTTTGGTTCATTTTTCATTTTGTTGCTGTTCATTATTAATGTTTATTTAGATAGAAATTCAGGTATTCCGTTGAGCTTTCTTCACATTGATGGAACAAATCCAATTTTTTACACAATACTAATGAATCTAATAATATTTATATACTCATTTATCTCTCTCTATATTTTTCTTGCATATGTAGTCGTAATGTATAAAATATCCCGAAAAACTGAGACAAAGATTGTCATTAATTACTTAAAATCAAAAGTAAACTCACGAGTAATTGTAGTTGTTATTCTAATTGGACTATTTATGGGGTATTTCTATCTTGCTTCACTCTACCCTCCTGGTGATGAGTACAGATATGTTTATCAAAATACATTAACTGTTTTCCAGTTAGCTACAGCAACCGTTTTGATACCAAAATTACTTGACGCTTTTTCAAGCAAGAGGATAAATGAAAAAAGGTAAATAATTGCTTAAATAAAAATAAAATTTAATGAATGATTATGTCTTTTTGATTTTTTGACTCCAATGGATGATTTTTGGATCATAATGAAAAAAATTGTTTTCATCAATTATTGCATTAAGTTCATGATAAACAGATAAGATTGTTTGTGATGGTTTATAAAAAATGGTCATTCTGTTTAAAGATCCAAAAATAATACCATGGATTTTTTGTGACTTAGATAGAAGTTCAACTATTTCTTGTACATGATATGGATATAATAAAATTAAACCTTTTTCTTTGGTTTCAGCAGTATAGAAGTTTCCTAACGGTGTGACATCCTCAATAAAAAACCACATTTCAACGTTTTTAAACTGATTGGTGTGTTCAGTAGAATTTTCATAATAGCTATCAATATTCTTGTAGTGTTTATTGAATACTCGAATAAAATTCTTTTTATAATTTTGCAATGATGCAGACGAATGGATTGATCCATGGATAATGGCGTGATCTTTATTCTTAAGCGTATTTTTTGCTAATTCTTCGATTCTAGTACTTTCTCTATGAAGTAAAACACGATAATCACTACCACCTTTATTTTTTCGATTTATATAACTATCAAACTCGAAATGTTCCATAATTACAGCTGTATCAAGAAAATGAGATATGATGTCCGGACATTCATATTGCTTCATATTAAAAAACATGTTCAAAATCTGATCTTGCATATCTAAATCATTTGGAAATAATGTAGCTGTAACTTCATCAGATCCATGAACATCAAAATAGTTATGCTTAATTTTAAAAAACTCATCACTCATAACTTTACCCCCCAATTTGTGCTTATAATTGCACTATACTACATTCACATCACGGATGCAACTACAAAATACATATTTTTACTACTGCATATTTTTGATATTGAACTTCTCCAATTTCCAGTGTATTATACTTTGCTCCTGGAATTTCCGAAGTAATATCTTTTCCTAAATCATCAACTAAGATAACATCATGCACATCCTTGTCCATGTGATGATCTAAAAACTCTTCTAAATTCATGGCTTTTACCTCCTTTAGATTTAGAATATAAGATCGTATCAGATTCAATCAATGCAGTAACCAGAAAAAAACAGCCATATTTCTCTTCTAAAGTGTTTTGACTTTATCATAGAGTCTTGCTCATCCGATAGTATCGTGTTGGTGTACGTCATGGGTTGAGCTTGTGCCATCGCGATGGGAGTGAGGTACGATACGATCTTGATTTAACAAGGCTTTTGCTTTTGAATGATTGCTACCAGATGGGAAAGATCTATAGATTATATTCGGGTGATGCACAATCGTGCATCGCTTTTTTTGTTCTCGAACCTTTTTGTTTCTGTGAAACGAAACGACATGAATAGAACTAAATAAAATTCTTTATCTTTATACATAAAGAAGAAAAAGACATTTTGTGTGTAGGGTTACTCGTAGGTATGTAAGGTTTCTTTTCTATCCAAAAGATACCTATAGCCACTTACTCAAAGGTATGTACACTTACTCATCACATGAAGATCAAAAAAGACCTGGAGAATATTCCCGGTCTTGTTTTCTGAGTCGTGGGCTTCATTTCCCATTAAAATATGGTCATTTAAACAACGTCAAACAGCCAACAACGTTGGCTTTGGATCTCATATCATCTCGCACCTCTTGGTGCCGGTAAAGTGTTCCAGAATGCATCCAGAGCAACGTCAACCTCGATTGACCTCTTGATGGATTCCCTCATGAACTCGATCTCTTGTCGCGTCATGGTGATGAGATCAGCTTCTGATGAGTTATAGTCAAAGATCTCGATAGCTGTATCGGTGATATCGAAACCGTACTTTTTGTGCTGAAATTGGACGTATCTCTTATACGCTTCATCCTGGGCACGTTTCTTCTCGTTGACATAGTCGACCAAGGTGATGATCTTCTTGCGGATCAGCTTGCGCTCACGCGACTTGATGCGATAGTTTTGATATGTGTCACCTTTGAGATCATACTGTCTTAAGAAGTCAAGTACCAGTCCACGATTTAGCTTGATACGTCTTTCTCCAGATGTCGAAATAGATCTCACAATAAGATCCATCTTTTCAAGCTTTGCGAGTGACTTCTGGATGTTTGCCGTGGAGGGTTTCCAGATCACATTGTTATCTTTATCTCTGATCGTAAAACGCTCACGTAATCCTGGATTTTGATACCATACTGTATAGCCATCCTTACCCTTTGACTTCGCATCGATCATGACAAAAAGGTGGATGAACTTGATCCACAGTTCGATCTTTGGATTCTCAATGAAATCTTTGAGTCTGCTATGAAATTGGAGGTCGGGCATATTCTTTTTCATGCGAGCTCCTTAATGTGTGATTTGGGAGGAAGTAGGACACCTCATAGTCATAGTGGGGAGGAACTATAAAGCGTCCCAGGAGATGAGCTAATGCTTGGTGCTCTTGTAAACCAATGTGAGATAGATCACGAGGATGAAGAGCAGACATCCTGTGATGATCCAGTAAGCCTCATTCATGATGCTTGCACCGGATAGACTATCTTACTTTCTTTTGTCATGTAATCAACCGTTTCAATGCGTAAGACATCATCGATGAGTCCATCGTGTTGATAGACATTAAGAACGGCATCGACATAAGCCTTGGCGACTTTACTGTTTTTACAGCTCGTGGTATTGGTTGAGTTATTTTTATACTTGATGATGACATGAATCATGTTTAATGTCCTCCATGGGTAGAAGTAAAGTCCTAAGGGAAGCCAACCGGTGTGAGTTTACCCGGCTCTCCTGATTAGCTTCCATTAAGACTCTAAATGAATTTAAAAAGCACTTACCGGGTTAGGTGCTTTCGCTTTAGTTTTGAAATACTTGGATCTGGCACGGGTGATCTCTGTCTTTTCATATCCCTCAGATAAGAGAAACGATCTTGTTCTTTGCTCATCTTCAATCAAGCTCATGATCATCGAGAACGCTTTGTAAATTCCTATACCATTTGGTCGATTGATTGATTCACGCATTAAGATGTTTTTTAGATCTGTATCACCCATCATAACCTCCAAAAATCACATCAATTTTCTTGTCATGGAGCGAGATTCGAGTCCGATTCCCCTCGCCCTCTCCAGTTAAAATCAAACCACATCACGATTGAAATGATAAGATGTTAGTAGACACTAAAAAAACTACTAGCATCTTTTCTTTATGTTTAAAATAAGGTTGTAAGGAGGTATTAAACATGGGAAGGCCTAAAGGATCATTTGGAAAGCAGCCAAATA
>Ga0208462_1000783_pt1 | contig 26885 bp, 27 predicted proteins | sample AD_SCU001_MetaG_FD_184452 | JGI IMG/M metagenome (GOLD analysis project Ga0208462, IMG submission 184452) | Active sludge microbial communities of municipal wastewater-treating anaerobic digesters from China - AD_SCU001_MetaG (SPAdes) (version 2) | ecosystem: Engineered > Bioreactor > Anaerobic...
AGGCCTTTAGGCTACTTTTCCCTTGTTGAAGCCTTAGGACAGGGGGTTTTTGTAGCCCCTTGCCTTAAACCGAAAACATTCCCCTGTAGCTCAGCTGGCAGAGCAAGTGGCTGTTAACCACTGGGTCTGGTGTTCGAATCACCACGGGGGAGCTAGTTAATTTCTTACCTGGTAAGACGATAAGCCCTGGCATTGTCCAGGGCTTTTTCGTATTCGGAGGCCTACTGGACCCAAATTGGACTCAGATCTGGAGGAAGTATGGCTGCGAAAAAGAAGTACCCCGAGCCCTACCGGCGCGAGGATAGCAAGATCTACTACTTCAACTACCTTGGGAAGGACGGCAAGCGACGTCGCCTGACCACCGGCCTCACCGGCAAGGAGGAGGCCCGGGAGTACATCCGCTCCTTTGTCGACGAGCAGAGCGCCGAGGCGACCACCCTGACCTTCGCCGAGTACGCCGCTCCCTACTTCAAGGCAGAGACCTGCCCCCATTTCATCCGCTACCGCCAGGAAGGCAAAAGCATCGGCCTTAACCACCTGCATCAATGCCGTACGCTCCTCGAGAAGCATGTCCTAAAGGATCCGGCTTTCTCCCGACTGTCGATGAACAAGATCAAGCGGGGCGACCTTCTTGACCTCAGACGTAGGCTCCATACCGGAGGCCTCGGCGTCAACTCCCTCAACAAGTGTATCTCTACGGTCAAAACCATTCTCTCCGAGGCCTGCTTCCGGGGGGACATCGAGAACAATCCCGGCTCCATGGTGGGCAACATCAAGTACGAGCGCCAGGAGCGTGGCGTCCTCAACCCCGAGGAGGTCGGCCGATTCCTCGCCTTCTTAAGTATACGGACCGAACAGATCAAAGCGGCTGCTCACGAAGCTGTGCCTATCAGGAAAGGCGCCAAGGACTCCCGCCGCTCCTTGGACGCGCTACAGGCAGTACGGGACGAGGCTCTCATCGCTGTCCTCTTCTGTTCGGGCATGCGGGCGGGAGAGATTCGCGCCCTCCGCTGGTCGTCGGTGGACCTCAAGACTGGCCGTTGCAAAATCATTGAGGCGGACAAGGGAAAAGATGGCATCGGCAAGCCCAAGTGGGGCAAGACGAGGGAGATCGTGCTCGCCAAGCTCGCCCTGGACCGCCTCAAGGCATGGAAGGATAGCTTGCCTTACGAGGCTCCCGAAGATTACTTCGTCTTCGGTACCAGCCTGGGCAAGGGGCTTGGCTATGAGGGGCTCCACAACGTACTCGAAGACTGCATCAATGAAGCGAGGGCCACGCAGATCATCCCGGACGACGACCGATGGGTCTCTCCCCACGCAGCTCGCCATACTCTCAACACCAACCTCTTGGCCGCTGGGGTTGCACCCCTCCTCGTACAGAGCTTCCTCGGCTGGTCGAGCGCCGAGGCGAGGATACTCACTCGGGTCCAGGCCACCTATACACACTTCCAGCTGCTCCGGGTCGACGACGTTGCCAAGGCGGTGGACCTGATATACGCTCCTCCGAAGAAAGAAGCGGCAGCCAAGTCTGGTTGAATTGGAGATAAATAGTATGCCCAAGCCCAAGCGAAGACGCGCCACCAAGAGTTTCTCGAGCGCCCCTGTCGCTGAATCGGCGCCTCGGTCCCGAGATAATACCCCGGCGGTCGGCTTCGCAACGCGACTCACAAGTCCGGAGGAGCGGGAGGCCTTCGAACTGCCCGACCTCGGAGCCCTTGTCGCCAGGCTGAGGATCGACCTTGATGGTGAGACTGACCCCACGCGCCGTCTCCGGCTCTACGACCTCGCGCTCCAGGAACTCGAGGCGGCCCGGGATAAGGGAGTTCGGCTGTACGCGATGCAGACCAACGCCGGGGAGCTCGTGAACCCCGAGGACATCGAGATGTATGCTGCCCGCCTTTCAGAATTACTTGCGAAGCTCCGACTGGAAAGAGAGCGGCATTCGCTACAGAACGAGCCTGCCTCGCTGCCATCGCCCAACGATCCTGGGACACGTGTTGAAATGGTTGTAGCGGCTAGCGTGCCCAGCCATACGCAAGGGAGTGGACCCAAGGAGTACCCGGATATCATGACGATTCCTGAGGTCGCCGAGTTTCTGAGGCTCAAAGAGTGGCGATTCCGTCAGACGTACCGGTCCTTGGGAATACCCTTCTTCCTCGAAGGTCGCTTCATCCGCTTTGAGAAAGCCGACGTTATCAAGTGGATGCGCTCGCGCAAGCAGGAGAAGTGAGATACATACTAACAGAAGGGAGGATCTAGTAGAGATAGACCTACCTCGCTATATATGTATCTCACTCCGCTATGCCTCGTTCCGCTCCAAATCCCGCGATCTAGTCTCTCCTGAGGACGGCCCATGCTCGATCCGGCAGGAGATGAGCTGAAAGGCATAATGCTTCGACCGATGGCCCGTCGACGAATATCCGTAGGGGGACTCCTGCAAAATGCCCAGCCCTTTGAGGATATCCAACCAGCGATCATAGTGCGAGTTCCACTTCTTCAAGATCCCGTGGGACAGAGGGTAGTACCCCTCCCGGTGGAACCTTCTTGATCCCGGGTACAAATACTCCCAGTAAGCGGCCCGCTCCCGATCGGCGAACACCCGATCAAGGTTCCTCGTCCAGGCCATGATGTTCAACAGGAATTCCTCGAAGGCCATCCGGCTTCTCGTCTGCCTTTCAAGTCCCGCCGTCTTCACAGCGAACTCCAGTGCCATCGCGATTACCGGTTCCCGTCGCAACACCGCAAGGGATTCCATGTCCAGGGCCGTGCTACCTTTCAGGCTTCGGTAGGAGGCTTCGATTCGGTCGCAAAGGCCGAATAGCAGGGCTCCACTATAGCCCGGGCTCCTCGCGACGAGATCACGGAACCGTTCCACCGCTTGGTCCACGCTGAGGCCATTGGCCTTGTAGATTCCCACCATTCGGCAGTAAGCCGCATTGGTCGCGTTATTCTCAAGGGGCAGGACCCTTGTTTCCGCCTCCTCCATATTCTTCACCGGGTCCTTGCCCCTCGTCGGGGCCGTGCTCAGCTTCTTCGTCGCCTTCAGCCTCGCCCGGATCTTCTCCGGCCGGGCTTCCTCTCCCAGGACCTCCAGGGCTGGATAGCGCGGGAGGGCCGCATACCCGGGGAATCCGGCCCGGGCCAGATTGCCATCGAGATACTCATCCGGCCTCGGGATGCTCACCGCCTCTCTCGGCCGTGGCAGGATCTCCACCCCGAGCTTCACTTCCAGGCGCTCCTCCAGCGCCAGGACAATGATCTCGTTCGGCACCCTCCGGTCCAGGAACCAGAAGGCGTGGATGCCTCGGGGACTCGCAAAGGCCGCGCTCGGAGTTCTCCCTATCTCGGCCACCACCGCCCGATACTTCTCCTCGAGCTCCCGGGTCGGGCTCGAGCCTACCCAGCCGCCCGTCACGTGGTCGTCGATATCGACGCCGAGATAGTTCCGCCGCTCTCCCGTACTGAAGAACGAGATCACGCGTCCACCGACGCCGCGCATGTGACGGTCGATCACCGCATCGCTTAGGGGATGATAAATCGTCTGGAGATTGCCGAATTTGTCCTTCTGGACGTAGGCATCCCGCCTGGGCCTGAACACCTTCAAGAACTCCTCGACCTCACGCGTACCAGTCATCCATACCTCCTTCGTCGCCACTTCGCGGGAACGGCCTGTACTGGGTCCCCTCGTAATACTCGATTCCGAGCTCCGCCAGCCCATCGCAGACATCGGCGTAGGCCGTCATGAATGTCCCCACCCGAGGATCCAGGATGATCGCCAGCCTTCCCTTTCGACGGGCCACCACCTCATGCACGAACTCCACGAGGTACATCGAATCGCCCTCCTTCAGCCCCGCATTCCGCGCGCGCATCTTGTTCATGAAGCTGAGGTCGAGCACGAAGGCCCCGCTACTTCCCGCGAGCTCGCTCACCGAGCGGAACTCCGGGTGTCGCTGGAATCCCGCCTCGTTGCATGCCTCCATGGTCGTGATCACATACGGCTCGGGGTACCAACTCTTCACCATGGTCTTCATGAGCCCGAGCACCGCCGCATCGGCCTTCACGATCGCCTGAGGCCCTTCCCGCAGCTCCGCCGGAGTCGCGCTCTTTGCGTGTGGCGACAGGAAAGCCTTCATGGGCTCCAGATAAGCCTTGTGCCGCTCGCGCAAGGCGCATATACAGATGCGGAGCTTGCCCGATTCCTCAATCGTGTATCCGCGTCCCTCGCATTTCGCGCAGGTCATGTCCGCCTCCTAGTCCGCAAGGACATCGCCGAGCAGCTCCCCGACGTAGTCGTCGGTCACCGCGTCATTCTGCCGATCGCCCACGTAGGCGACCTCCGGCATGGCCAGCGCATCAAAGCCCTTCTCGTCGCTCTCACCCCGCCGGTTCTTGAGGAGCTGAATCCGCACCTTCTTCTGCTGTTTGAGCTCATCGTCGCAGTACAGGGCTACCGCGACATCGGCATCGCTCATGATCGCGCTCGATTCCGCAAACGAGGTCGCATCAAAGAGATAGTCGTAGCGCTCTCCGGGAATCCTCGCGTTCCGAATCCGATCCTTGGCGGCGGTATACGAAGCCCGGTTTAGTTGGGACAAAGCCACCACGGTAATCCCCCGGCCCTTCGCATAGGCCCCTGTCAACAGACGCAGATAGCTGAAGACCTCTCCCGTGAAGCGGTAGGGATCACTACCCGAGCCAGAGGCGAAGCTGGCGTACTTCGCGAGTAGCTGGACATAGTCGACAATGAGGATGTCGACGCTCCGACGGAACTCGGAGGCTCCGACCTCCGCCGCGTGGCTCTCAAGTCCGAGCAGCATCCCCTCTATCCCAGTAATCGAATACTGGAAGTCCGCAGGACCGGTCACATGGATGCGACCATATTTCGGATTACTTTGCAGGTCCGGCACGACAACCTGCTCCATGAACTCGCGCTCTTCCTTGGACCAGTCATTCCCCAGCACCATGTTCACGGTGATGCTGAAGTTGTACTTCCTGAACTTCGGGTGCTGTGCATGCCGCACCGCAAGACGGAGCATCTGCTCCTCGGGCTCCATCTCCAGAGATATGAAGCAGCTTGAATACCCCAGCTCAACCGCGTTGTTATAGGCCAGGTTCGAGGCGTAGGTCGTCTTGAGCGAACCCGAGAAGCCCGCGATCACGACCATGCGCCTAGGCATCCCCCTAACCTTCCAATCAAGCGGCTCGATGAACATCATCGGCCCCGTTGCGTTCTTCCCGAGATTATCGAACGCCGTCTGGTAGTCGAACTCCTGGAGGACCTCAATCGCCATCCATTACCTCCTCATCCATCATCTCATTGCGGCCCCCTACGCTTTTGAAGTACCGATCTACTTCGCGAGCGAAGTGCTCCGCCACTTCTTCCTGCCCAAGGAGCTCATCAGCCGCCTCCGGCCTGCCCTGTGGCACAAAGCCATGCGCGGCGAGAACCTCACCGAGAATCCCCTTGAACCGCCTCGTCCTCGATGGATCCGCTTCAAGCCATCGCCGCTCATTCGCGCTTACGAGGACGCTTCCGCGAAGCTTTATCTCTCCCCGTAAGCCCTCGTATAGATTTCTCGTCCGAGCCCAACTGGCCGCCCCCGGCGTAACTTCATGCCTGGTTTCCATCTGTCCCCGGGGCACCACCTTCCTTCCGGCATGGGTCGCCAATGCCTTCTGGTCCGAACGCGACACCAACCACCGAAGTTCCTCCCCGTAGGCCTCATCCGAAGCGAGCGCCTCGGCCGTTCTTCCGCGTTCCCGCACATCCGCCTCGACCAGCGCTTTCAAGCACGACAACTTCCCGATCATGCTGAACCTGGGGCCTTCCCCGGCCACTGCCTTGAAGAGCAGGGGATACTCCCGAAGCCCTTCGGCGGCCCGTGCGGCATCTCGGCCCTCGCTCGCCGAGACCTCGGTCCCATCACCCATCCTGAGGCGCCTCGTCCGTAGGTACTCATTGAAGGTCCGAGGGAAGCCTCGCGATATATCCCCGCCCAGCTCACGTATCAGGCCTTCCTCCTTCTCCTTCCGCTCACGCTCGAACCTCGCAGCCTCGGCTTCGAGCGCTTGCAGCTCCACCTTACGGTTGGCCTCCAAGTCCTCGCACTTCACTCGCGCTCCAGGCATCTTCCCCAGCCAGATCTTCTCGAGCCGCTTTCGTTGCTCGTTCTGGGCTCGATCGCAGAGCACGGGAGCGAAGCCGTGATCAAAGCGACACTTGATCCCCTCGAGCGCTACGAGCCCGTTCGCCATATCGCAATGGAGCTGGTTCATCGCTCGGGCGAAAGCCTCCTCGTTGGCCTCGATCGTCCTGAACCCCGCATCCTCCACTTCGAGGTCGGGGTACACGTCACTTATCTTCATCACATCCTCCTCTTCCCTAAAGGCGACGATAAATTGGCGCACAGTCGCCTTCCTCCTGAGCTTCCTTCCCTCTACTTAAATAAGGATCCCTACACCAGAAGGAGACCCCATGACCTACCAGATCATCAGCGAGCGCCAGGCCCCGACCTACAAGATTGGCTGTCCAGCCGACGCCTATAAGGCCTTCGCGCGCTACGCCCGTGCCAAGACCGAGCGCTTCATCGTGGCGAGCCTCAACGGCGCCCATGAGATCATCAGGATTCGAATTGTTTCGGTCGGTCTCGTGTCGCGTTGCCCGGTCGCGCCCCGAGAAGTCTTCGTCGGCCCAATCACAGACATGGCCAGCGCGGTAGTGGTGTCGCATAACCATCCAAGCGGGCATCACGAGAGCGTAAGCGAAGAAGACCTCACCGTCTCCAACCGTCTTCGTGAGGCAGGCGAACTCCTCGGCATCCCGCTCCTCGATCACATAATCACGAGCCGCAATGGATTCACGTCGTTGGTCGAGCGCGGACTTCTCACCCGCGCCAGCACGGACTGATCGCTGGCCATCGCCATCCCGCAGCGCGCTTCCTATCCTGCTGCGGGATGGCCATGGCCGTGCGATCAATATCATTAAAGAAAAGTGGAGGTTGATTATCTGTGCGGCTGTTCGTGGGCTTCTTGGAGAATATTGCAGCCTGATCTTTTTGGGAGTACTGCGAATTACTGATGGAATAACGGTCTTTATAAGCAAAGTCGGCGAAATCAGATGCTCATTGAAAAGGGCAGTAATCAGCATATACATAAGTACTAGTGAGCGATCCTGACCAACAGCGTTAAATGACTTTTTTTCAATAAATACGTGGTTTTTCTACTGCCGCTCTGCTTATTGCCTCGTATACTGGGCTATAGCAGGACCTTCCACCTCCTACACAAATAGGGATCCGGTCCTTTCATATACAGCAGCCAAAGCAATACCGTGGATGTTGACGCTAGACATTTTGCCGATCAAAATTTTTTACACGTATCCTGCCAAAGTCTTTGATCCTCGATTGTAAGCGCCTTAGCCGCCAGAGTATTCACAGAATGTCATTCGTTCCCAAAGGAACATTCCTATTCCTACCTATTCTGAGATACTCAGATAATTATCTATCGATACCTCCCGTATCCGCCCATACTCGATACCCGCGAAGGATCTCTTCAACAATCGACACACGGGGATACGGGTTGGTACTCGCTAGACCCGCTATATGGCCGGATCGGCCCTAAATCGGTCGAGCCGGTCAGCCCCGCCTCTCATGCGTCCCTCCGTCTACTGCCGCCTTGCCTTGATCCCGCCCGCCGTTCGTTCATTCGCTTGGGTCCATGCCATCGCCTCGGCCGCCGCGCAAGCGTCCATCCCTACCAACACTGCAAGTTCACTCCGGCGGCCTTGGCGTCTACTAATAGGATGCGGCCGTACGCCTTCTCCCCGACGGGCAGGCGAGATCCCGGCCGCCCCACATTCCCCCCTCTACCCAAGGAGGTCCTCATGGTCGCTACATTGCCGCGCAATACGCCGACCGAGCTTGCCGCGCTCGCTCTTGCAGGCGATGACCGGCTCCCGTCCCTCTCGTCCGTCATCTATCCGGACATCGAGATCCCCAACTCCGACCCGGAGGCCTCGGCCGCCGAGCAGTTCGTTGTGGATGACTTCTCCAAAGCCAACTGGTGCGCGTCAAGGATCGTAGACGCCCAGGCCCGCATCGACCAACGGTCGGAGCTGGCCCGGTCCTACATCGAACGCATCCGCACCTGGCTCTCCGATGCCAACGCCTCCGATCAGGATACCGTCTCCTACCTCTCCTCTCTCTTGCGGCCGTTCGTGGAATCCGCCGTCGCCCAGCAACATCGCTCCCGATCGCTGATCCTCGTCTCCGCCGTCGCATCCCTCCGCAAGCTTCCTGACCACCTCGAAATCACGGACCCCTCGGCAGCCCTGGCCTACTGCAAGACGCATCATCCCGAGGCCGTTGTGGTCCGGGAGGACCTCTCAAAGACCGAACTCAAGAAGCTGGCTCTTGATGGCACCGCGATCCCTGGCGTCGCCATGGAACTGGGCGCCGACCAGCTCTATGTCAAATCGTCTATCGAAAGGAGTCTCCAATGCGCTTCCTGAATTCGATCTTGATCGAGGGCCGTCTATCAGCCGCCCCCTCGTCCGCCACCGGAGCCGACGGCCTTACCCGATGCTCCTTCTACCTCCGCTCGGGCGACGACGCTCCCAACGTCCCGATCATCGCCTACGGTAAGCTGGCCACCCGCTGCATGGAGATGCTCTCCACGGATACCGTCGTCCGTGTCGTCGGCCGCATCGCCCGCGACCTCGAAGCCTCGGCCACTACCGAGAGTCTGCGCCTGCACGTGGTCGCGGATCATGTCGAAATCAACACCTCGGCGCTTCGTCATGAGGCGGTCGCCTGATGTCAGATTTCGAAGTCATCTCTTGCTACTCCAGAGCCCAGGCCATCGCCGACGGCGTCCTGGTCGACGTCTCCCCCCTCGCCAAGGAAGCTGGCTACCGTTGGCCTGTGGCCTTCACCGACCACCTCTGGCACGACTACGTCGTACCACCCCTCGACCTCGCTGCCGAAGGCCAGAGCATCTCAGGGCGCCTGTACGACGTCCTCAACGTCCTCAAGTTCGCCATCGCCCAGTCGAAGGACGCCACCCGCCTAAGCTTCTCCGTGCTCTTCGCGATGGAACCGGGGAAGGCCCCGATCCCCGTGGAACTCATTTCCGTCGCGGGACCGGGAGACGATGGACGTCCCACGATCACCGTCATGCTGCCTGAAGACGACTAACGCTCATAGCCCCGGCCTCCCCGCCGGGGCATCTCCACCTCATTCCAGGATTGTCCATACCGCTTCACCGCTGGATCAAGAAAAGATATGGGGCTCCCAGACAAAGTACTCGCTACAGGCCCCTATCGCGCTCCCATCGCATTTATCGAGGGCCACGACAGCGCCATCCCGACAATCCAGCCATCCGATCATCAACCTGAAGTAGTCGCCACCATCGCGCCGCATTTCGTCATCCCTCACTGTTACCCTTGCCCTATCAGCCCTCGTTGAGCGGCTTCATCACCTGGAGCGCCGTATGCCGAACCCCTACTCGAATCTCGTGAAGCTGGTCTCGGCCGTCAGCCTCCTCGCGGCGCCGGGCGGCACCACCGTCAAGACGCTCATGGCCCACTTGGACCTTTCCAAGCGCTCGGTTTTCCGCCTTCTTGAAGCCCTCGGTGATCTAGGCCTACCGATCGTAGACGAACGTAGGGACCTCTCCAGCGAGAAGGTCTACCGCCTTCTCGAGACTTATGCTACGAAGCTACCCAATCTGACGTTGCCCGCCTTCGACCTCAACGCCCAGGAGCGCTTCTACCTCGATAGCCTCCTCGAAGGTCGCTCGCTTCATAGCCACTCGACCGGCGTGCTCCTTTCCTCGCTCCGTTCCAAGCTCCACGCTCTCCTTCCCGAGCTCGATGACGATCCCATCCGTTCCGATCCTCCAGGCCCCTCCTCGCCGGAGGACCTCCCCGCGACGATCCGCACCGCGATCAAGACCTGCCAGGCCCTCTCCGTCGTCTACCGTTCCCCGATTGACGGCGTCGCCCGTTCCTACCTCATTCACCCCATCAAGCTTATCGAGCACCGCGGCGGCCTCTACCTCCTCGCGAAGCCCGAAGGCCAGTCCACTGTCCGGCTCCTCGACCTCGACCTCTTCGAGCATGCCGCCCTCGCGGCCCATACCACCGAACATCCCGTCGATATCGACTATGCCGCCGCCATGGCCTCCCTCTTCGACCTGGAGTCCGATGACCCCGTAGACGCCACGATCCGCTTCTCGCCTACCGCCGCCGCCAAGATCCAAGGCCGTCATTACGGCAGACTTCTCTCGACCAAGCTCAATCCCGACGGCTCCTGCGTCGTCCAGATCGGTTCCCGCAACCTCCGCGAACTCCTCAGGTGGGTCCTCTCGTTTGGCTACGACGCCGAGATCCTCGCCCCGCCCGAACTCCGCTCCATGACCCGCAAGGAACTCGCCCAGACCCTCGCCCAGTACGACTCCAACCGCCCCGTGCGCGCCTGACTCCTCGTTCACTACGAGCCGAGGTCAACGCTATTTCTATATTAGGGATAGCGCCAGGAAATGGCGCGGTCATGAAGTAGACTGACCTGCCGGGCACCGGCAAGCTCAAAAGATCGCTAGGGAGGTTCACATGGCAACGGAAAAGGTAACCTACACGTACAAGTGCTCAAAGGCGACCTGTAGGCACATCGAGACCTATGGAAAGCACGGCAGCTATAAATGCCCCAAGTGCGGCAGCCCTATGGTGAGACAACCCAATTAGGGCATCACGTACTACGCCACGTTCAAAGGAGTTTCTATGAGGCGCACCATTTCCTTGATATTTTTACTAGTTGGTCTCGGCTTATCCTCGGCCATCGCTCAGGATACCACCACGACCGCACCGGATTTCAACTTCGTCTACCAGTCCGCGACAATGATCGACAAGTACAACACAGATGCAGCAGCGCAGTTCTTCGACAATCCCGCTGCTTTCAAGGGCAAGACGATTCGCCTCATCGCACGCCTTGCGGCAGGCGGTCAGCTCCGTGCCGTCATCGGGTACACCGTGAAGTTCATAGGCTTCACCGAGGCCCCGATGGAGTACTTCTTCATCACCATTCCGAAGGGGCTCGAAGTCCCGAATGTCTCCGAGTACGGCGATCCAGTCATCATCACCTTCCGTTGTGAGCAAGGGCTTCTGGAAAAAGGCAACGTCGCGTTGTCCTTTGTCCGTGCTAGGCGCTGAGGGCCAGTTTCGTAATTAAGGGCTTCGCGATCCTTGTCTGCACGGTCGACGAAGCCCTTATGCGAATGAATTGAACCTTGTTTTTTCAGGCAAGAGGACGAGGCCGACAGAACAGCCTCATCACGGTCGCAAGAGTAGGCGATCAAGCGTTTCCTTCCCGAGAGGACTACCGGGACCACTACACGTTCGCCGACAGAAGGCGACAATCAACCTCCGAGAGCATGGATACTGTCGTTGGCCGCGAGCAGTGTCTTTGCATGTCCAGACCGCGACTAAAGTGCTCATCTTGGTACATTCCTACTACATATATAATTAACCACACTTCCTACCCTCGAGGTTTCCATGAAATCCATCTGCTTCTCCTCGATCAAAGGCGGCAGCGGTAAAAGCTCTCTCTGCATCCTCGTCGCCAACTATGCCGCCGCCGCTGGCTACCGAGTCCTCGTCGCCGACCTGGACATCCAGAACAGCGCAAGCTCCTACTATCTCGACTCCCCGGACGAGGCCGACCGCAAGAACATCGCCTCCGTCCTCCACACCGAGCGCTTCGCGGAGAGCATCCTTCCCTCGGTCTATCCGGGGATCGACCTCCTCGCCTCGTCGCTCGACCTCGTTAAGCTCCGGGCCATCGGCGACCGCACGCTCCGACGCATCTTCGCATCCTCGGACCTTCCCTACGACTTCCTTTTCATCGATACGGCCCCGACCTACGACAACCTTGTTCTCAACGCGCTGAACGCCGCCGATCTCATCATCACCCCTGTGGCCTTCAGTCAGTTCGACTACAAGGGCGCCCTCTTCTACGAGGCTCAGCTCCGGCGCGAGACCGACAAGCTCCCTGCCTGGCGTATCCTCTTCAACTTTCATCGCCCCGCGAGGACCGACAACCCAGATGCCCTCCGCAACCAGTACGAGGCTCTCTTCCGTCGCTCCTTCGGGGGTATCATCGCGCCAGTCGCCATCCCCGACACCGCCCTCATCCGTCGCTCAATCGACACAGGGGAGTGCATCACGCCCTCGCAGGCCAAGGCTCCGCTCCACGCCGCCATCGCCTCCCTCGCCGTCTACTGTGGCGTCGAACGCACTACTGGGAGGTTCTAGCCATGCCCAAGCTCACCATGACCACTCGCCCCGACAAGGCCGCCGTCAACAACTCCGGGGAGAAGGCCGTCGGCATCGAGCTCTACCTCGACCAGCTCACCAAGGCCGAGCCATTCTCCTCGCTCTTCTCGATCAAGGCCGAGGTCTTCGAGGCCATCAAGGCCGACATGGCAGTCAACGGCTTCGATCCCTCCAAGCCGGTCAACGTCTGGCGCAAGCCCGACGGCACCCGAATCCTGGTCGACGGCTACACCCGCGTCCGTGCCGCTGAGGAACTAGGCCTTCTTCGGGTCACCGCCTACGAGAAGACCTTTGCCTCCGAGGCTGAGGCCCTGGCCTACGCCATCCATACGCAGAAAGACCGCCGCAACCTCTCGGATGCCGAACTTCTCAGGCTCATCGAGCTTGTAGACCGGCCTCAGACGGGCTTCAACACCCCGGTAGCGCCAATCGGCGCTACCGAAGGCAAAGCCTCCAAGACAGCGGCCATAACTGCTGATGCCATAGGTATTTCGGCTCGTAAGGTGGAGCGGGCCAGGACCGTACTCTCCGACCCCGAAGAGGCCGTCGCCGTCCGTCGCGGCGAGAAGACCATCCATCAGGCGGCGGAGGCCGCCAAGGCCAAGCGGGCTATCTCTCCAGCTCCCGCCAAGAAGCGCGGCCAAAGCCCTGAAGCGCAGCAAGCCAACGATGAGGCGGTCGCCGAAGGGCTACGGATCATCGGGCTCCTTCATGAGCTCGTACAGCGAGATCACAGTGCTTCTCGGCGTCGGATCCTCCGCTCAACAATCAAGATGCTCCGTTCAGCCTTCTCGCAGACGAGCTGATTCCATAGTCTGGCTTGCTCCCCGACGATTCTTGAGGTACCATATGGCTGTTATACGTTCTCCGCGAATCTCTATCAGTAAAGGATTTAAGCAAGCGCCTATGAGCCTGATCAAATCTAAGCAGCGCGTCGCCGACCACGGGGAGGTCTTCACGCCTCCATGGATGGTCGAGGCCATGCTTGACCTCGTTAAGGACGAGACCGAGCGCATTGACTCACGCTTCCTAGAGCCCGCCTGTGGTAGCGGCAACTTCCTCGTCAAGGTCCTCCTGCGGAAGCTTGCCGCCGTAGAGCTCAAGTTCGGTAAGTCCGACTTCGAGAAGCGACACTATGCGCTACTTGCGCTGATGTGCATCTACGGCATTGAACTGTTGCCGGACAACATTGCCGAATGCCGAGCGAACATGCTTGAGATCCTTGCCGACTACCTGGCTCTAGAAGAATCGGATGAACTGTATCGAGCAGCCTATTACGTGCTGTCTCAGAATCTAGTTCATGGTGATGCCTTAACTATGCGCACAAGCGCCAGCCAGCCGATCACCTTCGCTGAGTGGGGGTATCTCGGTAAGGGCAAGTTTCAAAGGCGCGACTTCCGCTTTGACTCGCTCGCCCAGAGGTCAGCCTTCGACGGTAAGGATAGCCTTTTCTCAGATCTCGGGGATCATGAAATCTTCACACCGATTAAGACTTACCCTCCGATGACGGTGAGCGAGCTTGCTAGTGCTACGTCAGGCAATGCGTTGAAGGAAGTTACATGAGTGCTCAAGCGGGCTTTTCACTGCGCGGCCGTAATCCGGATGTCTTGACCTGTATCGCGAATCTCTCCAACGACGAGGTGTTCACGCCGCCTGAGTTTGCCAACAGGATGCTGGATGCTCTCACTGAGGCATGGGCGGCTAACCACCATGGTGCGGATATCTGGGGAGACAGTTCGGTCCGGTTCCTAGACCCGTTTACGAAGTCAGGCGTGTTTCTGCGTGAGATCACCAGCCGCCTAACCAAGGGTTTAGCGAACGAGATTCCGAACCTTGAGGCCCGGGTTGATCACATCCTCACCAAGCAGGTGTTTGGCATCGGCATCACCAACCTTACGAGCCTGTTAGCGCGCCGCAGCTTGTACTGCTCGAAGCACGCCAATGGCGAGCATTCAATCGCGAAGTCGTTCACAACGGACGCTGGGAACATTTGGTTCCAGCGCACAGAGCATCAGTGGATCGATGGCAAGTGCGCGCATTGTGGAGCAAGTCAGAAGACCTTGGATCGTGGTGAGGGGCTCGAGACCCATGCCTATGCGTTTATCCACACCAACGATATCAAGACGCGCGTTGCCGAGTTGTTTGGAGGAATAATGCAGTTCGACGTGATCATCGGGAACCCACCGTACCAGTTGGATGATGGCGGCTATGGCACAAGCGCCGCGCCGATCTACCAGTTATTCGTGCAACAGGCAAAAGCGCTCGAACCTCGTTATCTATCGATGGTTATTCCAGCCCGTTGGTTTGCCGGAGGCAAGGGGTTGGATGAGTTCAGAGAGTCAATGCTCATAGACGATCGCCTGCGTTCGATAGACGACTATCTCAGCGCAGCTGACGTTTTTCCAGGTGTGGGCCTCAAGGGCGGGGTCTGCTACTTCCTCTGGGACCGGGACAATCGAGGTCCGTGTCGAGTAGCAACCCATTTTAAAGACTGGCCTGTCTCGATAGCTAGCCGTTCTCTTCTTGAAGAAGGTGCGGACGTTTTTATCCGCTTCAATGAAGGACTATCGATACTCAAGAAGGTCGTTGCTGTCGAGAGTGGACAATCCCTATCAATATCGCTGCCTGAGAGCAAGCGATTCGACAGGCTTGTAAGCTCACTTCGACCTTTCGGTCTCCGCACATTCTTCCAAGGAAAGAAATCAGCTTCTCCGGGTGATGTAATGGTCTATCAGAACGGCGGCACGGGGTATGTCAGCCGGGAATCTATCTCATCGAGTACGCACCTCATCGACAAGTGGAAGGTTTATGTAGGACGGGCCGCTCCAGGAACCGGTAATAGGGATTCCTACCCTCATAGAATCATCAGCACCCCATTTGTTGGAGAGCCAGGAACCATATCTACTGAGACTTATCTCTGCATAGGACCATTGGATTCTCGAGTACAGGCAGAGAGCGTTCTGTCTTACCTTTCCTGTCGGCTAACTCGCCTCCTGATTCTCCTGCATAAGCCATCACAGGACACTACGCGCAAGGTCTATACCTTCGTTCCAACCCAGAAGTGGACGAAGGAATGGACGGATGAGGACCTCTACGCGAAGTATGGGCTTTCCGCAAGCGAGATTGCGTTCATCGAAAAGGTCGTCCGGCCCATGGATCTCTCTGGTGATGCTGCTAATGAAGTAGCGGACATAGATGATGATGAATAAGTCCATCGAGGACATCCTCGCGCCGAAGCCGGAAGCCCGGCCGCATATTTACGCCTATACCATTGACGATAAGGCGCATGAGGGGCTTCTCAAGATCGGGCAGACGACGCGGGACGTGAGGAAGCGTATCGCCGAGCAGGTCAAGACCGCTGCCATCAAGAACTACAAGATTGAGCTGGACGAATCAGCCGAGCGTGAGGATGGTACGATCTTTACGGACCATCAGGTGCGAGCGGCGCTCGTCAGAAAGGGTTTCGAGAACCCCGATTTGGAATGGATGCGATGCTCGGTCAAGGACATACGCACTGTTCTTACGGAATTACGTACCGGGCAGCAATTGACGGGAACGCACTCTGAGACTTTTAGGATGCGCTGGGAACAAGCTGAGGCTGTGAACAAGACCTACTCCTACTTCCGATCAATCTGGAATGAGGATGAGCATGCCGTTCCACGCTTCCTCTGGAATGCCAAGATGCGCTTCGGAAAGACCTTCACTACCTACCAGCTTGCCAAGAAGCTCGAGGCAAAGCGAGTGCTCGTAGTGACTTTCAAGCCAGCGGTTGAGGATGCGTGGCAGTCAGATCTTGAGTCTCATGTGGATTTCAACGGTTGGCAGTACCTCTCTCGCCACTCAGACAAAGATCCCTCCAAGATCGATCGCGAGAAGCCGATTGTTTACTTCGGTTCTTTTCAGGACTTACTTGGCCGAGATGATGTTGGGAATATCAAGCCCAAGAATGAGTGGATACACACCATCAATTGGGACCTTGTCGTATTCGACGAGTACCATTTCGGCGCGTGGCGTGAGACTGCAAAGGAGTTGTTTGAGGGCGAGGATGCGCCAGTCGCTAGGAAGGAGGCCAAGCTCGAATATGCCGAGGGCCTCGACAGCGTTAACGAGGATCTTAGCGTTCTTTCGGAGCAGGAGAGCGAGTTCCTCCCAATTACCACCAGGGCATATCTCTACCTCTCTGGCACACCGTTTAAGGCCCTGGCTACGGGGGAGTTCATTGAGGAACAGATCTTTAACTGGACGTACACCGATGAGCAGCGGGCCAAGGAAGAGTTCGTAGCCGAGCATCCTGGCCAATACAACCCCTACGGCGCGTTGCCGCAGATGCGTCTACTGACCTATCAAATGCCAGATGAATTGCTAGCTATTGCGAGCGGCGGAGAGTTCGATGAGTTCGATCTCAACGAGTTCTTCGCTGCATCCGATACAGGCACGAGAGCGGAGTTCAGCCATAAAGACGACGTGCAGAAGTGGCTGGACATCATTCGTGGCTCGTACGCACCTCGGGCGGTTGAGCAGCTCAAGACTGGAGGGAAGCCACCATTTCCGTACTCCGACACACGCCTCCTTCCTTATCTTCAGCACTCCTTCTGGTTTATGCCCAATGTGGCGTCCTGCCGGGCAATGGCGAACCTTCTGGCTGAGAAGCACAATACTTTCTGGCACGACTATGAGGTTGTAGTCGCCGCTGGTTCGTCGGCGGGCATAGGGCTTGAAGCGCTGCCTCCCGTACGCAAAGCCATCGGGAGCGGATTCGAGACGAAGACGATCATCCTTTCGTGTGGAAAGCTCACGACTGGTGTTACCGTGCCGCAATGGTCATCCATCCTAATGTTGCGCAACCTCAAGTCTCCAGAGACCTACTTCCAGGCCGCGTTCCGCGTGCAGTCGCCGTGGTCTATCAAGAACCCGAACGGCGACAACCCCAACGAGGAAGAGATCCTTAAGCCCGTTTGCTTTGTCTTCGACTTCGCCCCAACCCGTGCCCTACGGCAACTCTCGGAGTACGGAATCGGACTTTCTCCCAATGAGTCGAACCCGGAGAACGCCGTAAAGGAACTAGTGTCGTTCCTACCCGTATTGGCCTATGACGGGGCCAACATGACGCAGATAGATGCGGGTGGGATTCTCGACATCGCGATGTCTGGCACCTCGGCCACCCTACTGGCCCGGAAGTGGGAGTCCGCACTGCTCGTGAACGTAGACAACGATACTCTTCGACGTATCTTGGATAATCCAGAGGCTCTAGCTGCCGTGGAGCGCATTGAAGGCTGGCGGGCTCTCGGTGACAATATCATCGAGACAATCATCAACAAGAGCGAGAAGGTCAAAGAGCTGAAGAAAAAGGCTAAGGAGCGTGAGCTTTCAGATAAGCAGATGAAGGAGCTCTCCGATGAAGAGAAGGAGTTTAAGTCCAAGCGCAAGCTTGTGCAAGAGAAGCTGATCAAATTCGCCACGCGCATTCCAGCCTTCATGTACTTGACGGACTTCCGTGAGAATACCTTACAGGATGTGATCACGAAGCTGGAACCGGATTTGTTCTTAGCAGTCACAGGCCTGACGGTTAAGGACTTCCACTTACTCGTGAGCCTCAAGGTATTCAACACCGAGCAGATGAATCAGGCAGTGTTTGCATTCCGACGGTATGAGGATGCCTCGCTGCGATATACAGGCATCGAGAGTCACGCTGGACTAGCCAAATATGGGCTATACGATACTGTGGTAGCGGTAGAGTAGGCTATGCCCTATGAAGATCGCTTCCCAGAGCATGGAGTTCGATATAAGAATCTAGGTCTTCAGTATATTGGCTCTATAACTAAGGCCCCAGAGGATGATCTCATCCCCGGGGCCTTGCCGTTCCCGAACTGATAGCTATTAACTAAGAAGCTCTACGATTGGAGCTACCTCTACCTCGCAGCGATGCACCTTCGCGTACAGGAGTATTTGCTCCAGCGTAGCCTGCTTCTCAAAGGCATTCGGCTTATGTTGCTCTACAGCCTCTACGAATGCCTGAGTCGCTTCCTCATAAGCGTCTTGTAGGAGTTCCGCCTCTGCTAGAGTCGCATCAATCCACCAGGATTTGCCCTTGTTATTTCCCCAGGCGCTGACGATGTAACTGGCGAGTTTGGTCCCTCTCCCGGTTTCTCCGCCGCCGATTATCTTGTAGAGATATGCTGCGTTGATGACGGGGTAGTAGTTGTCAATCTCTATGCGGAAGGCCTCCAGATACAGGTTCTTCGCCCGGTGCAGTAACTCGAAGTTCATAGCCGCAGGGTCAAAGTCCGCATTTCCAGCATAGAGCGCGCGCCGCTTGTACTGCGCAGCTAACATGGAGAGTGTCTCCGCATCGTGGTGGCCAGCTTGCCAGAGGCCATAGACCACGTCGGACGCATCTTCATATCGGCCAAGTCTTGTCAGGACATTCGCTTTGATCTGGAGTAGCCGAACCTTGTGACGCATTGGGTACACGTTGATGCCATCTACTTGGATCGTAAGCCGCTCAAGGTGTTCGACCAATGCGAGGGATTCGGTGTACAGCCCTCGTTTCTTTTCAAGATCAGCGACCTCGAGCAGGAACATCGGGCTCGATATCGATTCGTCGATCCGGTCGACTAGCTCACGAAGCGTTTCCGTATTTGGAGCGGCCTTGTAGAACTTCAGCCGGTCGATTTCCTCTTCGGATAGTGGCGCGACATCCGGCAGATAGCTCAAGAGATCCTGTTTGAAGACCTTGTCGATGATCTGCGCAGGCTCCCTCTGGCGAGCCAGACGGAAGACCTCTCGTTCGCCGAAATCTTTCGCGAGCGTGATCACTCCCAGAACATCGAACTTGACATCAGGTTTCCCCGCAGGAAGTCTCTCTATGGCTTCCTTGAAGTCGGACGTGACAAATATCTCGCCTGCGCGGGTGACTGGCTCGATCCGGGCTGTGGTATTGACGTTAACGCCGAGGATGTTGATGACGCCCAGCAGAGGGTCATCGAACACTTCAACTTCTCCGAAGTGGCCTGCGATCCTTGGTTGGAGCGTCGGCAACCCTATGGCCTCGAAATCAAAGGCCCTGTAGAAGTCCCGGTACTCGAGCATGAAGTCCACTGCGTATTTCCCGGAGGTGAACGCCGTGAAGATCGCATCGCCCCACGTGTTCCAGGTAAGGGCGACGTTCTTCTCCTTGAACCTGCCGACCTTCTGGCTAAGGGGTGCGAAGAGCGCTTTCTGGACAGCCGCTACCTGTTCCTCGCCGAGCTTCGAGAACCCCTTGAGGTCGGAGAAGACAATGAACGCATGGCAACGCATACTCATACATAGTCGCGTATGGCCTGGATGATGCTGGCGCTGTTCCAATTGACCATGACGTTGGCGTTGTCCGTCACAATCTGGGGGACGCGCTCCTGGCCCCATGGCCGAACCCCGATGATTGTTTTCCCGAGTCGTTTGGCTTCATTGATCTCGTACTCAATCCAATCGCTGTGTGCTGCGTACATACCAGCAAGAATGATGATGCCCTGGGCTGGGTTGATCTGCCTCGTAAGGCACGCCCTAAGGCCGGCCGTCGTTTTCTCGGTGCAACTATCGCCGCTTGGTACGCTGTAGTTGTAGTAGTCGAAGTTCGGTTCCGCATCGAACCATTCGATCAGCTTATCGTAGTGTTCGTCGTACCGCCAGGCATGGCTGATGAACAGATGTCGCTTCTTGAGCTCGGGCATTTTTACACTCCTTGAGATGAATTTTGGTCTAGCATAGGATATCTCTGTTCTTTTCAGAGGTCAAGAAAACCTGCCTCCTTCCTGAGGACTTCAATAGCTCCGGGGAGGGAGCCTCTTCAGGCTTGAACCAGATTCCTAATCTGTCAATGTAATGCGTTCTCAGGACTCTGTTGACTCTCTACTGATATTGGAGATCCATCCCCTAGGAGGCCTCCAATGTTACCAGTATCGCCATTCTCCACCCCGCCCCGCGAGGAGCCGATTCCTATCGCTGTCGAGGTCCAGAAGCAGACCCTTCTCGACTACCTAACCGCTTTCGGCCTCGCCTGCCAACTCACTCAGGAGGAGAAGCTCCAGTTCATCGAAGTCGCCCATGCGTTTGGGCTGAATCCCTTCAAGCGCGAGATCCACGTCGCTGTCTATGGCGAGGGCGAGTACCGCCGCATGTCGATCGTTGTCGGCTACCAGACCTACCTTGACCGTGCCGAGCGTACCGGTCAGCTGGACGGCTGGCGGGCTTGGGTCGAAGGCCAGGGCGAGGACATGAAGGCCCTCGTCGAGATCCATCGGAAGGACTGGAACTCACCCTTCGTTCACGAGGTCTACTGGAAGGAGGCTGTCCAGCGGAAGCGTGATGGTACTCCTACTTCCTTCTGGTCCAAGATGCCCCGCTTCCAGTTAAAGAAGGTGGCGATCTCCCAAGGCTTCCGCCTCGCCTTCCCCTCGGAGCTCGGAGGCCTGCCCTACGACCCGGCCGAGCTCCCCGACGCCGAGAGCGCGATGCCAGCCGCCACAACCTCAGAGACTCAGCGCACCGAAGCTGTAACCAAGCCCGAAGTCCAAGCAGCCGGGCCTGCGACGCCTGCACCGGAGCCCGTACCGATCCAACTCGTCAAGCTCGGCGTCCCTCTACAAGCTTCGCCAGTCGCTGGCTCCATACTCGCGGGTGGACCGCGCCAGTCCTATCAGGACCCCTATCCCGACGAGAGCCGCGATCAGCTCCTCGAGCGCCTTGAGTCTTATCTCGCCGAGCATGCCGAGGCCTTCACCGACCGTCATTACGAGTGGGTCATGGACAAGGCGCATAAAGCGAAGGACCGCGAGGGCGTCCTCAAGATGCTTTCTTATTCCGCCAAGGTCGTGAAGAACGGGGCCGCCGTAGCGGGCGCCTCGGCCTAAGCCGCATCAATCTGGAGACACCCAAATTATGAACTTCCTCACCGTCGAGAAGAAGCGCCAGCTTGCCTGGAAGCTCACGACCAAGACCCTGCCCCGGGAAGCCAAAGTCCCGGGGCTCTTCGGCTCACGCATGTTCCCATTCTGCCTGCCCCTTGAGCACGCGGGCCTCAACCTCTACTCCGAGATCCGCGAAGAGGTCCTCGAGCTCTTCGCCCGTCTCGGCATCGTCTGGCACACCTCGGCCCTGCCGGGGCTCCCGACCAACCACCTCTGCAGCTCCCAGGTCCTTTGCGTCAACAGCCTCGCACCTTTCCTGCATCGAGCAGAGGCTCTCGCCGAGTTCCTCCGCCCATTCTTCCCCGACCTCGCGCGGATTCTACCCGTGGAGGAGGATCGCTTCGTCGCTTTCGAGTTCATCGATCCCGACAACCTCCTCGGGGAGGTCCCCAAGCTCGGCATCGCACGGCATCGAGGCGCGGGGAACACCAGTATCGACGCGGCGATCCTTTATGAGACTATAGACGGGGACCGCGTCATGCTCTTCATCGAGTGGAAGTATTCCGAAAGCTACCCTTCGGTTTACAAGCGCTTCAGGACCGATGGTACTGATCGGGTCGAACCCTACCGGCATCTCTTCCACGGGCCTCTTACGCCTTTCAACCTCGAACTCGCGGGCCGGATCGAAGAGTACATGTACGAGCCCTACTATCAGGCCATGCGCCAGCAGCTCCTGGCCACGCAGTACCGGGAGTTCGGTTCACCGCATGTCGACCAGGTCCGCCTCGTCCACGTCGCCGTCACCCAGAACCATGGCCTCAGGGCCGTCACCTCGCCCCGCTTCCGGGAGTTCGGTTCCGACTTCTACGAGACATGGAAGAAGCTCCTCATCGAGCCCGAAGACTTCATCCTCATCCCGACCGAGGAGCTCTTCCGGAGTTTCCCCATTGAGCGCCATCGTGAACTTGAACCCTGGTTCGGCTACATGAAGTCCCGATACGCCTTCCTCCGCTGACGATGAAGCCCGCTCCCTCATGGGCGGGCTTTCCCATCCCGAATAGCCGGGGGGTGTTTTAGGGCAACGCGATAGGGGGTACGCCCTTTTGGCGCGCCAGAGTACTCGCTATCGCGTCCCTGTTCGCCCTCTTTGACCGACTCGCGAGGCCATCATGCGCAATAGCTCCTCAATCAATCCATCCTCAGGCATTCCCATGGACTCAGGCAGCTTTCCGGCCGAACGGCTACTCCGCCGCTATGCCGCCTCCCTAGTCAGAAGGCTCACCCTCGATGAGGATTCCATGGCCTTCTACCTCTCCCTTCTCGATGATGAGGAACTCCACGACCTGTTCGCGGACCTCCGTGCCCGCGCGACCTCAGCTTCCGGCCTGATGCACATACCATCCTATGATCGTAGGATGATCGGGCACCAGCTCCTCAACGTTGTTTTCGACGATACCACGAACCTCACGCCGTCCTACTTCACTGGGATGATCTTCGAGCGCTTCCATCGTGAGGCCGATAGTCCAATGCCTCTGGAGTCGCTCCCACCGCCTGCGGCGACCCTTGTCGAGCTCATGGAGCTTTCGAGCGTCGAACTCGCGGTCCTCGCATTCTTCTTCCTGCTCTCGGTCTCGGGGGAACTGGGGCGACTCTTCGAGGCCTACGCGACCATTCGCCGCCCTGGCTTCATCGCGCTTTGCGCAGGTCTCCAGGTCCGGGAGGTCGTGGAACTGATCTCCGAGACAGGCCGCCTCTACCGGCTCGGCCTTCTCGTGGTGAGCCAGTATAATTCCATCGACTCCAAGCTGGCTGACCTTGTTGCCCGCGCCTTCCTCGGCACGGCGCCACTCCCTTTGCACTCGAGCTACACCTCGACGCCCATCGATCCGCCCTATCCTCTTGCGAGCTTCGGAGTGGACGAAAAAGACCTACGCATCCTGCAAGGCCTCCTTTCCTCGGATGCTCCCGTGAACGTGCTGCTTCATGGAGTGCCCGGCACCGGCAAGACGGAACTCGCGAAAGCTCTTGCCCTGGCCGTTGGCAAGACGCCTCGCTTTCTGTCGATCCCTTTCTCCGATCGGGGATTCCAGGATCGCCGTCTTATCCTCCATCTAGTCCCGCGCATGATCGACCGTACTCGAGAGCTCCTCGTCATCGACGAAGCCGACGGCCTCCTCAACGCCCGCTCCCATGACGAGCGCAAGGATCTCGCGGACAAGGCCTACCTCAACCAGTTCCTCGATACCGTGCCCAGCACGGTCCTTTGGATCACCAACACCCTCGGCTTCTCCCACGAATCCGTACGCCGTCGCTTTGCTTTCTCGCTCCGCTTTGAGGCTCTCTCCGCCAAGACGAGGAAGTTCGCCTGGTCCTCCGTCCTCACGGGCCGCCAGGACCTCGTCTCCCCGCGCTTCATCGAGGAGGCTGCCCGCCGCTTCACGGTCAATACCTCCGGCATCGCCCAGTCCGTCTCTCTGCTCCGAAAGCTCGATCCCGAAGGCCTTCTCTCCGCTCCCGACCGCGAGGCCATGCTCACCCGCTTCCTAGAGCGCCATCAGGAACTCATGACCGGGCAGAAGCCCAAGCCGCCCATCCCGGTGGTCGACACCTATGACCCTGCTGTCCTCCATACAGATGTTCCTCCAGATGCGATCCTCGAAGCCATCCGTATGTTCTACGAGCGGCGACAGCCCGGCGACCGATTCTCCATGAACCTTCTCTTTCACGGCCTTCCGGGGACGGGGAAGACGGAGCTCGCCCGCTTCCTCGCCGAGACTCTCGACCGAGAGCTCATCCAGCGCCGGGCCTCCGATCTCCTTTCCATGTGGGTCGGCGGGACCGAGCAGGCCATTGCCCAGGCCTTCAGGCAAGCCGAAGCCGCCGACGGCATCCTCCTTCTCGACGAAGCCGACAGCCTCTTCCTGAACCGCGCTCAGGTCCACCACTCCTGGGAGCGCTCGCAGACCAACGAACTTCTCACCCAGATGGAGAGCTACTCGGGCGTCCTCGTCTGTTGCACGAACCTCCTCGGAATGCTCGATTCCGCTGCCCTTCGGCGCTTCGCCTTCAAGGTGGGCTTCAAACCGCTCTCCAAGGATGGCCGTATCACGCTCTTCCGGCGTTACTTCCCCGAGGTTGAGCTCTCGATTGAGGCAGTCGAGAAGCTTGCGAGGCTAGACGGACTCACGCCAGGGGACTTCAAGGCAGTGCGTATGAGGATGCGATTCTCGACCGCACTGGAGGCGATGGCAGTCGTCGGGTCCTTGGCGGAAGAGTGCGGGTATAGGATAGACGAGAGACGAATCGGATTCACCACCTCGCCTATCTCATGTTGATCTTTGATAGCATGTCGTATTGGTTCCTGGCCTAGATTCTGCCAGCAGCACGCATTGTGATATTATGTGACATTTTCACATTATATCGCTAAAATACTTGATACATCTATATAATTGATGTACATTATGTGACGGATGGCGTCATGCTCATACGTTTTTCTGTCAAGAATCTCTATTCCTTCAATGAGGAAGCTCAGTTTAGCATGGTCGCTGGGAAGACCCAAGCTCATAAGGACCATATCGCGGCTGGGTTCAGGTCTTCCGATCCCAAGCTCCTTAAATCCGCAGTGATTTATGGCGCCAACGCTGCCGGCAAGTCGAACCTGGCTAAGGCCCTGTTCCTTGCCCAGCAGGTGATCCTCGGCGGAATGCGTATCGGAGCGGAACTTCCCCGTTTGCCATTCCGGCTATGCTCGGCTTGTAGCTCCACACCCTCGTCAGTCGAGTTCGAGTTGCTCCTCGAAGACTCCGCATACTCCTATGGCTTCACCTTCCTTTCCAGTCATATCGTTGAAGAATGGCTCATCCGCATCGGCCCTTCCTCGGAGAAGGAAGTCTTCAGGAGGACCAGCGATTCAGCCACGACCTCTATCGAGTTTGGCCCATCCTTTTTGCCTAGTGCGAAAGAGCGTCAGTACTTCGAGTTCCTGGCGCGCGGGACTCGTCCTAATCAGCTCTTCCTGACTGAGGCCGTGGCTCGCAATGTCAAAGATCCTTACGCGAAAGTCTTCGATTGGTTCGCCAACGTCCTGACGGTGATCTTTCCTCACACCGTTTTAAACCAACGCGAATCCCTGATTCGATCGGATGCCTCCCTTCGTTCGTCCTATGAGGAGTACTTCAAGTCCTTCGATCTCGGACTCGCAGGTCTCCGCGTGATCGAGACGGATCTTGATATTCTTGCTCCGGGGATGCCCGAAGCGATGAAGAACGATCTCCGCAGCCAACTAGGCCCTGGCAAGGCCATCCAAATGCTCAACCCAGCAACCAATACCAAGATCATCATCATGAAGAAGGACGGAGGAGAGCTCGTCGTGCTCCGCTTGATCCTTCTGCATGAGGACGAGAACAACTCGCCGGTTGAGTTTGATATCCAGGAAGAGTCCGACGGAACGCAAAGACTTGTGGATCTCATCCCTGCGCTGGTTCAGTTTCAGAATGCCGAGAAAGTCTTCGTCGTCGATGAGCTCGATCGCAGCCTCCACCCGACTCTATCCAGGAGTTTTTTCGAGGTATTCTACGCTAAGTCCAACCCACGATCCCAACTCATCGCTACAACCCATGACTTGGACTTGCTCGACCTCGACTTGTTGCGGAAGGATGAGATCTGGTTCGTCGAGAAGGACAAGCAGGGCTCTTCCCGGGTGTATTCGCTCGAGGAGTTTAAGCCTCGCTTCGACAATGATATCCGAAAGGGGTATCTCCTCGGTCGTTTCGGGGCTATCCCTGTTATCCGAAAACCGCATGGTTTGGGGTGGTGATCAACATGCCACGCCGCAGCTTTACTCGACGAAGCGGATACCGCGATTCCCGGCTCATAGTGATTGCGAGCGAGGGCACAAGAACAGAACCAGCCTACTTTGAGGCTCTGCGCGATTATCTTCTGACTAGCCCGAGTCGCGTGCATGTCGAGGTTTTACGGCGAGAACCCGGAAGCCCCTCGGCTCCTGAATATGTCATTGAGCAGCTGGATTCCTTCAAGCGCAGCTGGAAGCTATCATCCGACGACGAACTCTGGGCTGTCATCGACTACGATCGATGGGGCGAGGCGAAGTTGTCGACTGTTGCCACGGCGGCAAGCCAAAAGAGCTACCATCTAGCCATTTCACGGCCGTGCTTTGAGGTTTGGCGGCTTCTGCATTTCGAGGACCTAAGTCTGCTCCCTGCGGTCGATCGTGAAGCCTTGGATCAGGGCGGCTGCGACGCGATCACCAAGCGCGTGAGGCAGGCATGTGGTGCGTGCGGGAAGAACATGGGCGATGTTTATAATGAGCCCCGATATTAGGACAGTAAAAGAACGGAAATAATATGGACCGCTCCTCCTTGCAGAAAAAGAACAAGGAGGCGTAGAGTTTGAGTATGAGAAAGCGGTACGACAAAGAGTTTAAGGCCAAAGTAGCCTTGGAAGCCCTAAAGGGTGAAAAAACAATGCAGGAATTGGCAATCACGTATTCTGTCCATCCCAATATGATTGCACTTTGGAAACGGCAGCTTATGGAGAATGCCGCAGCCCTTTTCGAGAAAGAAGGCAAGAATAAAGCTACAGAAGAAGCTGCTCGGCAGAAGGATGAACTCTTTAAGCAGATAGGCCAACTCCAGGTAGAGAACGAGTTTCTAAAA
>Ga0208462_1000790_pt1 | contig 26814 bp, 16 predicted proteins | sample AD_SCU001_MetaG_FD_184452 | JGI IMG/M metagenome (GOLD analysis project Ga0208462, IMG submission 184452) | Active sludge microbial communities of municipal wastewater-treating anaerobic digesters from China - AD_SCU001_MetaG (SPAdes) (version 2) | ecosystem: Engineered > Bioreactor > Anaerobic...
ATATACATGAAAGACTGCGGCATTGCAAGCATAATCGCCGTATATTATCAAATATGCTGCTGTGTTATCCCTTCTTTGGTAACTGCTATTTACTCAAAACTATACCGTAAGTCCGACAGACTCCTAGCTGAAGGAGGGTTTACAGACAAATGACTGTTATCGAAGAACTACGGAGAAAGGCTTTATTACTTGACCAGGCGGCAATGCTCCTTAGGCGGGATGCGGAATGGTATGAATCCGAATCGATACGGTTGCGCAATGAAGCGGCGCGAATGGATGCGAAACATGAACTTTTATCCAAAAGCAATAAAAAGCAAGATTTTGTAACTTTGGGGAGTCCCATACATGAATAACGAAGGATGGGTAAAGATGTGGAGAGGGCAATTTTCCCACGAAATTTCGAATCAAAAGCCGTGGTGTGATGGCTATGCATGGACTTTTTTGTACAGTGCCGCAAATCATAAAGATGGAATTGCTAACTTTCGCAATCAATATATTCGCGTGACGCGTGGTCAGTTGCTGACTTCGAAACTCAAGTTACAGGCTATTTTCGGTTGGTCACGACGACGATTGGACTCTTTCTTAAAAGCCCTGGAAATACAAAAAATGTGTACGATCAGAACGACAAACAGATTTATAGTCATAACTATTCAAAATTATGACCTTTATCAATCAAAAGTTGATGACGGTGAACGAACAGAAGTACACCCAGGCGTACAAACAGGTGATGAACAGGTTACCACAATCAAAAAAATTAATAAGAAGATAAGAAGTAAAGAAACCCCTGTGGATTTTTCTTCTAAAATATCCGAACGGCGGGGAAGATATCCCGATCAGGATTTAATCAACCAGGCTTTTCAGGCCATTCAATCAACCCGAAGATCAAATAGTATTGCCGATAGTGTGAAGTTAAACATCCTTCAGGCATGGGAACGATACCCGGTTGAATCGGTCCTGGCAGGAATTCGGGTCTATCTTTCAAAGAATTATGCTGCCCAGGGGAAAAAAGAAAACTATCTTCTGGCAATTATCCATGGGAACGCAAACCAGAAATCGACAACCAGTAGTACCGCCGAAACAAGAAGTATTTCTCCAGAACCACAGGTTTTTTCCTGTCAACGTTGTGGTATGCGAATCATCGTCAAGGCTGACCTCACGGAAGATGGTTGTGTTTACTGCCAGAATGAATTCAATGAGGTACGAGCATGAACGATTTTCGGATACCGCCAAACAATCTTGATGCGGAACGGGCTGTTATTGGAGCCCTTATGCTGGATAATAGCGCATTAAACGAGGTTTTGTCTATTTTATCCACAGATGGCCAAGACTTCTATCATACTGCGCATCGCACGATTTTTCAGATAATCGTGGGGCTTATTGATAAAGGTAGCATTGCCGGCCTTGTGACAATTTGCGAAGAGCTAAAAAATAATGGAACTTTGGACAAAGTTGGTGGGACAACATATATCGCAGATATTGCCGACAATACTGTTTCAGCAGCGCATGTCCGGCATTATGCGGCAATTGTAAGAAACAAATCAATAGAGCGTCAACTTCTCACAGAATTTCAACGCATGGTTGATTTGGTTTATTCACCTGGCGACGACACGCAGGCCAAAATAGATGAGGCAGGCCGTACAATTTTAGCTCTTAAACTAGACACCACCAAAAATACAATTTGTGCTGCACGAGATGTCGCCAAACAAACCTTTAATAATATTGAATTTTACCATAAACAAGGCGGCGGCTCAATTACTGGAATTTCAACAGGGCTGCATGATTTTGACTCTATTACTGCAGGTCTTCATGGCGGTGACCTGATCATTATCGCCGCTCGGCCCGGTATGGGCAAAACAGCCTTAGCCTTAAATATAGCAGCCCATGCGTCCTTGGAAAATCATATTCCTACACTTATTTTTTCTCTCGAAATGTCCGCACAAAGTAACATGATGCGGATCTTTGCAAGACAAACAGGAATAGATAGTCGCCAACTACAGCGAGGCTTCGTCAAAAAGAATCAATGGGAAAGCCTTACGGCCACTGTTTCCCGGATTGCAGGCAGTCCACTCTTCATAGACGACAAGGTAGACCAGACACCCACAGAAATTCGAGCAAAAGCGCGACGTCTTAAGGCAGAACACGGATTAGGTTTATTAATTATCGATTATATCCAGCTTGTGCATATTTCCGGACGGCACGACTCACGAGAGCAGGCCGTAGCGGAAATCAGCCGCACCCTCAAAGCAATTGCGCGGGAATTAGATATTCCGGTCATTGGTCTATCGCAGCTAAACCGCCAGGTTGATGGCCGGTCAAACAGGCGACCCTTGCTGTCTGATCTTCGGGAATCAGGTGCCATTGAGCAGGATGCGGATATTGTCGCACTTATTTACCGTGACGATGTCTACAACAAATCAGAAGATAATCCGGAAAAGGGAATTGCGGAAATTGATATTGCCAAACACCGGAACGGAGCGACGGGAGTAATCAAAGTGCGTTTTGACGCAAGGACGCAAGAGTTTCAGAACTTAAAAATTTAAGCCGGCTATCGAAATAGATTGGAATTAAAACTGAAACGAAATCGAACAGATTAGAGGTAGTAAAATGGCATTAAATAATCGGCAAATCAAAGCAATCCCGGTTTTTATAGGCTGCGATAGTATGGAAGATGCGGCGCGACAGATCGGTATTACAAAAGGTACTTTATACCAATGGTTAAAACAGGATGAATTCATCAAAGAAGTGCAAATCGCAAGGAAGAAACTTTTGGATAAGGCAATGAATAAACTGACGAATGTTTCTATGAAGGCGGTTAACACTTTGGAAAAGTTGCTGGATGCCGAGTCCGAGGCTGTCCGAAGAGCGGCGGCAAACGATATTTTAGGCCATGCCTTGAAGCATAGGGAACTTTCGGAAATTGAAGATAGGCTTGAGAGTGTTGAGAAAATCGTTATGGAAAGGAGAACTTATAAATGAAGAGCAATATTTTAAAAAGGATCAAAAATTTGGAAAATGGATTGAAGTCGGGGAAGAAGATTCCGTTTTTGTATTACAAATACCCTGTATTCCTTGGTAGTAACAGAGACAGCGAAGAAGCCAAAGAAGCGCGAGCACAAGCCGCATTACAGAAAAAGTTTGAGGAAGTAAGCCAGGAACGCGGCGAAAAGATCACAGAAGAAGACGTGGAGGTGATTGTTGGTATCCGGCAGTTTTTTGACAAAGATGAAGAAAGGAGCGCGATAGTATAATGAATAACTTAAAAAAACGAGTAGAAAAAATCGAAGATAAGCTTTTGGATGATGAGAAATATCTCAATGCCGAGGATATACGCCTGATTTTATCCGGTTTGCCTATCGAATATGCTAATCTTGTCAGGGAGAAGATTTTAACCGGCGACTATCAGGAAACAACACCGAGACTCCGCTCGATTGAAGAACGGCGGGAGGAAATGGAACTAATCTTACAATTAATCGAACCATCAAACGCCGCACAAGTCCGCCAAAGGCTGGAGGCGCGAGGGTACCGACCAGGGTAGGAGTAAAAGTATGAATGAACTTAAATTGATAATTACCGGGTCGTTACGAATCAAAAAAAATCCCGAGGAATTTTACACTGCATCAAGGGGCATTACAATCGTACTTCAGATCAATGGCAAGGGGAAGAAATTGCGGCATCTCATAAAAGACCATAGGGATAAAGAGAACGACTGGTACATGCCTCGTTAAGTTGACCTTACTCAAGATTGTATGACTTAAAATACAAACGTGCCAGGTGAATTTTCTGATCAGATAATAGAATTCATTACCAGCCAATTTTTACCCAGCTGTTTTACAACTGTCCTTCCTGTAACCGAGCATCTGACATTCTTGACAATGGGAACTGAATAAAAGCGATAGTCAACCGAAAATTAACCAACCGGAAAAGAATCTTTATATAGATGAATTCGGTGTGGATTAACGCCATCATTAAGGACTGCAAAATTATATATCCTTTAAGCAAAGCCGCTGCGAGAGCAGTGCAGATATGATGGTCAAAACTAAATAGCGATAATAGGTCAATATTATTTACAATTGTTAGTTTTAATTCTAAAACAATTATGATATGAACCGGTTCGATAAAACAGGTCCGTTTGCATAATGGAAATATTCGTACGATTGCTTAGGCGATAAATATTGGGATTCTGCCCAGGATCGCATCATTTTCTTAAAGGACTTCTAAATATGCAAAAAGCCGTTGATATTTTTAACCTTCATAAAGATATAATCGAAGACTATAAAAGTTTTGTTAATAGCTTTATCAATATCAAGGATACCACCCTTCGTTCATACGTTGAATCTGAGATAAACAGGGGTAAATTCTGGCCTGAGCCGCTCATACAGTTCAATCCCTCCTTTAAACGTGGCACATCAGTACAGGCATTATGTAACAACGGAACCCTCCATCCGGAAATTGAAAATATTTTCAAGGGATTTTCTCTATTTCAGCATCAGGTCGAAGCGATCACGAGGGGTGCTGCCGGTTTTGATTATGTTGTTACATCAGGAACAGGATCAGGCAAGTCGCTAATTTTTCTGGCAACCGTTTTTGACTACCTGCTGAAGCATAAAACCAGCAAAGGTATCAGTGCCGTTATTGTATATCCCATGAATGCCTTGATTAATTCTCAAACGGAGGAAATCAGGAAATTTGAGGATAACTATGAAAAAGTTACGGGCAAGCCCTTCCCGTTGACCTCTGCACAATACACGGGGCAAGAGGGACAAGATAAACGGGAGAGCATTAAAAAAAAACTGCCGGATATCATCCTGACAAATTACATGATGCTGGAACTCATTCTTACCAGATCGCAGGAACATATTATCAGGAACTCAATCTATGAAAATTTGAAATATCTTGTCTTTGATGAACTTCATACATATCGGGGACGACAGGGTTCAGACGTCGCTCTCCTGATCAGACGTATAAAAGCGCAGTCGAAAAATAAGATCACATGCATTGGAACATCCGCAACGATGGTATCAGGCGGAGACATTTCGCAACAAAAAGAGCAAGTTGCAAAAGTGGCACAAAAGATATTCGGGGCTGCATTTGAAAATGATCAGATTATCAATGAATCACTATCCCGATGTTTTGAGTATGATGGATTGCCGCCGACCGCTGATCAATTAAGGCACGTCCTGCAAAGTGGCATAAATACGAATAATGACGAAGTTGCGCTAAAAAAATGCCCGCTTGCGATTTGGCTGGAGAACACGATTGCGCTATTTGAATCGGACGGTCTGCTTTTCAGAAACAAACCCATGCAGTTTTCTGCGATAGTTTCCAAACTCAACCAGGATACAAGCCTTGATGAATTAATTTGCGAAAAGGGTTTGCGCGATTTATTACACTGGATAACCAATGTTAACAAAAAGCTGGTTGCTGATCAAAAAAGCACTTATCTGCCATACAAAATTCATAATTTCATCTCTCAGACTGGAACTGTTTATGTATCACTGGATGATGAAGATAAGCGTATCATCAGCCTTGATCCCGTAAATCATCACGGACATGGAGATGAGAAGATTCCTTTATTCCCTGTTGTTTTCAGTAGAATTTCCGGTCATGAATTTCTTTGTGTTAATAAGAACTTGGATCAAGAAACATTGACCCCCAGAGAGTTTCGGGAAATAGCCGATGAAGATGAAGAAAATACAATGTCAGGATATCTGATCCCCGGTGCCGACATATGGGATATTGAGAGTGATCCGGAACAATTGCCGGATGCCTGGGGTAAATTTGACGCTTCCGGAAAATACAAACCAAGTAAAGACTATCGCAACAGGCTTCCCCAAAAAATCTATTACAACAATAAGGGCAAATTCTCAGACACGCAACCGCTTGCATACGAAGGCTGGTTTATGCCGGCAAAGCTTCTCTTTGACCCGACCAGCGGTACGATCTATGATACAAAAACCAATGAAGGAACAAAACTTACCCGCCTGGGCAGTGAAGGACGGAGTACATCAACAACTGTTCTATCATTCTCTATTTTAAAACACTTAACTCGATACGGTTTTGATTTTGCTGATCAGAAACTTTTAAGTTTTACTGACAATCGTCAAGACGCAGCTCTTCAGTCCGGACATTTTAATGATTTTGTCAAAGTTGTTCAGCTCAGGTCGGCCATCTATTACGCTCTCTTAGGTGAAAAGGAGCTGAATCATGCCAATATTGCCCAGGCTATCTTCGATGCACTGAAGCTGCCGCAGGGGGAGTATGCCCAGCATCCGTCAACTTTCCCATCAGGTATTAGGGACAATGAAAATGCGCTGAAGGATTTGATCACCTACAGAGCCTTATACGATTTACGGCGGGGTTGGCGTGTCATTCTTCCGAATCTTGAGCAATGTGCTTTGCTGGAAATCGAATATAAAAATCTGCAAGAAAATTGTGAATCGGATGAAAGCTGGCAACCAGTTCCTTTTATAAACAACCTCTCATCTCTTGAACGTTCCGAAATTATTTACAATGTTTTGGATTACTTCAGAAAGGCCTACGCCTTATTCAGCAACGAATATTTAACCCCGACAGCCATTGACGAGAAGAGTAGGGATATAAACGAAAAGCTTAAAGCACCTTGGACATTAGGTGATAATGAACGGGTAAATTATCCTTATCATTTGCGCTATGAAGCGCTCAAAGCCGGGCGTAAAATTATTTACACTCAAAGTGTCGGTGCCAACAGTGTTCTTGGTAAATACCTGCGCAGTGAAGCAAAAAAAAGAGATATTATTCTGAAAGGCGACGCCTATAATAATTTTATCAAGGTGCTGCTCGATTTACTGGTTCAAGCAGGCTGGCTCCATGTCAGCCAAACAAAAAACAAAGATGGTGATGACACCAATATTTATCAATTGAGAGTTGACACCATCATATGGCGTCTTGGCAATGAAAAGAACATCCGGCAGGACTCCGTTAAAAACAGACCATATAAACGTGTTGAACAAGAACCGAATCTATTTTTCCAGAACATCTACAAAACAGATTTCCGGCAACTAAAACCTATTTACGCTAGGGAACACACCGGGCAATTATCCAGTGATGATCGAATAGAAAGAGAAGGTGAATTTCGTGAGGGGAAATGCAGCGCACTTTTCTGCTCGCCAACTATGGAATTGGGCATTGACATTTCCAGTCTGAATGTAGTGCACATGCGTAACGTGCCACCCAACCCGGCCAATTACGCGCAGCGTAGCGGCCGCGCGGGCAGAAGCGGACAAGCGGCGCTGGTGTTTACAAATTGTTCCGTATATTCACCCCATGACACGCATTATTTCAATCATGCTCCGGATATGGTGGCGGGTATTGTCGCGCCACCCAGGGTTGACCTGGAAAATAGAGAATTGATCACATCTCATTTGAATGCCATTTACCTGGCCAGAGTTGGTTTGGCAGAGCTCAACGAATCGCTTATTGACACCATGGACGACATTCCGTCTAAAAATCTTCCGCTCAAAGATATTGTCCTGGAAAAATTACAAATTAACGATGCAGAAAAAAATGAGATCAAGGACGTCTTCAAAAAAGTTGTCCTTGATATTGTCCACGAGCCTGATAAACTTTCCTGGCTAAACGATGAATGGATAGACACGACCATCAATTCTGCACCAAACAACTTTGATCGGGCGTTAGACCGCTGGCGAAAGCTTTATAAGGCAGCCCAACGACAGCTTGCCGAAGCCCTGCAAATCATTGAAAGCAATCTTTACAAGCAGACATCCGAAGAGATGCGCGAAGCGCTGAGAAATCAGGCACAGGCACTCAGACAACGAGACATCCTTTGCAACCGGTTGTCATCGAAAAACAACAGCGTCTCTGAATTTTATCCGTTCCGGTACCTTGCCGCGGAAGGTTTCCTGCCAGGCTATAATTTTACAAGGTTGCCCATTAGAACCTTTATTCCTGTGGGCGATAGTGGCGAATATATATCACGTTCCCGTTTCATTGCGCTCAGGGAATTTGGCCCCGGCAATATTATTTATCATAATGGCGGCAAATACATGATCGAACAGATGCTTGCACCAGAGATCGATAAAGGCATACAGAAAGCGAAAGTATGCAAAAGCTGTGGATATTTGTATGCCGGCGTTGATTATGACACCAATCCGTGCTCTTTCTGCAAAGCGTCTTTATCGGACGGAAGTGATAAAGAAACTTTCGTTCATTTACTTGAGCTTTCCGAAACACGTACCAAGCCGATGGAAAGAATTACCTGCGAAGAAGAAGAGCGATTATCGCGTGGTTATGAAATAGATACATTCTTCAATGCGATAAATGGAAAGCAATCCGTCATCACGGCAAAAATCAAAAATGACACGGACAATTTCTTGAATATCCAATACATTCCTGCAACCAGTCTCGTTCAAATCAATAAGAAATGGCGCACAACAAGGGAGGCGGGATTTTCCATAGGTCTGAAGTCCGGCAGGTGGAAGCGTGCCCCTAAAGAAGGTGATGCACCGCCGAAAGAAGAAAACAAAACCGTCATGATCATGACCCATGATACGGCAGATGCCCTGTATATTGAACCGATTAAAGCATTGGGGTTGAGCAAATCCGGCGTCATTACCCTGCAATATGCTCTGAAGCGTGCCATTGAAAATGTTTTTCAAGTCGAATCCAATGAAATCGGGGCGGCCCTGATGGGCGGAGGTGAAACCCCGAACATATTTTTATACGAAGCCGCGGAAGGCAGCCTGGGAATTCTTTCGCAATTTATTGAAGACAGGGCTGTTTTTAAAAACATAATAGAAGAAGCGATAAATATCTGTAACTACGACGATCCGGACTATCAGGATGAAGCCTCCTATAAAGACTTGTTGGATTATTACAATCAGCGTTACCATGACGTCATCAACCGTTTCGAGATCAAAGACGCACTGGAAACTTTAAAAATCTGCAATATTGAGATTCTTACTAATAAGACGGGTAGGAGTTATGACGAACAGTATCAACGTTTATTGACCGAAATAGATGCCAGTTCGTCAACCGAGAAGAAGTTTCTGGATTATCTCTATCAAAACGGATTACGTCTTCCTGATGCTGCTCAGAAACTAACAAAAGACATTTATTCCCAGCCGGATTTCTTTTATGAACCGGATATTCATGTGTTTTGCGACGGCACGCCGCATGATCAGCCGGAGGTAAAAAAGAAAGATGAACAAATTCGTCAGGCTATCCGCAATAAGGGGGAGCAGGTTTTTGTTTATTATTATCAGGATAGCCTTGAAACAATAATTACCAAACGTTGTGATATATTTATTAAGGTGAAGTAGCTTCATGGAATTTAAAGCAGGTGCGCTGGTCAAAGTAAGAAATAGAGACTGGGTAGTTTTACCCTCCAATGACGAAAATCTGATCCTTTTAAAGCCACTGGGCGGTTCTGAAGACGAGGTAACAGGTGTTTACCTGCCACTCGGCTTTGAAAATGACCAACTGGAATCCACTTCTTTCCCGTGGCCTACGGAGGGCGACCTGGGTGATATTTCTTCGGCGCGACTTCTCTACAATGCCGTTCGGCTTTCTTTCCGAAACGGCGCAGGTCCGTTCCGCTCCCTGGCCAAACTTTCCTTTCGGCCTCGTTCCTATCAGATCGTTCCTCTGATCATGGCGCTAAAGCAGCCAAACCCTATCAGATTGCTAATTGCCGATGATGTCGGCGTTGGTAAAACCATTGAAGCCCTGCTCATCATTAAAGAGCTTTTGGAGCGAAGAGAGATCAATCGTTTTGCCATTATCGCCCTCCCGCATCTATGCGAACAGTGGCAGGGAGAATTAAAAGATAAATTCGGCATTAACGCCGTTATCATCCGATCCAATACGCAGGCGCGTCTTGACCGGGAAATTCAGGGTGATCGCAGCGTGTATGACTACTATCCCTATCAGGTGATCTCGCTCGATTACATCAAGTCCGATCAGCGCCGTCAGGTCTTCATTCAGGAAGCGCCGGAACTGGTCATTGTCGATGAAGCCCACACCTGCACCCGTCCGACCGGCGCCAACATCACGCAACAACAGCGCCATCATCTCATCCATGATCTGGCGCAAAAGGAAAATCAGCATTTGATCCTGCTTACGGCAACTCCGCACAGCGGCAAAGCAGAGCAATTCAGTTCCCTCCTAGGCCTCTTGAAAAAAGAATACAGTCTTCTTGACTTGCCTGCAGCTTCGCAGTCCCAGCGCAAGGAACTTGCCGAACATTACGTCCAGCGACGACGTGCTGATGTATTAAAGTGGATGGATGAAGACACGCCTTTTCCCAAGCGTGATGCCGGTGAGTATCAGTATGATCTATCCGCAACCTATGCGGGCTTTTATGAAAATGTTCTCCAATTTGCCCTGGGTTTGATAAAAGGGGCTGACCAGAAGACAGGCCGCGCAAGATACCGCTATTGGTCGGCGCTGGCTCTTTTACGCGGTATTATGTCCAGCCCGGCAACGGGCCTGGAAATGATCAATAAGAAAATAGCCGGTAAAGACATCGAAACCATGGAAGAAGTGGATGTCCCATCCGATACCGAGATAAATCCGGTTATGGATGAAGATTTCGGTTCAGCCAAAGACTTCACTCCTACGTCCATCTTTGAAAAGACAGACTGGTCAGTCGGCGAAAATAAACAACTAAGCATTCTTGCAAAACAAATTCAAACATTGCATGGTTTGGAGCATGACCAAAAAGCAGTGCGGACGCTGGAAATCATCAGTCAATGGATAAAAGATGGTTTCAATCCGGTTATTTTCTGCCGGTTTATTGCCACGGCAAATTATCTTGGCGATGTGCTCAAGCCATGTCTCCAGAAAATCCATTCAGACATCAATGTCCAGGTCGTTACCAGCGAAGATCCCGATGAGGTCAGAAAAAGCCGTATCGATGACATGGAAACATCCAAATATAGGGTGTTGATCGCCACGGATTGTTTAAGCGAAGGTATCAACCTTCAGGATAAATTCACAGCAGTGCTTCATTATGACTTGCCGTGGAATCCCAACAGACTCGAACAGCGGGAAGGCCGCATTGACCGCTTCGGTCAGACTGCGCCAGTGGTTAAAGCCCATCTGCTTTACGGCAACAACAATCCAATCGACGGCGTCGTTTTAAAAGTGTTGCTGCGCAAAGTCCGGGAAATCCGCAAGGCAACCAAAATATCAATTCCTTTTCCGGAAGACAGTCAGTCGTTGATGGATTCAGTGCTTCAGGCGGTTCTTTTAAGTGCGCCGCCACAGACACAGAGCCAACAGCTCACACTTCAATTTAATAGTACCGATGAAGTACAGGAAAAAGAACTGATTGCGACTAAAGCCATTGAAGCGGCTGCAGACCGCGAGACAGCATCCCGCAATATTTTTGCCCAGCATGCCATCAAAGATCATGAAATAGAACAAGACCTTCAGCAATCAGACGAAGCCATCGGTAACCCGCAAGTGGTTGAATTTTTTGTGACTGATGCGCTGACGCACTTGCTGGGCGTTCAGATCACAAAGGATAATAAAGGTTATATCCTTTACACGGCTAACCTTCCGGCAGTTTTAAAAAGTACGCTTCCCCAGGGTTCTCAGCTTAAGGTAAGCTTTTATTCGCCCACTCCCGAAGGATACCTCTATATCGGGCGAAATCATTTCTTTGTGGAACAACTCTGCCAGCATTTGATGGCCCATTCTTTAAAACAGGATAAACACTATGGACCGGCGCGGGCATCCGTCATTCGTTGCCATGATGTTTCCATAAAAACCACCTTGCTTCTTTTCCGTGTGCGCAATGTCATTGAGGAAAAACAAACTGGTAAACAACTGGTTGCCGAAGAAATTCTCGTCTGGGGATATCAGGGCAGCGCCGGGGATAATCAAATCCTCTCCTCAGACGAAATAAAGAGCCTCATGGAAAATACGATTCCGACAGCCAATTTGTCCGATCAGGCCAAGGCGGATTTTTTGGAAAACGAATTGGGCATGATCAAGGATATAGGCCCGGCTCTGGATAAAATCGCTATAAGACGAGCGGAAATTTTGATTCAAGCGCATGAGCGTTTTAGAAAAGTAATTGGCGGCAAGCGCTACAAAGTTGTCGAACCAGTTTTGCCAATGGATTTGCTTGGCATTTATATTTTGCTGCCGGACAAGGCAAAAGCATAAAGATGTTACGGACAAGGAGTCTCTCCATTCATGACTGATAAAAACAAAGACATTTTATCACCAGTTCAATACGGTTAGTTTCTGCAAGTTATCCGGCAGCGTATTTCGCACAGCCGGATGGTAGCTTACCGCGCCGTACAAAAAGAATTGATCGATCTATACTGGGATATTGGCAGAGAAATTGCCCAGCGGCAGGAGCGTGAAGGATGGGGAAAAGCGGTTGTCGAGCGTCTCGCCAAGGATTTGCAAAAGGAATTTGCAGGATCGGTGGGATTCTCGGCGCAAAATCTGTGGTTTATGCGTCAAATATACATGGAATACAGAGAATTGCCAAATCTCTTACAGCTTGTTAGAGAAATTCCCTGGGGGCAAAATATTACCGTTATGACGAAGATCAAAGATCCGGACGCGCGGGAATACTATCTGCAGATGACGGCGGAAATGGGATGGAGCCGAAACGTGCTGGCCCATCAGATCAGCACCGACGCCTATGGCCGCCATAGAAAATCGGCCAAGCAACACAATTTTCAAAAGACACTCGCGCCCGTGCTGGCTGAACAGGCGGATGAGGCCATGAAGGATGTTTACTCCCTTGATTTTCTGGGCATTACCAAACCGGTGGTGGAGCGCGAGCTGGAGCGGCGGATGGTCAATCATATCCGCAACGTCTTATTGGAATTCGGACATGGTTTTGCCTTTATCGGCAATCAATACCCGATCAAACTCAACGATGAAACCTATTATCTGGACTTGCTTTTCTATCACCGTAAACTCAAGGCACTGGTGGCTATTGAACTGAAAGCGGGCAAATTCAAACCCGAGTACGCGGGAAAAATGAACTTCTATCTTAATTTGCTAAACGACTTTGTCCGGGAGACGGATGAAAATTTATCCATCGAAATTATTCTCTGTGGCGACCGGAATCGTCTGGAAGTTGAATACGCCCTCAAAGGCATTGATAAACCTGTCGGGGTTGCGGAATATACATTGACGCGCCGTCTGCCGCCGGAATTAAAAGATAAGTTGCCCGATCCCAAAAAATTGGAAAAGCAGATCATGCAGGAATTGGGCGACGATGAAACGGTTTCAATGAAATAAAAGCTTATGAAATTCAATACAATCCGCATAGAAGGAGCTATCCTTTCCTCCGACATCCTCGACAAGATCGAACAGGGCGAACTGACTGGCCAGCTTAACAAAGATTTCGGCTTTGATACATCCGTCAAGGTCAAGGACGAAATCGTCAAAGCCTGGGCGGATGCGCAGGACTTATGGCGGATATTTAAGCGCCACCAGAATGATGTTGTTCAAGGTGCCACCGGCACCAGTGAAACCAGAAGGTTCTGGATATTGCCACTGTTGAGTCTGCTTGGTTATGAACTGGAATTAAGTAAGGCTGAAAATGTCAACGGCAAGACTTACGCCATCAGCCACCGGGCAAAAAACATCGACGCTTATCCCGTCCATATAATGGGCTTTAACGATAGTTTGGACAAAAAACGTGAAGAATCCGGCCCCCGCATGTCTCCTCATGCCCTGGTGCAGGAGTACCTGAACCTTACTGAACATCTCTATGCTATTGTTACCAACGGTATACAACTTCGCCTGCTGCGCGATGCCAGCCGCCTCATTAAGCTTTCCTTTATCGAATTTGATTTGCAGGCCATGATGGAAGAAGAACAGTATGCCGACTTTGCTATTATGTTCCGTCTTATCCACTCATCGCGCATGCCGATTAAGATGGATGCAGGGGCGGAGAGTCTCATTGAAAAATACCATCAGGACGCTCTTGATTCCGGTTCCCGTATTCGCGATGGTCTAAGTAATGCCGTCAAATTTTCCATTGAAGCTCTGGCCAACGGCTTTTTAAAACATCCAGCCAATAATGAGCTGAGAAAACACTGTGTCGATAAAAAGATAACCGGTGACATTTATTACAAAAACCTCTTGCGTTTGATTTACCGTTTGCTTTTCTTGATGGTCATTGAAGAGCGGGATTTAATCTATCCGAAGACCGCTGATCGCAAAAAGCGTGACATCTATTACAATTTCTATAGCCTGGCCCGCTTGCGTAAACTCTGTGAAAAAAATTGCATGGAAGAAGATCGCTATGATGACCACTGGTTTGGCCTGCTCAATACCTTCCGCTTGTTTGAAAGTGAAGAGAAGGGAAGACATCTTGACATAAAGCCCCTTGCCGGTGATTTATTCGGTTATAATGCCATAGACATACTTTTCCGCTGCCGTTTGGATAACCAGACCCTGCTTTCCTGTTTGCAGAATTTGAGTGTCTTTGTCCATCCTAAAACCGGCCAGAAGATGCGCGTCAATTATGCCGCTCTGAATACGGAAGAATTTGGCTCTGTATATGAAGGCTTACTGGAATATGCTCCCCAGATATTGCCGGATAATAACGGATTTAAATTTATCTTTGTGCAAGGTTCCGAACGCTCCTCCACCGGCACCCATTATACTCCTGATGAACTGGCCCAGCCTCTCATCAAACATTCGCTGGATTACGTCATTGCGGAGAGATTAAAAGAGCAGGATAAAGAAAAAGCGCTTCTTTCCATTAATGTCTGCGATGTGGCGGCAGGAAGCGGTCATATCCTGCTCAACGCAGCCAGACGCATCGGTTTTGAACTAGCCAAAGTGCGCACTGGTGAAGATCAACCGTCACCAGCGGCTTACCGCAGCGGCATCCGTGATGCGATTAAAAATTGTATCTATGGCGTGGATAAAAATCCACTGGCCGTGGAACTTTGCAAGGTATCTCTCTGGCTGGAAGCGCATGTACCCGGCGAACCGCTGAATTTTCTGGATCACCATATCAAATGCGGCGATTCCATCATTGGTCTAGCCCATAAGGAGGAACTCCTCAATGGCATCCCCAACGAAGCCTTTAAGAAAGTAACGGGCGATGATCCTGATGTGGTTAAGCGTCTGGCCAAAAAAAATCGGGAAGATTTGGCCGCTAAAAGTCAACTTCCCTTGGGGTTTGAAGATTCGGTAACGAGCGACCTGAAAAATATTGCCGACTTGATCACCGGGTTCAACTCAATGCCGGAAAGGACACCTGAAGAAGTTACAGCCAAGCAAAAGGAGTATTTACAACTTACCAGCGGTGCTCTCTGGTGGCGGCTCAAAAATCTGGCGGACATTCAAACTGCACAGTTTTTCATTCCTAAAATAAGAGAAAACGAAGCAAAATTAATCACAGATTCTCAATATCGTGAATATCTGATCGGTCGACAGATGATCGGCCAAGCCGTTGCACAGGCAATGGATATTGCTCAACATAGATATTTCTTCCACTGGTTTCTGGAATTTCCGGAAGTCTTTATTAATGGAGGCTTTGACTGCATTTTAGGAAATCCACCGTTTTTGGGCGGCCAGAAACTGAGCAGCACCTTCGGGCCAAGTTTTCTGGAATATGTGAAATACGCATACGCGCCCGCCGGCAGTTGCGATCTGGTGACCTATTTTTTCCGCAGAATCTTCACTGTCATAAAACCGGGCGGTTTTCAGGCGCTGATTGCCACCAACACCATCGCTCAAGGAGCGGCCAGGGAAGGGGGCTTGGAAGTGATTTTAGCACAGGGCGGCAGCATTAATTTTGCTGTCCGCTCCATGAAATGGCCGGGACTTGCCGCCGTAGAAGTGGCGCTGGTCAATGTTTATAAAGGAAAATGGACGCGGTACTTGGTTCTGGATAATAGATCCGTGGGGCAAATTACGGCATATCTGGACGATGCGGAAGTTGCCGGCAATCCTTTTCCGCTTTTGCAAAATGCCGACAAAAGTTTTCAAGGCTCCATTGTGCTGGGCAAGGGCTTTGTTCTGGAACCGCATGAGGCGTCTAGTCTAATATCAAAAAATCAAGGCAATCAGGATGTATTGTTTCCTTATCTTGATGGTGACGATTTGAATACTAGGCCGGATCAGTCGCCTAGTCGCTTTGTAATAAATTTTTTTGATTGGCCGGAAGAGATATGTCGGGGAAAATATCCTGATTGTTTTGAAATAGTAGAGCGATTGGTGAAGCCAGAAAGAGAACTTGTTGAATATAGCAAGAACGCACGTGATAAATGGTGGCTTTATGAGCGAATGCGTCCGGAACTTTATAAGGCAATAAAAACATTGGAACGAGTGCTCGTAATAAACAGGCACAGTAAAGTTACAACTTTTGCTCTTATTCCTGTAAATTTAATTTATTCGGATGCTACCGTCGTTTGTGCAGATGATTCTTTACACATTTTTTCTATCATGAATTCTTTCGCTCATGATAATTGGGCATGGAAGTATAAGTCAACTATGGGTAGTGGTACTTTAAGATACACACCATCCGCAATTTTCCAAACATTTCCTTTTCCCCAAAATGAAGTACAGGAAATAGAAACATCAATCAAACAAATCGGCGAAAAATATCATAACCACCGCCAACAGATCATGCTCAAAATGCAACTTGGCTTAACCAAAACCTACAACCAGTTCCACAATAAGCAACTATCCGTCATTCCAGATGCCCTAACTGAAAGCGACATTGAAAAGAAATATGGTAAGGAAACATTGAATCTCTGGAAGCATCTTTCCCGGACGGCTAATACCTGTACATTTAATGAGGCCGTGGAAGGCATCTTCGAGTTGCGCCGCCTGCACAAGGAAATGGATGAAACTGTACTAAAAGCTTACGACTGGATGGACATAAACCTGGCCCATGATTTCTACGAAGTGGATTACCTCCCCGAAAACGACCGTATCCGCTACACGATATCGCCCGCCGCTCGCCGCGAAGTTCTGAAGCGCCTGTTGTTATTAAACCACCAAATTCACGCCCAGGAAATAGAAGCCGAAAAACAATTCCTCCCCGCTCCCAAAAAGAGCAGAGGGAAGAAACAAAAAGGAAGCGAATCGCAGTCATTGACCTTTTGACGAAATAAACACATTGGAGAATATTTCATGCCTACTGATCTTGCTGCTGTAACCAATGTTGACGACAAAATACTCATCAACTTTATTCAATCTGTAAAGAAACGCCTGATCTTCATGACACCTGGTATGTCCAAAGATGTTGCCGAAGCTGTTTGTGTCAAGTGGCAGGAGTTGGGACCGCAGGCTGCTACAGTGATTATTGACGCCGATCCCGAAGTCTGCCGACTGGGGTATGGTGAAGTTGATGCCATAACCTTGCTCTATAAAAAAGCAAAGGATTTAGGCAGTGTATGCTATGAACAACCAGGCATTCGTATTGCGTTACTTGCTGCTGACGAAAAGACCATTATTTATTCACCCCCACCACTTTTGATTGAAGCAGGTAAAACCACCCAAACGCAGCCCAACGCCATTGTTCTAGATGCCATGCCGCCAGCGGTTGAAGCGGCAATCGGTGTTGGTGAAAAAGGTGCTGAAGAACAGAGAGTTGGGCTAACTAATGTGAAAGCAGAAACGATCCAGAATGTTAAAAATGATCTGGTGAACAATCCCCCACAGAAGTTTGATGTGGCCCGTAAGGTAAGAGTATTTAATTCACGCATAGAATTTGTCGATTTCAAAATGGAAGGGCATCATATTGCAAGAAAAACTGTGCGGATACCGAGTGACCTCGTTGGTTTGGCCAAGGATGAAAAGACAAAACGCCTTCTCCACAGCTCGTTTCATCTAATCGATAGTGAAGATGCGGAACTATCCGGCAAAAGTATTGCCGCAATGAAAGACGAAATCGCAAAAAAATATTTAATCGTCTTACCAAACTACGGAACAGTTATTCTTCGCGAAAACAAAGAAGCGTTTCAAAAGGCTGTCGAAGACTTTAGAAAAGAGGTTGATATTTTTCAAAAGGGAATTGAAGAGCGACTGCAAAAGAGCATCGATGAAAATCGTCGGGCGTTGCTCAACGCTTTAAGCCCCGCCGTTATCTATAATTGCCCGGAAAGATGGATAAAGTTCTTGGGGCAAAATCCAGCGGAAGACGCAATCATAGAGCGGCTGGATAAGGAACTGATAAAATTATTCGGCTCAGCAAAAAAAATCATCAGCAAAATGGATGTAACAGTCATGTTCAAAGGCGTAACATATGAAATGTTAACGGATGGTAAATTTATCGAAGTCATTCAAACCCAGTTTCCCACGGTCAAATTCATTCATGAAGAATATGATGCGGCAAAACAAAGTGATACGAAACTATCGTCATTGAATTTATAAAATACTTTTGAAAGGATTGATAATTTTATGACAGCGCAATTCACCTGGGTTCCCATTTATCAGGAATTAGCAAAAGAATTGTCCGGCTGGCAGGACCGACAAGGGGATTTAATCACCTTCTTGGAAGACCTTCGCTCAAAAGATTACACCATTACACCCTTGAAAGATCAGGATGAAAACGATGAACGTTTTCTCATGAAAGAAATTGATCCTTTTACTTTCTTCGGTGTTTTTAATCGTGGTATAAAAGTGAATCAACGTATCGCAATTCTCTTGGAAATGAAAAAATATTTTGGACTGCAAAGCTCTCCGCCGGATGATTTTAGCGGTGTACCTGTACTAAATGCCATGAAATCATGGTTTATCCCTTTTAAAGCATCAAGGGATGTCGGTGATGTCGGACGCCTATGGCACGTTTTCCAATTGGCTCTAGGTAGTGATCCTTTAAATGATGATGAATTTCTTAAGGCTTTTGATGATGCATTAACCGTCAAACAAACAAATATCAATCTTACAATGGGCTTATTCTGGATACGCCCAGAAACGTTTTTAAACTTGGATCAGACTAATCGGACTTATTTACGCATTAAGTTACCCTCAACGGGCTTAAGTGCGCAGTTTTACGTCGACACCATGCAATCTGTCTCAAAAAATTGGAAATCATTTCCGGAGTTATCTTATAAAGCTTGGACTGAATTAAAAATAAAGCAAACCGATACAGACAAAGTACAATCAATATCGGACCCTGATGGAATAAATTATTGGCTTGTCGGAGCCTATTGGGACAATAATGATCCACCTGACCAGACAAAACGTTTCTTGGATGAGGGTATCTGGCAAAATGGATATGAAGATCGCTATCTCGATGAAGTAAAATCCATGCAAGTCGGTGATAAGATTGCAATCAAAGCAGCTTCTACTCAGAAGCATGATTTACCTTTTGATAATCAAAACAAAACTGTTTCACGTATGACGATAAAAGCAATTGGAACAGTTGTTGCTAACCGTAATGATGGTCGAATCGTGGAAGTGGAATGGCAACCTGACTTTCAAGAAAAAACTTGGTATTTCTTTACAAGTCGAAACACCGTCTGGCATCTGAGAACAGACGGCGACTATATGTATAAGAAATTTAGTGCGCAGTTAGTTGATTTCGTTTGGCATAATAAAGCGCAAGATTATAAATGGTTTTGTAACGAATGGTGGGAACAAAGAGTTACATCGAAGCCTGATTTCCAGTCGGACATACCTGAAGTAACCAATAAACCTTACAGTATTGAAGATATCATCGCTGAGGGTGTATTTTTAAAAGAAGGTGAGCTGCAACGGATTTTGGATCGTCTAAAAGCAAAGAAAACGATGATCCTACAAGGTGCTCCCGGGGTGGGTAAAACTTTCATTGCCAGGAAATTAGCTTATGCATTGATGGAAGAAAAGAATGACACGCGAATTGATATGATTCAATTTCACCAGTCATATTCCTATGACGATTTTGTCCGGGGCTATCGCCCGCTTCCGGGGCAACCAGGTAATTTCGGAGTAAAAAATGGGATATTTTATGATTTTTGCCAGAAAGCCATAAAAGACCCTGATAGCAAATATGTATTCATAATTGACGAAATCAACCGTGGCAATCTGAGCCAAATTTTCGGGGAATTGCTTATGCTTATAGAACACGATAAGCGTGGCAAAGAATTTTCAGTACCTCTCGTGTATCAAAAAGAAGATGAACCGCGATTTTTCGTCCCACATAACCTTTTCTTGATTGGCCTTATGAATTTGGCTGACCGTTCTTTGGCTATGGTGGATTATGCACTACGGCGGCGTTTTGCATTTATCACCTTAAAGCCCCAATACGAAAGCGACCTTTTTCGCAAGTGGCTCTCGGACAGGTTAATGAGTTCTGAGCTTATTGATTTGATTACTACACAAATGACAGCTCTTAATAAACAAATCAAAGAAGATAGTTTGCTGGGAGAAAATTATCAGATCGGTCATAGTTTCTTCTGCCCGAAAGGCGACAATTTTGCACAACTGGAAAAGAAGTGGTATCTGGATATCATAGATACGGAAATATCACCTCTACTCAGAGAATACTGGTACGATAATCAAAAGAAAGCAGAAGAAGTCGAACGGAGACTCTTGGCCTAATGTTCGCAAGCAGCATACAAAATCCAATAGAAAATATTTATTGCACTGAGTATGGCATTCCCATTCGCAATCTATGGCATATGCTTGTGTATGCCTGGAAAGAATTGCCATTAGAGAAGTATTGCACCACATTGGATATAGATATCTCGCCCAGCTTGGATGCCTTACTGGCATCTATTTTGTCGCGCTTGATCAGTCAACGATTAAAAATTGGTTTAGGACGCAGTTACGTGAATCATAAAAAACTCATCCGAGGCATCAAAGGGAGAATAGATTTTACTGACAGTTTGAAATATAGAACTTTTGCGCATGGGCAGGCTTATTGTGAATTTTATCAATATAGCTCAAATGCACCTAAAAATCAGATTGTCCGGAGTACGCTTGCACGATTGATTCAAACGGGTAATTTTGGACCTGACCGTTCTGCTGCGGATGCGTTAAGGCATAACCTGCGTACCCTAACTAGATCCCTGGATGACATAGACGTGATAGAGCTTAAAGTAGATTTTATACGCAGACAACAGTTTAGCCGCAATGATGCTGATTACTGCCTTATGATGGCGATTTGTGAACTGATACTTCAAAAGTATATGCCGACGGATTCAGGAGGATACTACAAATTACCTACAATTAACCGTACTGAGCTGGTCATTTATAACCTCTACGAGCGTTTTGTCGCTAACTTTTATCTAGTTCATCTCAAAGGATGGGATGTTATTCCAAAGAAAACCCTTAAATGGCATGAGAAAATCCCAAACAAATATTTGCCCAAAATGGTTCCCGATCTTGTTATGAAAGAAAAGTCAACGGGTCGCATTTTAATGCTTGATACAAAGTTTACTTCTCAAATTCTAATAAAGAATCAATGGGGTGGCGAAATATTTAATTCTGGTCATCTTTATCAGTTATATGCTTATCTGAAGACGCAGGAGCATCTTTCGGATCAACATCGTCAAGCATCGGGTATATTGCTTTATCCTGCGGCACAATACAGCTTATCCGAAAGAATTGAGCTGAACGATCACAAAATGCGAATTGAATGTGTTGATTTAACAATCGATTGGCAGGATATTGAAAGGCAATTACTTAATTTGGTTATTGAATATAAGTGAGATATCTAAATGTTCGGTAAGTCAATCATCGTAGACATGTCTATTTAATCTTCAACAGAATATATTTTATAAGAACATCTCAGAAGTTGAGGAACTGAATCTATGAGTGATAATGATTATAATGACAATGAAGTCCCTTTTTCCCCAGGTGACTGGATCATTGATAGGAACAATCCTGGGCAGCCAGGCCAATACACGGGTGTTAGCCGTAAGGCAGGTCCGCACATCATGGTGCAGTTGTCCTATCCAGGCGGCGGGGTCAGTTTCCGACCTTTGTCCTGTTTGGAGAAAATGACGCAAACGTATGGAAATTCAATAGAAGACCGTCTGAGGGCAGGACGCTTTGGTAAGGTGCGTGATCTCCAGCGCCTTATTACTTATGAGAAGCTTAAAGGCACGCTTCACGATATCATCTACTCGATGGAAGCAGCGCAAATTGATTTTTACCCTTATCAATTCAAGCCTGTTCTTAAATTTATCAATTCACCGACAGAAAGACTGATTATTGCCGACGAAGTCGGACTTGGCAAAACGATTGAATCTGCCTTGATCTGGATGGAATTGCAGGCTCGACGTCAGGCACAGCGACTTTTGGTTGTGTGTCCAAAAATTCTGGCGGAAAAATGGCGTGACGAACTCCGTATGAAATTCATTTTTGACGCACGCGTCGTTGAATTTGCTGATCTGGAACAGGAAATTGAAGATTTAAAGACGAATGGTCCAAGTCATTCATTTGTCCTGATCGCTACATATACCGGCCTCAGACCACCAAAGTCTGAATTGCGATTATTAAATGAACCTCCAGATGAAGAAACTCCTAGTTCTCCTAAAACAAAATTACTTCGCGAACTTCTTCATTGGTCAATTGGTTACGATCCATTTGATCTGGTCATTTTTGATGAAGCTCATTATATGCGAAATCCGGCAACGACTACGTTCAACCTGGGTAAGGGACTCGCCGCAAACGCTGGTGCGGTGCTTTGCGTATCGGCCACGCCGGTGAACAACGGCAATACTGATTTGCATAGTCTACTTCGCTTGACGGATGAAAGCTTTTTTGAAAGTCAGGGGCTTTTTGAAGAACTTTTGGAGGCCAACAGACCTGCCGTGCAGGCCATGAATGCCTTAGCACGAACCCCGGTGGACGAGGCGATGTTGAAATCTGCGATAGCTGGTATGGGAGAAAGCCGGTTTATAAGCCAGTCACCCTTGTTCAAAAGATTTCTGGATTTGTTAAAAAACATTGATTCAGGTAACAAAACGCTTCTGGCCAAGTGCCAGGATTGCGCGGAGAAACTGAATCTGCTGGGGGGATACGTTAATCGAACGCGGAGAGTTCAGGTCAAAGAAAACCGCCCTGTGCGAGACACCGTCGTGCTGCCAGTTGAATATCGTGCGGAAGAAATGCGCCTTTATCAGGCGATCGTTCAGATTGTCCAAAAAAAGTGCCGTCTTGATGCTCGTCCTTTTCACGTTTTCCAGGTTATGGGATTGCAACTCCGCGCTGCAAGTTGTTTGCCGGCATTAGCAGAGGAAATCCGCCGTGGCCGGTTTGGCAATCTTGATGATTTAATGAATGAGGCTCTGGGGGAGGATGTTTATGACGGATTATTTGATCAGGAATCAAGCGGCGATACGTTTGATTCCGAAATCGAAAGTCTTTTAGCCTATGATTTCGAAAATAATGACAGCAAATACCAGGAGCTCAAAAAACTCTTGTTGGAGATGATGCCCGATGAAAAAGTTGTAATTTTTGCTTTTTACAGACCGACTTTAGCCTATTTAAGGCGCAGGCTTATGGCGGATGATGTTAATGTCGCCATCATTCATGGAGATGTTGCCAATGAACAGCGATGGAATGAAATCGAGCGATTCAAAGATCCCATTGGGCCGCGTGTGCTTCTTTCTTCGGAGGTCGGCAGCGAAGGTATCGATTTGCAGTTTTGCCGTGTTGTAGTGAATTATGATTTGCCCTGGAACCCGATGCGAGTTGAACAGCGTATTGGACGTATTGACCGCGTGGGACAGCAGGCTAAAAGACTGTCGATCGTTAATTTTAAAATTCGCAACACCATAGAAGAACGTCTCTATGTTCGACTGCATTCCAAACTTGAACGTTTTGCCAACAGCCTTGGTGATCTTGAAGATGTGATCGGGAGGGAAATACAAAATCTCACCACTGAATTGTTCAGCAAAGATTTGACGCTCGAACAAGAAAACAGACTTATGGAGCAGTCGGAACGGGTTATCGAAAATCGCCTTATTCAATTGCAGGCTCTTGAGGAATCGGGTGATGTGCTTATTGCCCTTTCAGATTACCTGCAAAACAAGATAGAGGAAGATAAAGGAAAAGGCCGGTATATTCAACCCGGTGAGTTAGAAGATTATCTGTCAGATTTTTTTGAACGTGAATTTCAAGGCTGTGAGATCAACTATAATACACCTGCGGATGGATGCCTCAATATACGTTTAACCTATGAGGCACAGACTTCGCTATCCCAGTTTATAAGAGATGATCGATCCTTAAGCGCAAGACCACTTCGACAAAAAGAGTTTAACATTTCTTTCAGACGCGATGCGCTTCAAAAATTGCCGCTTAATCAGCGGCGCTCCATTCATTTTGCCAATCATATCTCGCCCTTGATCCGTTGGATAACAAAAATTAATCAGGAAAGAGCCCATAGCTTCTTTAATGTCTCAGCCCTCCAGATCAGACATCCTGATGTACCTGTCGGGGATTATTGTTACCGTATCGAACGATGGCGAATGGAGGGACTTTCACGTCGTGAAAATCTTGCCTATGGAATCAGTGCATTGGATTTTAGTGGTAAGAGCTATTCGATCGACGAGTCCGAAGACATTATCAATAACCTCTTGCGAAATGGTTTAGACTGGGAATATGTAAATTGTGATGTGGCAAAACTGGTTTCCATCCATAAATCTCTGGAAGATGATCTGGCTGCAAATTTTGATTTGGCTGTTAAAGAGTTTGAAGTGGATAACAATACTGCATATCAGATTAAAGTTCAGCGGGTGCAAAGTTTTTTTGATCGCCGTATAGCGCAAGACGAACAGAGAATTGAGACATTGCGTATGTCAGGAAAGCAGAGAATGATACCTGCAGCAGAGGGGCGCCTCAAGGCAGCGCAAAAAAACAAGGAGCGTCGGCTCAATGAGTTAAAGGACAAAGTTCAGCTTGATATGGAACAGGTGCAGGTTGCGGCAGGTGTCTTTCGTGTAATTCGATAATAAGAAAGAAGGTGGTGTGCTCACCATGAATTTCTCGAAGTTTATTCAGGATCTTAAAAGGAGGCTTTTTGGCTCAGAGGCGATATCTTCGCATAAAGGTTCTGCAACCATTATTGTTGAGGAGAAGCCTGCTGATAAACTTCAAATATCAGCAACGGAGCCTTCAAAAAACAAAAGACAGCCTTATTTTATTCAAATCGGATTTGATTTTGGAACTTCGTATTCCAAATGCATATGTCGAGATGTGATGACTGAAAAAGCATGGGTTCATGTACCTTTTCGTAACAGTGCTCACGAACTGCCATTTCTTATACCCAGTGTCATAATACATAAGGACGGAATTTTATACCTCGTTGACAATCCAGCGTATCATTATCCCGAAAATGGTCTGTATCACCTTAAACAGGCAATGGTTAAAACCGCCCTGAATCAATGGGATGATTCTGTTCTTACCGCCTACAAAGAGTCTATAGGAACAACCGAACCGGATAAAATCCGTGACTTTGTGGAAGCCAATGCCGTATTGTATTTAGCCAGAACTCTTGGTGAGGTACGCGCACAAATACGAAACCGAATGAAAGATTTTGGAATTCTGCCTGAAGATTACATGGCTGTAAATCTCGCGGTGCCCGTGGCGGATGCCGAACAACCGGAAGTCAATGCTTTTTATAACCAAGTTCTGGTTGAAGCATGGGGGCTGGCGGATGAACTTGGTGATTGTGATTCAATTTCTATGTATGATTTGGAATTGCTACGACAAAAACATTCAGTGAAGGAAAAGCATTATATAGAAGAAGCATGCTTCATTTATCCTGAGGTCAGTGCGAACGTTCAGGGATTTGTGCGGTCTCGCGTTTCCAGTCCAGGTATGTATCTGTTTTCAGATGCTGGTGCAAGTACCGTTGATCAGAGTGTCTTTATTTTCGGACGGCAAAACCATACGGAACACTTGGTATATCTTATCGGCCGGGTATTGCCGTTGGGATCGAGCAATATTGAGCGTTTAGCCGCTAAAAAATGCGGTAAGTTGGACTTGCAGTCGCTTGAGAGCTGGCGAGAAAAGAAGGAAAGAGGATCGACTGCATCTGAATTGTCAACGGCACGAGAATGGATTTTCAAGGAATTGCGCCAGGGGACAGAAGCAACACTTGCCTTTGCCAAGCAGAAATTGTACGTAAAAGATCAACTTAACGGCATCAGAGTGATTTTCGGTGGCGGTGGTCATTGCGAATACCCCTATAAAGCTGCTGTAATGGAGCCATTTTCCGGTCAACAATTTCGCAAAGCCATTAGGCCAGATGTTGTTGGGCTTCCATTGCCCCGCGATTTGGAAATAAAAGAATATGATAGTCATTGGATGAGGCGGCTTTCTGTAGCTTATGGCTTATCTTTCGAAAGAAGCGGATTGGCCAGTTTTACTTATCCAAAAGACGTTTCAATACCTGAGCTGGACGAAATCTGGAATACAAGAAAGATAATTGCAGATGCACCGAGTAAGGATGAATGTTAAATCATTTCTTCTTTTAGGCTAAACTTAAACATATACTTATTTACCTATAAACGAAGATGGCAATCTGCATTACAATATTTAAAAGTTTGGGGGTATATTTGGGGGCATGCGAAAAAATGTAATTATTAATATAATAATAATTATAAATACATAAGTGATGCATTCGATTCCGACCCCATTATGCGCTTTAGCTAACTCCTTGATTTTTTTTATTGCTATCCTGCGGCTACGCTTTGGAATGATTTTTCGTGATCTCTGGCGGCTATCAGGCGAAATATCAGGTTGAAATTATAAAGGAGTATTATGAAAAGATTACCTCTTCAGAAAAGATGGATGGCTGTTCACAAACATCAATTATCGATAGCGTTAACAATGGCAATCGGCATGATGAAATATACAAATGAATTCATGGAACCTTAT